>JAABUZ0100006020.1_pt1 | contig 15455 bp, 21 predicted proteins | sample 5562091 | NCBI WGS metagenome assembly JAABUZ01 (sample SAMN12813069, study PRJNA571459) | rock metagenome | isolation source: Antarctica rocks | place: Antarctica: Victoria Land, Linnaeus Terrace sud | collected 2015-12-21 | reverse complement strand
CTGGGAACCTGAAGCACGGCGGCGACCCCCCGGTGAGCAGGCCGCGGACCAAGCGCTGCGAACGCCCCGCGACCGATGGACTTGTCGCCCACCGGATTCGGGTCGCCGCCCTTATCGCCTGCTCACGTCCCAGAAACCTGGGCTACGCACCAACGCTCACGCCGCGATCACGCCCGGTCCACAGCGCCGAAAATCCCGAAAGTCGAAGTGTAAGCGGCAACGTAACGCGCTCGGGTGTTCGCGATACAGTCCGTTCGATGCGGATTGGCTACGGACGGGTCTCGACTCACGACCAGAACGCCGAAGCGTAACACGACGCGCTGAGCGCCGCCGGCTGCGAGGAGATCTTTATCGACAAGGCGTCCGGGAAGCTCGCGCGACGCCCCGAGCGACAAGGCGCTCCTCTCAGCGGACCGCACCGGCGACCAGCTCGTGGTAACCAAGCTCGACCGGCTGGGGCGCTCGCTCGAGCATCTGATCGACCTCTCAAAGCTCCTCCAGGCCCGGGGCGTCGACCTCGTGGTGCTCGATCAAGGGATCGACACCTCGACGCCCGTCGGACGGCTGTTCTTTCAGATCATCGGCGCGATCGCAGAGTTCGAGCACGCGCTGATGTCTGAACGGACGATGGACGGGCTCGCCGCCGCCCGCGCTCGCGGGCGCACCGGAGGGCAGAAGCCAAAGCTCGGGCCCCGGCAGGTCAAGCTCGCGCGCGAGATGTACGAGGAGACCGGCCAGGACGGCAAGCGCACGCACACCGTCGCGCACATCGCCGCCGAGCTGGGCGTCAGCCGACCGACCATCTACCGCCACCTCGCCAAGAGCACCGGCCGCTGAGACCTCGCCCTTTCCGCGACGCCCCGTAGCCTCCGAGTCTCATCCTGTGCCCCGTCTGGAGGACCCATGAACAAGACCGAGCTGATCGACACCGTCGCGAAAGACAGCAGCCTCACGCGCACCGACGCCGCCAAAGCCGTTGAATCCATCCTCAGCGCGGTGACCGACACGCTGAAGAAAGGCAACGAGGTCACGATCCCCGGCTTTGGCAAGTTCTCGGTCGCCCACCGCGGCGCGCGAGAGGGCCGCAACCCCGCGACCGGCGCGCCGCTGAAGATCAAGGCGTCCAGAACACCGAAGTTCACCGCCGGAGCGACCCTCAAAGCCACGATCGCCGGCAAGAAAACCTGACGCCGCATTCACGGCCGGAAGGCGGTGGATGTCCGCCGCGCCGCGTAGCTTGGCAGCGTGGACGGCGAGCCTCCTGCACACGCTGGCGCTCCCGAGCGCTACGTGCTGGCCTACAAGAAGGCCAAGCGTGCGCTCGAGGAGCAGCAGCGGGTAGTGGCCGAGCTGCGCTCCCGAGCCGGCGTGCTGATCGGCGCCGCCGCGATCACGACATCGTTCTTCGGCGGGATTATCAGCGCCATGATGGCCGGAGACGGGTGAGTCAGCTCGGCGCGGTGGTGGGGGTTCCCACCTGGCGATGGCCTAGCGGGCGCTGCGCTTTGTCTACTGATCCGGATTGCTGAGACCGGCGTCTTCGAGCGCGGCGGCAATAAGCGGCTCGTAATGACCGGCGTCGAGATCTTTGAGCGGATCGCGGGTGTGGCGTAGGAGTTGCTGGTAGGGGAGCGCGAAGACGGCGCGTTGGGCGATCAGCCGGCGATAATGCTCGTTGGTCGAATCGTGAAAGACCCGGGCGGCGGCGGTCATCTGGCGTATCTGACGCGCGCGGCTGGGAAGGTATCGCAGAAGTAGAAGGGCGCCGGGTAGCAGAAAGATAAGCCACCCGATCGTGGTCGCTGCGTGGTCTATGGCGCTGTTACCTTGGTGTCCGGCGGCGACAGCGCTCCCGCCGGTGCTGACACCGGCGCTGCTGAGCCCGTGTGAAAGCTGGCTACCGATGACCGGAACGCCCGCCACGGCGCTGGCGGCGCTGCCGAATCCCTCCTGGACTGAGGTTCCTGCTTGGATGATGCCGTTGCCGAGCTGTTTGAGGCCGGTGATCTCGCTATGGATCTTGATCGCGATCCACGCAAGGAGGATGAGGCATATGACGACGGTGGCATCTTTGGCGATTGTTTGCTGTCGCGCTGGGAAAACCGTGGGGTAGATGCGCATCACAGGCCGGTCCTTTGCTCGGTTCTTGGTGCTCTGTGCAAGCTTGCTTGGTTGATGCGCTACCTCTTCTCCGACCAAGCTCGGCAGGTTTTGGGGGGGGGCCGAGACGCGACAGCGGTACCTCGCCCCAGTCTGGTTCGAGTTATAGGGGCTGGTCAGATTCGTGGCTTACGGGGAGTTGTCGCTGCCGGTGGCCAGCCCGCGGTCACCGGCCGAGACGTCGGCCTGAGGGTCGCCGTGCTCCATGATCGGTGCGGCGGCGCCGCCCACGACGGTGGCGTAGAGCACCGCGGCGGCGATCCCGCCGACGATCTCCGCCAGGACATAGACCCACAGTGCGGTGAACGTGCCGGACATGATCGCGGGTCCCAGCGCCCGGTCGGGGTTGACCGCCCCGCCGGTGATCCCGCCGCCGATCAGGACCGCGGCGATCAGGGCAAAGCCGATCGACGGCGCAGCCAGCGCGGCGGGCACGCGCTTGTCGGTGGCCACTGCGATCACGACAAACACGAGCAAGAAGGTGATCAGCGCCTCGACTATGAACACGCGCAGGTCGCCCACCCCGGCCGCGGGCAGCGTCGCGCCGAGGTGCGCCTTGTCGCGGATCACCGAGCCGAACGTGGCCCACGTCGCCCCCGCCCCCAGGATGGCTCCGAGCAGCTGAAAGCCGAGGTAGGCCGGGACGTAGCGCCACGGGAACTTGCGGGTGACCGCGAGGCCCAGGGTGACCGCTGCGTTCAGATGAGCCCCGGAGACCTGTCCGAGCGCTCCGACCAGAGCGGTCAGCACCAGCCCGAAGGCGAGTGCGACCGCGAGCGAGTCCGGCGGTGACCCAGCGGTCGTCTTCCCGAGCGCGGCAGCCCCGGCGGTCGCCGTCCGGTGTAGATCAGGAAGAACGTCCCGACCGCCTCGGCCAGGCCGGCGCGCAGCATGTTCGAGATCGGCAACTGGTGGCCGTGCAGCCCACGAGCGGGCGAGACCGCGCCGCGCGGGCCGGCGGCGGCAGGTGTGGAGGTTTGGCTGCGCTCGCTCCCGCTGCCTTGCTGGCTCCGGGAGCGCTACTGGTAGCTGTCGGATGGGGACAAGGTGTTCACCACAGGTCGTTGCCGGTGAGCACGTAGAGGAACGGTACCAGCGGGATCAGCGCGAACACCGCCCAGGTCACCTTGGCCGGCAGCCCGAGGTCCGATCGCCGCAGCAGGTCGATCCAGATCAGCACCACTGCGATCGGGTGCAACACGCACGCGAGCAGCTCAAGCAGCTTTTTCATCGGCGTTCTCCTTCTGTCGCTGGGAGCCTGACTTCGATCTTCGACGGTCGGTGCATCACGCCGTCCGTGATCGCTTCTTGTAATCCGGTTCCGAGCGCTCCTGGAGCTGGATCTCGCGCTCGGCCTCGGGCACTCCGTCTCGCAGCTGGCGGCTGCGCTCGCGTTCGGCGTTGAGCTCCGCGCCGAGCAGGATCGCGACGTTGGTGATCCACATCCAGACCAGGAAGACGATGATCCCGCCGATCGCTCCGTAGGTCTTGTTGTAGGAGCCGAAGTTCGCAACGTAGAACGCGAATCCGGCCGAGGCCAGGAGCCACACCACGATCGCCAGCGCGCTGCCGGGCACGACCGACTTGAGGCCCCTGAGCTTGGCGTTCGGAGCGGAGTAGTAGAGCAGCGCGAACATGAGAACCACGACCAGGAAGAGCACCGGCCACTTGGCGATCTCCCACACGCTCACCGCGCTCGTGCCCACACCGATCGCCGAGCCGACCTTGCTGGCGATCGGTCCTGTCAGCACCAGCGCCACCAGCACCAGGGCGAGCAGCACGACGAGCACGAGGGTGACGAGCATCTGCAACGGGCGCAGCTTGAAGAACGAGCGCCCCTCCTGCACCTCATAGATCGCGTTGGACGCGCGCATGAACGCCCCTACATAGCCCGAGGCCGTCGACAGCGCCGAGACGATCCCGACGATCGCGAGGATCCCGGCCGTCCCGCTGCTCTTGGTCAGCCCCTCGATCGGCCCCTTGAACGTCTTCGCCGCCGAGGCCGGGCCGATCGACGTGACCAGGTCGGTGAGATCCTTGGTGATGGTGTGCGGGTCGGCGACCAGGCCCACGACGGCGACCATCGCCAGCAGCGCCGGGAACACTGACAGCACCGCATAGTAGGTCAGGGAGGCGGCCCAGTCGGTCAGGTTGTCCTCCTGGAACTCGGTCACCGTCCGCTTGAGGGTCTGCAGCATCGAGCCCTCACGCGAATGCGCGGGTCCCTCGGGCTGGCGCCCGGAGCGCTTGTGGTCACTGGTGCCTTGCTGGCGGCTGGGGCGCTTCTGGTAGCTGTCGGGTTGGTCTGAGCTCATCATTGGGTGCTCCTGTCTCATGCGGGATGTCCTAGGTTCGTCGTTCGTGTCGCGTTCCGCACGGCCGCTGTGGTCAGCGTGCCGAGGTCAGCGAGTGCTTGGGGGGCTGCGCTGTTGCTGTAGGCGCTGCTGGAGCTCGACGAGGTCGAGCTCGCCGCGGTAGATGGCGGTGGCGAGGTAGAAGACGCCGGCTCCGATCAGGCAGAGCACCGCGTCCCCGAAGCCGAGTGCGGCCCAGGCGGCGACGAACAGAAAGCCGAGCAGCGCCGCTAGCTGTTGGGGGTTCATGAGAGTTCCCTTCTGGTCTTTCGGTCATAGCCGGTCAGCGTTACGTTGACCGGCAGGCTTGTCATCTCGTGGCGCTCGAGGTCGGACCTGATCCGCTGGCGCACGTCGCGTAGCGTGTCGGCGACGGTACTGGCGCGGCGCAGGGCGATGCTGACGTTGAGCTCCTCGTCACCGAGCCGTCCGACGGCGCTGGTGACGTTGTCGTTGCGGGCCGCGGCGACCTCGGCTACGCGCTCGATCGCGCGGGGCTCGACCCGGATCGTGCCGTGCTCGTCCTTGCTCAGCTCCATGTCGCCGCGAGCGAGATAGGGCCGCGGCAGTTCTTGCAGCGCGAGGTACATGAAGATCAGGAAAGCGATCAGGCCACCGAAGCCCGCGATCAGTCGCACGGCCGTCGTGAAGTCGTTTGTGCCGAGCTTGGCCGCAGCGTTGTAGATCGTGCGGTAGGCGCTGATCGAGTTGACGGTGTGGGGGGAGACCTTGACCGCCAGCAGCACGACCATCAGTCCGTACCAGATCAGCCCCAGCGCGAGCACGATCGCGAGCGCCCGCACGATGTAGGCCAGGGCCGGGGTGCGCAGGTTGACGCGCTGGCGGATCACTGGACGCGCTCCCCATGCTCACCGAGCTGAACCCGCACGCGCGGTCTGAGACCGAACGGCTCGCTGATCGGCCCGAGCTTGTCCTTGACCGCCTGTTCGACCTCGCCGCGGTCGCTGGTGGCTGAGCGCGAGGCGGTCACCTTCAGCTTGCCCCGTATGCCGCGGCGGCCCAGGCTCACCTTCGGGCGTTTGATGCTGGTGGCACCGGAGGCCTGCTCAGCCAGCGCACCAGCCATCGCCCGCAGGATCCTGGGCCGAGCGGCCAGCGTGCCGTCAGTGTCGTGCTCGAGCACGGCGAGGCGTTGCCTGCGGGAGCTAATCGTGCTCACCAGCAGCACCACGCCGATCAACATGGCCCCCAGCCCGCACAGCAGCGCCAGGCCGGCGATCGGTCCATGCGCCGCGACCTGGTCAAGGAAGCGACCGACGTGACGGCGGACGCTCAGCAGGCCCAGAAGCCTGTCCGGCCGCGCCGATCCGAGGCTGACGAGACCGTCGAGGCAGTAGAGCGCGATCCCCAGTCCGAGCAGGCCGAGCGCGAGCGCCCAGACCGCGCCGATCAGGCGCGTCAGCGGACGCAGCAGCATCATCACAGCTCACCGGCCACGAGCAGCGACGCGGAGTGCACGCTCACGCTCTCGAGCTCGACGCCTGTCCTCGCCGCCGCCAATCTGACCGCCGCCCGGACCCGCTCGCTCAGTGGCTGCAGCGGGACCAAACCACACGACAGCCGCAACGAAACGTCGTAGGCGCGACTGGGGGAAGCGGCGCACACCACTCCCTCCAGTCGCTCACCGTCGCCCGCGGCGGTGAGGAAAGCGCCAACCGGCCCGGCGTCGGTCCCGACGATCCCCGGCTCGCGCGGCGTCGCGTCGCGAGCCGCGCGAGCCAGACGGACACGGTCGGAATCGGCTCGCTCAGACGCGGCCGAGGGCGTTTTGCTCGGTGGGCTCATCGACTACCGGCGAGCAGACGTCTCACTGCACCCGGGACGAGGCCTCGTCGGCGTCATCACCGTCTCCCACGAAGTGCAGGTCGATGACCGCGACGTTGACCTCGGTGGCCTTCAATCCCGTGATCCCCTCGATCCGACGAATCACGTTCTCGCGGATCTGCTGGGCGACCTTGGGGATCGACTCGCCATACTCGATCACGACCGTCAAGTCGACTGCCGCCTCGGTCTCGCCGACCTCGACCGTGACGCCCTGGCCATGCTGATCGCCGATCCCCACCCGCTGCGCGACTGACCCGACCGCCCGCGCGGCCCCGCTTCCGAGCTCATGCACGCCCCCGACCTCACGCGTCGCGATGCTCGCGACCTTCGTCACCACCGTATCGGCGATCGTCGTCGCGCCCTGGGCGGTCTGAAGCCCGCCCGCACGCTCGCCCTGCCGTGTCACCGCCGCACCCGGAGTCGGCGTACCCAAGCCACTTCTCTCTGCAGACACATCAGCCATCAGTAATCCTCCGGTAGTTGTGGTTTGCCACTGGCTAGTGACGCACGGTCTCCTTATCGAGACCGTCGTCATTTGGCCCTGTAGCCCGCCTCGGCGAGACGTGTATTTCATGTCCCGACCATCGATCAGTTCCGCCAGGTTCAGCCTTCTTTCATCCCGCGTCCTTTGTACCGCGGAGGCTCCGACCGGGTCCGGGTCAGACGGCGCAGGCAGCTCGGTGAGTAGACGATCGATGCGCAGGATCATAGGTGGGTTTCTCTCTCAGTAAACCGCGAGTTCGTGGTGGTGGGTTACGGGGCCAGACGCCTCGGCGTGATGGTGCCTGCCGTCGCTTGAGTGGCGGCAGACACCTGGGTGTGAGGCCGGCGTTAGCGGCGAGGGCGCTCTTCCCCCTCGGATTCGATCTGCTCCTTGCGGACCTCCTCGGTCACCTCGCGGTTCTCGCTGACGGTCTCCTTGCCCATCCGCACTCGCTCCTTGGCGACGACGTTCTTGTCGACCACGACCTCGTCCTCGTGCAACGTGACCTCGTGCTCCTCCTCGGTCAGATCGCCGCCGGACATCGCCGCATCGCGATTAGCGTCGGTGATCGGCTCGCGCTCGATCCGCACCTCCTCGCGCTGCACCGGCACCGTCTTTGTGACCTGCTCGGTCACGATGTACTTCCGCAGCCGCGCCCGGCCGGTCTCGCGCTGACGCGTGCCGACGCTCAGCTCCTCCTCTGAGCGCGTCATCGCGTCATCGGTCGTCGGGCCGCTGGTGTCACGACCAACCACACCCGGCTCCCCGGCACGCTCGACGCGCTGATCGCCGGCCGGCTGACCCTGAGCGGTCACCGACCCCTCGTCGGTATACGGAACCCCGTAGTGCTCAAACAGCCCCCGCTCCTCCTGCTCAGACAGCTCGCCGTCGGCCTCGACGCCCGGGGCGTCCTTGACCTGAGCCTTGGTCACCTGCGCGCGCACGTCCTCGCCAGCCGGCGAGGCGCCCGCCAGCGGGACGAAATTCGACTTGTTGCCGAACATGCCACTCGAGACGGTCGCCCACTCCGGCTTGCCGGTCTGCGGGTCCTCGTAGATCTCGCTGATCTTGCCGAGCTTCTCCCCGTCACTATCAACCATCGTCCGGCCCTTCCAGTCGTACGCTTCGGTCATCTCAGGCATTGCTAGGTCTCCTTTATCGAGACTCGTTATTTATCGGTTCTATACGCCCCCGCCGACGGCGAGGAGTCTTCCGGTCCCGGGTTCTCTGGGTCCTCGAGATACCGGGTTTGTGTGCGGGCGGGCTCGGATTTGGCGGTCCGTGTCCGTGGCTGGCGTTCGGGCTGCCGCGCCCCTGCATTTTCGTGTTCCGGTTGCTTTGTCTTGCCGCCGACGCGCGGTAGCAGCGACAGGAGGATCAGCAGCACGCCAGCGGCTCCCCACACCAGCTCGGTCAAACCGTTGGCGGCGAAGATGCCAAACACCCCATCGCCTCGGGCCAGCGCGATCAGGGCCGCCGCGCCCAGCACTAGCCCGACGATCAGCGACATACCCTTCGCGCCCCAGTGAAGCGGCGCGCCGAACATCAGCAGCAGGCCGGCGGCGATGAACAACAGGTCGCTCCAACCATTGACCTCCAGGCCCAGCCACGTCTTGCCGTGCACGGCACCGCTGGGTACATGCTGGGTGACGAAGCCGTGACCGCCTAAGATGAGCGCGCTGATGCCGAAGATCACCCCCAGCAGCCCGAGCAGCCCGACCGGGCCCTTAGCCAGCGACACCCCTTTCTTCTCCTTCTGTTCTGTCTTGGCCATCGTGATCTCCTGTTCTTTGCTCAGACGCTATCGGCGGTAGGCGCCCGGTCCGGGACTCTCGTCGACCTTCTGCTGGGCCTTGTCCTTGGCCTGCTGGGCCTGCTGCTGGCCGCGCTCCTTGCCGGTCTGTACGTCCTGCTTGACCTGGCCTTTCTGCTCCTGACCTTTCTGATAAGCGTCAGACAGCATCTTTGCTGCGACCTCACGGCCGCCGAGCCCGAACGCCAACGCCGAGCCCAACGCGACCGCGCCGATCAGCGCGGCGTAGGTGATCGTCACGATCGACGTCGCGATGTGGAGCTGGTTCAGGACCATGAACACGGCGATCGCCATGATCAGGCCCGGCACCGCGGTACCGATGATCTTGCCCGTGGGCGTGTCACCCATCGTCTTTGCGACCAGGCCGGCGGCGGCGGCGGCGATCGCGCCGGCGATCACGAAGATCAACACCGCTGCGATCACGTTGGGCAGGTAGCCCAGAACCGTGTTCATGAACGCCGTCACAGCCGGGATCTTCAGCGCGCCGATCGCGGCGGAGAGCACGAACAGGAAGATGATCCAGAACGCGACGCCGCCGATCAGCGCCGACGGGCTCGCCCCCGGACTGATCTTCTCGACGTACTGACCGCTCTGACCTGAATGCAAGGCGTGGTCGAGCTTGGCCTTCTGCAACACCTTGGTAATGACGCCCTTGACCAGACGGGCGATGATGAACCCGACGATCAGGATCACCAAGAACCCGATCAGGTTCGGGATGAAGCCCAGCAGGCCGTTGAGGGCCTGCTGGAGGCTGGTGCCGATGCTCACTCCAGCTACGGTGGACATTTGAGAGATGACTCCTTGAGAGATGATTGGTGACTAGATGGTTGGCCGGGGATCTGACCTGGCCGGCAGCCCCATCTGCGAGGCCGCCGGCCGCCCATATTCAGGGCCTTCTGGGTCGGGTGAGCTCTAGCGCCGCCCGCCGCCTTTCGGTCTGATCTGCTCCTTGCGGACTTCCTCTGAGACCTAGCGATCCTCGCTGACGGTCTCCTTGCCCATCTGCACCCGCTCCTTGGGGACAACCGTCTTGTGACGACCTCGGCCTCGGCAGCGTGACCTCGTGCTCCTGTTCACAGCCCGAGCTTTCCGCCGGCGCCGCCGAGTATCTCGCTCGGGTCGATACCGATCTCTCCAAGCAGATTGCTGTGCTGCTCAGGGTCAACCTGATCGGGCAGCTGCTGGTCAGCCTGCTGGGCCTTGTCGTGATCGCCTCGGTCACGCAGCATCTGCAGGACCTGTTCCTTGGGGATCTCCAAGATCTTCTCCTTGTTCTTGACGTTTGAGTTGGGGACATAGGGGGTCAGACGGCCGGGGGAATGCGCTCCCTGCTGCCCGACTCGCCCGGCTGCATAGCTGTGGGTGTGGGAGGGCTGTCCCCCGCGCCGCTCGTCTCGACCGGCCGCAGAGGCGGAACCATGAGGCTCCCCTCCGCAGCGCTCGCATCGGGCGGCCCGACGGGCGGTGTCCCGGGCGTCTCGTCCTGAACGGCCCCCACGGCGGCGCTTGGCCACGGCCGCAACGCCGAGCCCACCCGCGACGATTCCGACAAGCCCTTCCTGGACGGCTTGCGAGCGACCGCACTGTTCTTGGCTGAACCGAGGCCCGACAAGACTCCCGCCACCGCGTTGGTCTTGCCTGGAGGCTTGCGGCCCGGAAGGTTTGTCTGTGCCCGAGCAACCAGGCCGGACGGTCCCTTCGCAACGTGCTCAAAGCTCCTCCCAGGAAACGTGCGCCGCGGAGCACGCGGAGTGCTCCCGCGCGGGCGGGCGAACCCGCGGAAGTCAGCCCCTTGCTCGATGGCTTGCTCTGTTTAGCCTTGATGGTCGTCCGCATTACCGCTCCCCCGCGGGTTAGAGTTAGATGGACTGGATGTCGTGGCTTTGGAGACGGGTACCGCGCTCGCTGGGCCGTCTGCTGACCTCTTGGGGTTGGATTCGCTCCGGCGTCCCTCCGCGAAAGCCGTAGACCCAGCCATCGTCTCGGCCACGTTCCACCTGCACTCCATTCGTCCCACAACTGAGACAGTAACATCTCTAGAGACCTTGCGACCGGGGGACGTAAGCGCTTTTGGTACATGGTGGGGAGACAATACGGGACAGAAGGTCGACGCTGCTGACCGCGCACTGCGCGCGCCGGTAGGTCCGGGTGCGTAGAGTCAGAAGATGGCCGAGCCCGCGCAGCCGAAAGACGAAGGAACGTCCTCTCGCACAGGAGCCGGGTCGACGCGCGCTGATGCGCTCGCCAGCCGCCAGCGGATCCTCGAGGCGGCCACCGCTTTGGACGGCGACCGGCGGGTCACGATGAGCGAACTCGCCGCCGCGGCCGGCGTCGGGCGCTCAACGCTCTACCGCCATTTTTCCTCCCGGAGAGCCCTCGACCAGGCGTTGGACGCGCTCGAAGCTCACCCGAGCGAATCCGCGCTGGGTGCTCGCCCGTCCGTGAGCTGGCGGGTGGCCACGATGCCGTTCCTCGCCCCCGGACAGTTGGGTCGTGACCGACCGCTGGCGCTCGAGGTGACCCGCGTCCTCGACGAGGTACCCCCGCACCTTGTGCCCGACCAACTGGTAGCCGAAGCCCGCCGCGCCGCCGGCGTATCCGTAGCGCTCTACGTCGTTGACATCGACGGCTCCCAGCTGCTGCGACTCGCGGGCTCCGAGGAATTCCCCGCTCAGCTGGACGCGCCGCCCGCGATCGGACCCGAGATCGTCCCCGAGGGGCTACCGGAGTTCTACACGCGCCTGCAGCAACGCCTCCCTGGTTGCGTGGCCGAGCCGCTGTGGCTGCGCGGCCGGGTCATCGGCCTGCTTCTCTGCGTCGGGACGCCGATCGGGTCGCTGGCGGACATCGCCAAGCAGGGCGCCGCCGCGCTCGAGCTCGCCAACGACTACACCGACTTCATCGAAGCCGCCCGACGGCGCAAACCCACCACGGCCGCCGCCGAGATCCAGCAGAACCTCTTCCCCCCTCGCATCGCGCGGATCGCCGGCGCCCAACTCGCCGGCGTCCTGCTACCCAGCTACGAGGTCGGCGGCGACTGGTTTGACTTCGTCGAGAACCGCGACGGAGCGTGGCTGGCGATCGCCGACTCCGCCGGCAAAGGCCCCACCGCCGCCGGACTCGGCGCCGCCGCTCTCGGCGCGTTACGCGCCGCGCGACGCAGCGGGCAAGACCTCGAACAGGCATTGCTGAGCATGCACGAAACCGTTCGCGAGCTCGGCAACCCCGATTTTCACGTCACCGCGCTCGTCGGCCGCTGGCGGGCCGCGACCGCCACCCTGACCTGGGTCAACTGCGGCCACCCGCCCGCCTACCTCGTCGACACCGACGGTGAACTGAGCGCGCTCGAGGGGGCGTCCCACCCAGCGCTGGGCAGCGGCCCCCCCGACCGTAGCTTCACACCGACCGAGCGTCAGCTACACCCCGGCGAACGGCTGATACTCCTTACCGACGGGATCACAACACGACGCATGGAGGATGGTGGAACCTTCGGCATCGACGGCCTCCGACACGCGCTCGAACGTGCCGAGAACCCGACCGCCGCGTCCACCGCCATGGCCATCCAAGAGGCTGTGACGGACTGCTGGCGGGAGCCGCTCCAGGACGACGGCACCGTCGTCGTGATGGCCATCGAATAGAGCCCAGCTTGGCGTCCCAAGAAGCTGAATGACCGCGGAGCGCCGGCGAGGACTCGCGAGCCACAGCATCCTCTACCTTCACCCTACGTTCTCAATCACGAGTGTCACGCGCATGAACGGCTCGTTCATCAGACCGACCCCGCCCGCCCCGACGACTGTCTAAACCCGGCCGCCGACATAGGAACCGCGGGCAGCAGATCAAGCTGACGCTGTATTAGAGCTTGCTCACGGGTCTAATTTTGGCGTGCGGGCGGCGTTTGAGTTGGTCATAGCGGGGATGCCCTCCTCGTGGCTGGTTGGCCGCCTCACCCCACTGCCGCGTGAGGCCTCATCGGCTGGCGAAAAGGGAGAGCTGGGCGGGCTGGGTGTCGACCGGGAGGCTGCGGAACGTCTGGACCCGCCCGAAGGACCGCTCGGCAGCCGTCGCCGACGCTGTGGCGGGGATGGCGAGGGCCACCAAGATCCGTCCCTCGGGTCTCCTGAGTAACGGTGCCAAAACGGCGGGCAGTGCTCCCGCTAACACGGATTAGGGGTAGCGCTATCATCCGCGCCTGCCCGGCTGCGTCGCGGTCGCCAAGAGCCGCAGCGAGGTCGAGGCGCTGATCGCCCAGGCGATTGTGCTGCACGTCGAGAGCCTGCGCGAGCACGGCGAGCCGGTCCCCGACCCGTCCTCGGCCGCGGGTCTCGTCGAGCTTCCCGCCGCCTGAGCCGGCGGGGCCCCTCAGCGCCCAAAGAGGGGTCTCCTGAGTAACGGCGCCAAAACGGCGGGCGATGCTACCGCTAACGCGGATTAGGAGCGCGTCAGCGAGCGTCGGGGACGCTTCGTCACGTCGGCGACGTCGAAGTTGAGCGTCCCGTAGGGGTTGATCGGCTCGTAGTGCCCGGGGCTGAGGTGGCTGATCGCTTCGTCGCTGACGGCATGTCCGTCGGCTCGTTGGGCGGCGATCGCGTCTTCGAGGTAGCCGGTGGTGGAGAGGACGCAGGCGTTGACGACGAGCAGCATGAGGCGCCCGACGTCGGCGGCGACGAGCTCGGCCTGGCGTGCGGCGAGGCGGTCGCGGGCGCGGCTGTCGGTCCCCGCGAGCGCCTGATCGAAGAGCCGCACGAGCTCGTCGACGATCTCGGTATGGGCGGCTGCGAGTGCGGCCAGCAAGATCGGGTAGCGCCGCTCGGGCGCCATCTGGCGCAGCGCCCGCGGCGTCGAGCGCCGCGCGATCATCGCGAGCTGACGCAGCCGCTCCGGTGGGATCGTGCTGAGGTCCAGCCGATCGGCGCCGAGACCGCGCAGGTAGGCGAGCTTCACGAGCTCGGCCTTGACTGACTCCGGGGAGGCGCCCGTCGCGCCGTCGCCCAGCCACACCAGCGGCGCGACGCCAAGGTCGGGATCGGTGACCACCAGGGCGTCGAGACGAGTGCAGAGCTCAGGGATCAGAACCGGCAGGAGCCGACGGTGGATCTCCCGGGTAGCGGCTGCTCTTGCGGTGGCGACCGCACGCATCAGGCGGTCCGGTCCGGGACGAGCGATTTTCTCGGCCTGGAGATGGTCGAGCGTCTGGCGAAACAGGACCGCCTGGGTGTCGTGCTCGAGCGCCCGCATCTGAAGCCAGTCGCCGAGAGCGCGCCATTCGCCGGGCCCGCAGCTGCGCCACCGCGCCCGCTCGATGACCGCTTGTGCTCGCGCCGGGACCTCTCGCTGACGAGCTCCACGTAGCGCGCCAGCTCCCGCGGGGCTACGCCGATCCGGGCCGCCAAGCGCTCGATGACCTCGGGCGGAGTGGCTGTCAGGTCGGCCGGAATGAACCCGAGGAACGGCAACGCGCACAGCTGAACGGCGAGGCCGAGCCTGTCGGGTGCCGCGCGGGACGAGTGGAAGGACCGCACCCAGCGCAGGTCCTCGAACGACAGGGTGAAGAACGCCGCGAGGTCGCTGCGCGCGACCTCGTCGGGCCAGCTCGCGAGCTGCTCAACCTCCCGGTCAGACAGGATCCGGCTCGGCATCCGGTGCTCAGATCCCTGGGTCGAGAACGGTGCTGTTAGAGCTAGATCTCGACGAGGATCGCTTCGAGCGCGGCGTCCCGGTCGGCCGCCGAGGGCAGGCTGTAGCGCCGCGTGGTGTCCAGCCGCCGGTGGCCGGCGATCTCGGCGACGAGCACGACGTCGGCGCCCGAGCGGATCAGGTTCGTCACCGACCGTGTGGCGCAGCGTGTGCGCCGAGAGCTTGAGGCCGGCGTCCTTGGCCAGCCGGCGAATCACGAGATCGATCGCGCGCGAGCTCATCCGTGTGCCCTGCCGCGAGAGCCACAGCGCCGCGATCTCACCCTCCGGCCTCGCCGCGGACAACTCGTCGAGCGCTTTGCGGCAGGCACTGTTCAAGGGCACCTCGCGATAGGCATCGCCCTTCCCCGCCCGCACCCGCACCATCCCGCGGCGCGCCGTCACCGACACGTCGACGAGCTCCAGGTCGGCAAGCTCCGAGAGCCGCAGCGCCGTGTAGAAGAACACCGTCGCGATCGCGCGGTCCCGCGCCGACGGCGAGGCCTCGACCGTGCGCAGGAACCGCCGCTGCTCGCTCTCCGCCAGCGCCCGCGGCGCGAGCTGCGGCAGATCCTCCCGCGGCACCTCGGGACGGCCGCCACCGAGCGACCGGTAGAAGTTGTCGATCGCCGCCAGCGCCTGATTGACCGACGCCGGCGCCCACCGCGCCTCGCTCTTCACGTGCGCTTGTAATCGCGCACCGCCCAATCACGCACATGCGGATCAGACAATGCCTCGGCGCCGTGATCAGAGGAGCCCAGCCAGCCCAGGAAGCGCGCGACCTGTGCCGCGTACGCCTCCCGGCTGCGGGTAGCCAGCGACTGGCGCGCGAGCCACTCACCATAGGTCCCGATCAGCGCGTCGACATCCACAGCCACCAGCGAATCAGCCGCCTTCTGAGCTCTGGGCACCTGGTCTCCTCTGTTAGCGGAAGCGATTCCAGGGCCCTACGAGCGACCCAGACCCACATTAGTAGAAGCTAGAGCCCGGGTGAGCTTCCACTTAGGGCCTACGAAATAATTACTGGGTCTTTGTGGTGGGGATGGATCGTGTAGTTCCAGTCTGGATGGAACTGATCTCGTTCGATGTTCACGGCGGCCAGCTGGGCATCGCTGACCTTGATCCCT
>JAABUZ0100006018.1_pt1 | contig 15475 bp, 17 predicted proteins | sample 5562091 | NCBI WGS metagenome assembly JAABUZ01 (sample SAMN12813069, study PRJNA571459) | rock metagenome | isolation source: Antarctica rocks | place: Antarctica: Victoria Land, Linnaeus Terrace sud | collected 2015-12-21 | reverse complement strand
TACCCCGTCCTGACCCGCCTCGCCGACCGACTCGGCCAAGACCACGCCCGGCAGGAGTTCCAGTCCGCGCTCACCAGCCTGCTAGACCGCATCAGCCGACTGCGCGCCAACCCAGCCCAGCAGTAGAAGTCCCACGGCGCGCCGGCCCTGACCATCAGCCGACCCCCACGCACACCCGCCGTCACGGCACAGCCATGGAACAACCAACCGCCTGCCGGAGGCCGGACGCCCGAGCGCAAACCGAAGCTGAGACGCCGACACCACCTGAGTGTCGGAGGAGTAGAACCAGACTAGGTAGGGAACCTACCTACTAGCGGCCATTGGGGCCGTGCTGACGTGGAGGTGTCTGATGGGGATCATCGCCTGGATCGTGTTGGGTGCTGTGGCAGGGCTGATCGCGGAGCGGCTGACCGGTTCCCGGACCGGAGTGGTGATCGCGACCGCGGTCGGGATCGTCGGGGCCCTGCTGGGGGGGTTCTTGGCCAAGGTGCTGTTCGGGGTGCACTCGCTGAACAGCTTCTTCAACCTCAGTACCTGGGTCACCGCCGTCGTCGGGGCGGTGGTGTTGCTCGCGGTGATGCACGCGCTGACCGGCAGCCGGGGCCGGGCCCGCGCCTAACGCCCCACCGGGCCGCCGGGTGCCACCGCAACGGTGGCGCCCGGCGCAGCGGCGTGTTAGGGGGCCGGTGGGCTGCAACAGGCGCAGCAGGTGGGTTGGAAGCGAACGCTTGTGTCAGGCGAACAGAGTCCGAGGGCCGGCGGCAGGCAAGTGCGGTGTGGATGGGAGGTTGTCGATGGTGTTGACCGATCGGCATTTCGCGGGGTTGCTCGCGGTGCGCAGTGACCTGGCCGAGTTCCACAGCGGTGGGGAGCGGTTAGCCCGGCAGCTGGGGTTGAGCCATGTGCAGCACCACGTGCTGTTGAGCGTGCGGGGGCACCCGCTGCAGGTTGGGCCGCGGGTCGCAGACGTGGCCCGGGCGTTGAGTATCGCCAGCCCGAGCGCGGTGGAACTCATCGCCCGCCTGGTCCGGGCCGGTCTGGTGCAGCGACAGCCCGACCCGGCGGACCGGCGGGCCACCCGGCTGGCGTTGAGCGAGCTGGGGGACCAGGCGGTGCACCAACTCAGCCAGGACCACCTCCCGCGTCTACAGGAACTCACCAGCCGGGCCGCCACCCTGCTCGGCGACTGAACGGGTCGACGGTGACGCGCAGTCCGCGGGCCCACACACAACGCCCATGTTGCTGCGCTGGCAGCTGGGTGTGCTCATGGCGCTGCCCGGATCACGTTCCGGTTCCCATTGCCGGTCCATGAATCGGTGACCCGGCCGGGGGGTCCGGTGCGGATCAGTGCGTCCGACGGCGGCCTTGGCTCTCGCAAGGCCGCGGCCGCCGCCGGACACATGAGCCGCCGCTAATTGCCCCCCCAGCCGAGCAACCGCGCGGCGCTTGGGTCACGGGCGTGTCACAGAAGTACGAGGGTATGGGTCGCGTCTAGTCCTGCCGGGCAGACTGCTCCAGCACTCGACCGCGTGCGCAAGTTGCCGATCGCCTAGGAGTCCGTTTGACCCGCCGTAGCGCACCTCTGCTCGCTGTCCTGCTCACCTTGTCGGTCTTGCTCGCTGGCTGCGGCGGAGGCTCCGGCACCGCGTCGGGGGGTTACGGCTCCGGCGGGGGTGCTGGTTCCGGCACTTCCACATCCCAACCTTCCGGTGGCGCGCAGAGCACGCCCGGTACCGCGGCGGCGGACTGCCCGACGGGGGGCAACACCAAGGACTTCGCCAAGACCCGCTTCGTCCTGCACGCCGCTGAGGCGTTCGGGGTGTTCCACCGCTACCTGTACAAGCCCTACCGCAGCGGGGCGTTCCGTAAGGGAGCCAGCGGACGGATCCGGACGTTCCTCAAGGCCGGGGCGGCGGCGCTGTTCATCAAGCGCCAGGTCCGCCTGGCCACCGAGGACGCCAAGGCCAACCCCACGTTGTGCAAGGCGATCTCGGCTCCCCTGATGCAGGTGCGGGACAGCATCAGCGGCGCGGTCAGCCAGCTGCGAAACGGTGACGTCAGTGGCATCGAGGCCCTCAACGGGGTCGTCGGTGGCATCCAGGGCAAGGCCTCGCGTAACGGCGTCAGCATCCCAGACAGCACCACCGCCGCGCCCTGACCGCAGACGCCGGCCGCGGCAGAGGCGATCCTGCGCGCCCTCACCTTAACGTGCCGAACCGGCGCGAAGGAGCCGCTGCAGCGCCCTACCGTGACGCGGCTCGCCGCGGCCCGGCAACTGGACACCCCGGTTGGCAACGGCGGCACGTGAAGGCGGTAGGTGACGGCGTTGGACCCGCCCAACCAGCTCCTGCGCGGCCTGCTAGCTGTACTCGCCGGACCGGGCCGGCACGGCGAGAGCGGCTGCGGATCCCGCCCGCGCTGCACTTGGCCGCCCAGGGCAGCCCCACAACGCTGTCAAGGTCCTGCTAGACCCGCCGGCCAACGGCCTACCCGGCGTGTGGGACGCGGTCGGCCGCATGATGTCCCACGAGCAACTCGCGCCGCCTGAAGCTAGATCGGCCTTGCTGAGAAGCCAGGGGTGGCCTGGACTACAGCGGCGCCTACCTCTGCGTGCGCCGCCGGCGCCGACCTGCTCGTAGAGTCTGGCCGACACCGGTCAAGGCCCTACCGGTCCGCGGCCGGGTGGTCTCGACCCGCGACCCGACCCGGGTCAGGACCCGGCCGACCAGTGGTAGCACCAAGACCGCGAATAGCCAACGCCGAAGTCGGCTGGACAGGAACATGACCGGCGGTTACCCGACCAGCTACCCGTCACACCCCACCGCCACCTGAGCGTGCCTGGCTGACCCCCACGGCTCTTGGCTCGCGGCACCGTCAAGCAGGGGAAAGCGGCGGCAGACCCCTCGGTGGCAAATGGCGGCGGCGGGCGCCTACTCCCGGGTGACGACGCAGATGCCGTAGATGACGCCGGGGATGTGTCCGCACAGCTGGAGCAGCAGCGCGATCAGGACCTTGCTGCTCAGTCCCTTCTTCATGGCGACCGACACCGGCGGCAGGAAGAAGGCGATCAGGACTTCCAGGGCGGTCATCGTGCTCCTTGACATCGGGTCCTGCACGGGTGTGAGAGGTGGCACCCGGCAACAGCTCCCACTGAGGTGAACGGGTTGGGGACACCAGGTTAGCGACTGGGGTGACGCGGCCCGTCGTGGTGCTGATGTAGCGCGTCGCGGCTCGGGCATTTGCTCGCCGCCCACGCCCCGGCCCCGGCATTGGGTGCCTCCAGGCGGCCCGAGGGTGAGACACGGTTACATATGGGCGGACGCGGGCCGACCGGCTTGGCACGCCGGGCAGAGGCCAGTGAGCTCGATGGTGTGGCCGGTGGGGGTGTAGTCATGGCTGCGGGCGACCGCCTCAAGCCACCGTTCCGTGGCGGCGGCTTCGATCTCGATGGTGTTACCGCAGCTGGCGCAGGTCAGGTGGTGATGATGTACGGCTCGGCACCGCCGGTAGCCCGATTCCCCACCGGGTTGGCGCAACTCGTCGATCTCACCCTGGCCGCGAAGGGCTTGCACCGCTCGGTAGACGCTGGTCAGTCCGACAGTGCTGCCGCGCTCACGCAGGTCGGCGTGGATCTGCTGCGCGGACAGGAATTGCTGGTGTCGGGTCAAGGTCTCAAGGACGGCCCGCTCTGCTTTGGTCACGGCAGCAGACCGATGATGATGTACATCAGCACCGCGCCTGTGACGGTGAGGACGATCGTCGGTGCTGACGAGTGGTCAGCGTGTGCTTCGGGCAGCACGTCGCTGGCACCGATGTAGAGCAGGAAGCCGGCGAACACACCGAGGTAGATCAGCAGGCCTCGGTTTGGGACGTGGAACAGCAGCGTCAGGGCGGCGCCGGCGAGCGGGGTGAGCGCGTCCAGGGCGAGGAATTTCAGCGCCCGGCTGCGGCTGTTCTGGTTGGTCAGCAGGAGCGAGACGGTGTTCAGCCCGTCGGCGAAGTCGTGGCCGATGACGGCGATCGCGACGGCGAACCCCACGGTGTTGGTGACCTGGAAGGCCAGGCCGATCGCGATACCGTCGGTCAGGCTGTGCCCGGCCAAGGCCAGCGCCGAGGCAATGCCCACCGATGGGGCGTGGTGGCTGTGCTGACCGTACTCACCCTCGTGGGCACTGTGGATCAGCAGCGACTTCTCCACGATGTGGAACCCAAGGAAGCCGCCGACCATGGCAATCATCGGGGTGGTGAATGAGGTGCCGGTCTGGCTTGAGAGCCGGGAGATCTCCGGCAGCAGGTCGAACGCGACCACCCCCAAGATGACGCCGGCGCTGAAGCCGAGGATCAGGTGCAGCCGGTCGCGGTGCCGCAGCGCGAACAGGCCGCCGGCGGACGTGGAGAAGAAGGTGCCGAGCGCCAGGACGAGAGCCACACTCCGAACCTACAACAATGACAACCGTTCCCAGAACGAGTCCGGTGAGGCCTGGGCAGGGCCAGGGCCGGCGTACGGTCTGCCAGACCTACCAGTTCGACGACTACGGCCGACCGGCAGCACGCGCCGCGTCCGAACGCAGCCGCTCTCGGCGCCATAGCTCGGAAGCCAGCCCCCCGGCATCCTGCCATGCACCGCAGGGCTGGTGTATCAGGTCGACGTCCTCGAGCTCTACCTCGGTGATCTCACCGACCCCCGGCGGCCCTGGACGATCTGCTCGAGCGCGACGTTTCCCGGCCGTGGGCCGGACGCTGCCGGACGCGCATCGACTTGGTCAGCCGCCATGCGTGATCAGGGCAACCAACCTGGTGGCACATTGGTGACGGCGACTGCCCGGCACCCAGCCTGACCTGCAACGATGCCGTCCACGAACGAGGCGTACGGCTTCCGCTACCGCGGAAGTCAGAAACCGGAGGCCCGGACGGTGCGACCGTCTGGACGACCTGTCAGGGCTGGGATGGTGACAGACGTTGACGCTGCGGAGGAGACGCCGCTGACGGCGGCTGGCGTGCCGGCCGGTGAAGTGCGCCAACGTTCGACGTCATACCTCCCAGCAGCAGGTGCACGGTCAGGGACCGCGAGGTCGGCGCTTCGCCGAAAGGGAGCTGGAGGTTTGACCGCGTGGGGGAGCGGTCAGGACTCCACGGCAGCGCGGCCGGGCCCGTCCGCTCCCCTGATCGCGCCGCCCGCTCCTGCCCTTGGAGGCTTGATGACCCTCGTCCCGCCCACGCCGACCGATGACCGCCGAGCTGGCCCCGACGCTCGCCGGTCCCCGGGGCGGGAGCCACGGCTATAAGCACCCTCGAGCAGGTCGCGCCGGGCGTGTACCGCTGCGCGGACGGCATCGTGAACTGGTATCTCGTCGAGGACGGCGGCGAGCTGCTCCTCGTCGACTCCGGCTGGCCGAACAGCTGGTCACGTGTGGTAGCTGCGGTCGCGCAGCTGGGCCGCCGTCCGGTCGACCTGCGGTCCGTACTGCTGACGCACGGGCACGGCGACCACCTCGGTGCGGCTGAGCGGCTGCGGCGCGAGTGGGGCACCCCGGTGCGGGCGCGCGCCGCGGAGGTCGACCGGGTCCGTGGGCGAGAGCGCGGCGGCTCGTCGTTCGCCCTCGTCCCGCACCTGCTTCCGCACCTGTGGAGGCCCTCGGCGTTCGGGTTCGTCCTACACGCGACGCGGCACGGATTCCTCACCCCGCGATGGGTGGAGCAGGTTGAGCCGTTCGACGACGGGGAGGTCCTCGACCTGCCTGGGCGCCCTCGCGCCGTGGCGACGCCCGGCCACACCCGGGGTCACACGTCCTTCCTGCTCGAGGACCACGGGGTGCTGTTCAGCGGCGACGAGCTCGTCACCCTCGACGTGCTCACCCGCGAGCGCGGCCCCCGCCTGATGCCGCCCGCTGTGAACGACGACGCGGAAGCCGCGCGTACGTCGCTGGCGCGGCTCGAGGCGCTGCAGGCCGAGCTGCTGCTGCCCGGGCACGGCGACCCCTGGCCCGGTTCGCCAGCCGATGCGGTGGCCGCGGCGCGTGCCGTCAAGTCACGCCGCTGACGGCGACGATGTCAGGTCGCACGAGTCGCGACGGGTACGGCGTGACCGGTCCTGCTCGAGGTGTCCCGGGGACGCCGAATAGCACCGCACGGGCCTGTCGCCAGGTCGGCCAGCCTCCGTCCCCGACCAGCACTGCCTGACCTCGCCTCGTTCTCAACCGCACCCCGAGTGACGGGTGCGCAGAGGTGCCCGCGCTGCGGCGGCCGGCCGCCCCGACTGCCTCCGCTGGAGCACCTCGGTCCCCGCCCAAAGAGGTTCCCGCCCGACTTGCACTCGCGTCCACGTGCAACCGCGCCAGGAAGAGCCCACACGCTGAGGCGGCTGCACGAAAGCTTGACAACGTCCCACTAATGACCGTATGTGAGACAGGTCCGCCGGACAGAACGGGCAGCTCATTTAGGGCGGCACTCCCCTAAGGCGTGCTGCTCAGGGGCTACGAGCGGATGTGCCTGCCGGCCCAGAGCGGCACATGCCGTCTCTGACGGTCCGGTGCCCACGTAGCGCACCTACCCTCGCCGGGTACCGCCGGCGAAGCAGGCGCCTCGGCCCGGGAGCGGGCGGGCGCACGAGAAGGTCGCGGGTCCGCGGGCCCGGCTGGGCCTGGCTCAGAAGCTGCGGCTTACGCACCTGCGGCGCGACCGCGCAGCGAACCTGGCCAAAGTGACGACCCGGCCCGGGCGCTGCTTGGCTGGCTGGCGGTCATGTGCGCATCCGGGTGCACTCGCGGGACGGCGGCCGGCCGTGCTTGGCTCTACATTCGTGCGCATCACCCGGCTCGCCGCCCACGATTTCCTCTCGTATGAGCGCCTCGATCTGCCGCTCGACCCCGGGCTGACCGTCGTCACCGGCCCCAACGGCGCCGGCAAGACCGGCCTCAGCCGGCTGCTGCGGCTGGCGAAGTCGGGCGTCGCCGCGGCCGCGACCGGCGACTGGACGCCGATCGCACGCGACTACACCCAGGCCGGCCGCTACGGCGCGCAGGCCTACACCGTTCGGGTCGGCGCGGCCCTGGACGACCCGGCGGACACCGCCCTGGTCGAGGACTTGGCGCGGGCGGCGGTTGTCACCGCGCTCACCGGCGCGCACGCCGAGCAGGCCGCCGGGTTCGACCAAGCGCTGCCGGAGGACCTGCGCGCCCGCGACGTCCTGGCCGAAGGCGAACTCGTCGTCTCGTTCGACACGGCGATGCGCCACCCATGGTCGGTCCGTTGGCAGACGCCGCACGCCGACGTCGACCTGGTCCGCGGCCGCGTGACGCCCCGGGGCGCCGCGCCCGGCCCGGGCACCGCGACGCTGCTGGACTGGCTGCGGGAGCAAGGCGACCCGCTCGCCGCGCTCGCCGTCGCCGACGGCCAGCGGTCGACAGCGACTCTCGGCGACCTGCTCGGCGCCGGCCCGATGGAGCTGTCCGCGCGGGCGCTCGGGCTGGACCCGGAGCCGCGGTCAATCCACCGGCTGCACCGCGCCCTCGGCGTCCCGCTCGACACGACCCGCGGCACGATCGGGCTCGCCCACGTCCTGGACATGTTGATGCGCGGCGTCGTCGTCAGCAACGAGCCCGGCGGTGTCGACCTGATCGGCGTCCCGCTCGACCAGATGACCGACCCGCGCGCGCCGCTGCCCGCGGATGCCCCGCTCGGGGCGCGGCTGCTACGCCGCAAGAACGGCGACGTGGCTCTGCGCGCTTCGTTCACCCAGGCGCAGGCCATGTTCACCGCGCTCACCGGCGCCGACTTGGACGTCGTCGAGCAAACGATCGAGGTCGGGCCGGGCCAGCACGAGCTCACCGCGGTCCCCGTCGTCCCCACCGCCGCGCCCAGCGGCGACCGCGTCGACATCCCGCTGCGCCTGTCTGGACAGGGGCTGGTCGAGGCTGCGCGGCTCGCCGTCGTGCTCACGGAGCCCGCCCCGGTCCTCTTCCTCGACGAGCCCGCCGCGAACGTCAGCGCCGTCCTGCAGCGCAGACTGCTGACCCGCCTCCTCGACCGGTCCGCATGGGCGCAGACTGTCGTCATCACCCACAGCGCGCATCTCGTCCCCGCGCGCGGCCCCGACGATCTGGACCGGATCGTGCGGCTCAGCCGCGCGCCCGGCGGCGCGACCGACGTCCATCGCGCGAGCAGCAGCCGCGCGACGTTGGACCGCCACAGCCGGCTGCTCGGCGCGGCCGACATCCGGGACGCGTTGTTCGCGGCGGCCGTCTGGCTGGTCGAGGGCGCGACCGAGCAGGAGGCCCTCACCGTCTGGCTCGCCGGCGCGGACGCTCACGGCCTGCCCACGCCTGAGAGCGCGCACGTCGTCGTCATCCCCGTCGACGGCGACCAGAACTTCGCCAAGCACGCCGACCTGATGCGCAACCTCGGGATTCCCTACGGGGTCCTGGCCGACGGCCCGGCGCTGCGCGAAGCCGGACCGCTGCGCACGCTGCCCGGCGCGCCGAACCTCGTCGCCGTCTCGAACACCTTCGCCGGCCGAGCTGTCGCGTGGGCCGCCACAGGCGTCCGGACCCTCGCCGACGACTACCACGACGACGGGTCGAAAAAGGGCGAGATCGAGGCGTTCTTTGCCCGCGTCAATGCGACCGAGTGGGCCCGCGTCTCCGGCGCCGGGAAGATCCGCAAGGGCACCGCGTTCGCCGCCGCCGTCCGCGCGCCCCCCGAGATCCTCGCGCTTTGGCGCGCGTTCCTCGGCGACGTGGGGCTCCCCTCCGGGTGACCTGCACCGCCCACGCCGCCGCTGGCGCGCGCCACGACCCCCGACTGGCGCGACGCCTCGGTGACCCTCACGCCGGCGCGCCACCAGGCACCGCCCACGGATCCGTCAGCTACAGGTTCGGAGGTCCCTGCAGAAGAGGGCGGTAGGTGCCCGCCCCGAACCTGACGCCGTCCACACCGCGTTCGTGACCGACGTTGTCGACGTCGGTCAGTCGCCGTTCGGCGGGCCTCTCCAGGTTCGTGTCGTCTAGGCAACTGCCGCTGATCGGTATGGCCGGACGGCTCAGTTGCTCAGCCGTGTACACCGAGCGGACAGAAGACCGGCTTTGCGCGCCACGGCGACGTCCCGCAATCGCTCGTATCTGGGCCGGTCTCACGGTGGTCCGCTTCGCTTCGTGTTGCGGCTGCGTAATGGGCGTCACACCGCGGCAACCGGTGTCCGGCATCTACGTCTCGTGACCATGGGGCTGCAGGCGGTTGCGGTCCAGGCTGGGTACGGCGCGTCCGCTGCACGCTGGGCGATCGCCCGGCAGCGCAGCGCGGCCGGCGTTGCTGCTGGCAGTGTTGCCCAGGTGGACGTGTGCCTCACGGAGTCGCACTACCGACCTGGCGCCGCTTGATCTTTAGATCGAGGGATCTTATCCAGCCGGCGCGCGGCTGCACGCGCGATCCGTTGGTTGGCCAGCAGGCAGGCGTAGGCCACAGCGGGCGCTGCCAGCGCAGCTCTAACGCGCTTGCTCCTTGCCTTGGCGGTCAATGCGGGGAGGGTGAGCAGAAGAGTCGTGTCGGCCCACAGGCGCGGATGTGTTTGATCCCGGGCCCCCGTGGCCTCCATCGCCCCTATGCGAACAACTGTAGCCCAGCCGAAAGGCGTGCCTACTAGCTTGACAGCATTTCGGACTACCCTCGCTCGGGTTTCCTCGGGGATCGGCTGCATCCGGTTATCGACGAACCAGCAGCGCTCGCTCAGGACGTGGCTGAGCGGGCGTATTCCGACCCCCCTGGTCGTCGCGTCGCAGACGTAGCCTCCTCCGAGGTAAATAGCCGTATGACTGGCAACGCTGTTCGTGCCATACATGACAACCCAGCTCAAGATCGAGCGTCTCGGATGGAGACAAAAGACGGAAGCGGGCGGCGCGTTATCTGCCTCCGCCAACGTCTCCGGGGTGACGAGTTGCCACCCGCTAGCGGCTAGCGCCTCAGGTGAGTAGCGACCTCGTTCTGCCAGATAGGCGAGGAAGTCGAAAGCGGCGAAGAGCATAAGCGCTCCGAAACTACTAGGAGGAGCTCGGGGCGTCGCCGGTTCCAGTGCACGTCGTGAAGTCGCCGGCTGTTGTCCAGGCGGTGTCCTTCGTGACGTCGACAGCCAGGCCAGCCGTTCTGAGCCTACTGGCCAGTTGCAAGCGCTCCGGGATGGTCGCCGAAGTTAGACGGACGACGTTCAGTCCCGCGGTATCCGACATCGCGCGGACGGAGCCCATCTCAAGAAGGATTGTGGCCTGTCGATTGAGAGCCATCGCCATGCCGGCCTCAAAGACGACGTTTAGACGAGCCTGGGGCCTCGGCGTTCGTTCCTCCTCTGCATCTCCGGGCTGAATGAAGTCCGGCCTCGTGCAGCCAAGGTCATCGGGTGTAAACAGCACGATGACCGCGTCTGCGTTCTGCAAGCCTTCGATAATGACGTCACCGGTGTACGGCGTTGCCGTCGCGGTTTGTGCTGCGGCCTCGTCCCAAGAAATCACTTGAAGATCGAACGCACGCAGCAGGTTAGCGACGGCACTCTTCGCTCGCAAATCGCGGCCGTGGACGAGAAAGACTCGCCGCTTCGGCCCGGCTGACGTTTCAGCCGCCGCCTGTTGCTTGACAATGATCATCGAGCTACAGGGGCCCCTTCTCACTCGATGAGATACATTTGCGGTTTCGGGCGCAAGACCCGCGGAGGTGATCTCAACAATCACTTTGCTGGAGTCGGTCGTCACAACAACATTACACGAGCGTTCACCGGTCCACCGAGACCATGTCGCAGGGCATGCACGACGTTGCTATTCGACGTCACGAGAGCGGAACCCCCTCCGGGACTCTGGCCGAGCTTCCAGGCGCTGGCTCGCCTGAAACTAGGCCGGTTGGCCCATCGTCGGCTTTGGACCTGCGTCCGGATCGGCAAAGGTGTCCCAGTTCCTTGGTAGTGAGATGGCAACCTGCGACACGTCCTGGAGTGGTCGCGCCTGCTTAGGGCAGAGGCCGGGTCAGTGCCTCAGCTGCGTCGCGAACGGCGGCGTGGTCCAGGTCGAGGTCCTCGACGTGATCTAGCTCCGGTCGCTGCCAACTTCCCAAGACGGGCCAGAAGGGGCGGTGGTAGGACCACCACTGGACCGCCTGCCAGCGGCGCCGGGTCGGGTCGTGCGGGTCGCGCTCGTTCCATATGTGGTGGGCCCAGGCTTGCGTAACCGCGAGGTTGCGCACCACGATCTGCGTGGGGCGTAGTCCGCGCTGCGCCAGCTCGTTCGGGTCGTCGAGGTCGAGGACCTGCAGGTCGTCAGGCAGCCGATAGACCCCCAGGGCTCGGCGTGCACCAGTAACTTGCGGGGCTTGGAACATCGAGCGCTCCCAGCTGGCCAGGTTGCCGAAGACCTCGCCGACGGCCGCCTGCGGCTGCAGGGTCAGGTACCAAACGTAGTAGTCCGGGTGGTCGAGCCGGCCACCCCGCTGGGGGTGGTGCTCGTACAGCGGGTGCCCAGGCTCGCCCACCGGGGCGGACGGGAGGTACGGGAAGATCCGGTGGACCAGCACCTCAAGCCGCGCCGCCCCAGGCGCCGGCATCCAACGCCTCAAGAACGGGGCCTACGCCGCGAAGGGCCAGGACGTCGACGGGCCGGGAGCCGTCGAGGTACGCGTTTGCGCTCGTCATCCAGGTGGTCGCTGCTGGTTCGGCCCACACCAACCGCACGCGCGCCAGGACGTGCTCGAGATCGATTAGCAGGGGAGCGAGTCGGGCGCCTGGGCGCTCCTGGCCCGTGGCCCAGCGGGACGTCTGGCTGGCATGGACGCCGAGCATGGCCGCCAACTTGCCGCCCCCTCCGACCGTGTCCGCCAGCCAGCGGGTCCGCTCTGGCGCGAGAGGGTCGAGGGCTGGCGCTGTGCGTCGCGCGTCCCCCGCAGGTGCCGGCACCGCGGACTGAGTCCGTGGCGTCGGCTCAGGAGTTGCGGTAACGGGGGCGACCCCAGGGCGACGTTCTCCCTGCGGCTGCGCTGCCCGGTCATTGGGGCGCGGGTGCCTGCCTGTAGCTGCTGTCGCGACGGACCGGCCGCTCGTCGCGTTGCGCACCTGCCGGCCGGCGTCGGTGACCTTGCCCGGCTGGTTGCGCGTCTTGACACCGGCAAGCTTCTGCGCCTTCTTGGTCACCGTGTGACACTACCCAACGAATCGCTTGGGCGGGCCATCGCGGGACTGTGGGGGCTCCCGCAGCTGGTCGCGAGCGAGACGCGCCACCGTGCCTGCAGCGACGGCTGGCCGGTTGTCACGCCACATCAGGTGCGCCGCCGTCGCCGAGGTGGCGGTAGATGGTGGGGCGGGACACCCCAAAGGTGTCGGCGATCTCTTGCACGGAGTGTTGCCCGGCGTCGTACATCGCCCTGGCCTGCCTGGCGCGGGTGGGGGTCATCTTGAACTTGGGGCCGCCCTGGCGGCCGCGGGCTCGGGCGGCGGCGAGCCCGTCGTGGGTGCGTTCGACGATCAGGTCATGCTCAAACTCGGCGATCGCGGCGAGCATGTGGAAGAACAGCCGGCCGCCGGGAGTGGTCGTGTCGATTCCCTGCGACAGGGCGCGCAGGCCGACCTCGCGGGCCTGCAGGTCGGCGGCGAGGGCCTTGAGGTTGCGCATTGACCGGCCGAGCCGGTCCAGCTTGGTGATGACCAGGGTGTCGCCGGGGCGTAGGTAGTCCAGGGCTGGCTCGAGCGCTGGCCGCTTGGCCAGGGTGCCGGAGGCGTGGTCGGTGAAGACCTTGGCGCAGCCGGCGGCGCTCAGCGCGACGGTCTGGGCCTGCGGGTGCTGGTCGCGGGTGGAGACCCGGGCGTACCCGACCAGAGCCATGCCCCGACCGTATCGTGAACGCCTGTCGTTATGTAGTTCACGGACACGGGTTGTGCGACACGCGCCCCTGCTCAGGCCGCAGCCGGCGGGGGAGTGCCTCGTGGACGATCGATTACGGACGCCGCCCGTTTCTCGGAGGTGTCGCTGCTACTGCTTCCTGCGGACGACGACCCGATCGGGCAGCCGATCAGCAGGTAGTCGGCCTCGCGCGCAAGTCACGGGCGCGACGTTAGGCCTCGCCCTTGGTGAGGCTGCTCGACAAGCCCGAGAGATCAGGTCGCGTCCAAGAGCCAAGAGGAGCAGGTACTTGAAGATCCCACGCAAGCGGGCGGCAAGCACGTCAGCGGCACGCCAGGCACCCCAGCCGGGCAGGCTGAGCACCTGTCCGTCGCCCTACCGACCGTCTCTATCGGTGATCCTGACCTGCAGGTCCGCTCTTGGGCCGCCGCGGCGGGACCGTGCTTGTGGATGCGCTTCACGGTCGGGGAGCTCCTGCACCGGCACGGAGGCAAGCTGCTCTGCTGCGCTGGGGTTGGGGTCGAGGTGGCCCACCTGGGTCACCTCGCGACCCTCGCGCGGCTGTGACGGAGAGCCAGCAACCGTGGGTTAGCGGACGATCCTGCTCGACTACTACTGAGACCCCAAACAGGCACTCGTCGCGGGTGCCTGCCAACACGTACCGCGCCCCTGACGGCCTACCTCGGCCCTCGCCCACGTCGGCGTCTGAACCCGGATCGCCCACACGGCGACATCTGCTTGCGGCGGTTCGGCGGAGCCTTTGCGCGGCGTGTAGGCGTACGCCGGCGATCGAGGCGACTTCGGGTATCCGCGCCGAACGTCCGTGGTGAGCGTGCTGCCTATCGGCCCCTGGTAGTCAGGCATGCTCCGTGGCTGGGCCTAGCCACGCGCCGTCGCCGATGTGGCGCACCCGACCGCGCTCGCCAGCCCAGGAAAGCGACGTGGGCTCGGCCTTGGCCGACGGGGCTGAGGCGGTGGTGGCTGTAGGCGCGAACGTCCAGGCGAGCAGTTCGTTGGCAGTTGCGTCGTCAAACGGAGACGAGTACGCGAAGTCAGACAGCAGCGCGTCCCATGCCGTAGGCAGCACCGCCTTGCTCGTCTCGAAGGCAGGGTCAGAGTCGGCGTCGTGGGGAAGTTTCGCCATGCCCGAAAGCTACGCCTAGGAGTCTCGCCATGGAGGATGCGGGCAGAAACATCGCCCGGTCGGCTCAGCACGGAGTCAGGTCTCTTTCATGTAGGCGGCGGCTGCGGCGCTCAATCTTCTCTCCGCCCGCCGCAACACCGCGGCGACCTCGCGGGTGCCGGCCGCACCGAGGTGGGGGAAGACGACATCGGCGATCTCCTGCCGGGTGAGGCCGAACCTCCTGGCCTGCAGGAAGACGGTCCGTTCCTGCCTCGTCAGGCTGCTAAGGGCCTGCTCGAGCTGCTCTCGCTGAATTATGACGTCGGCGGGGTCCGGCGCCGCCATGCCGGTGATCTCGGCCATGTCGACGGGATCTGTCGGCACTGCGTGGAGTTGCCCCCTGCCTCCTGCAAGCTTTCGCGACTCATCGACGAACGCGAACGCGCAGGCGCGCAACACCCACGCGCTGGCCGACCCGCGGGAGGGATCGAAGCGGTGTGAGCTGTTGTGGATGCGCGCGAGCGTGGTGGTGGCGACGTCCTGGGCCAGCGCCGGGAGGTCACCTGCGGCGACGTGAGGCACCGGCAGACCTTCTGCCCCCACTGCCTTGGCCGCGTCTGCGGCCAACACCTGTGCGCGCTTCTGCACGTGGGCGACGATCAGCGGGAACACGCGGGTGTCGAAGGCCGATCTCGCCTCGGGGCCTCCTGTCGGCAGCGCGATCAACAGCTCGTTGAGGTCAACGCTGGAGTCGCCGCCGAATTTGCTCACGGAGACGAGTGTCCTACGTGGGCGGGTCTGCCGTCAGCTAGAGCTCACAGGCATGTAATTCGGCCGTGGTGTCCTGTTGGCGCGTCGGCGCGCCTAAGAGTTGGCAAGGCGCAGGGCGCGTCTTGCGGAGGGAGAGCGATGACCGAGACTGCGCACGAAGGTCGGCACGAGCACAGGGTCACGGTGACGGTGGTGGTGTCGGGCGTACCCGTGGTCCTGCAGACGCTCGGGCAGGAGCACGTGTCGACGCTGGTCCGTCAGGCGCTGGAGGAGACCGGCAATCACGGGCAGGCTCCAGACGGCTGGGAGTTACGCACGGAGACCGGTCAGTTGATCCCTCAGCACGAGACGGTGCACCACGCCGGCATCCATGCCGGCGCGACGCTGTTCTTGAGCCCGGAGGCGGGGGTCGGTGGCTGCAGGTGACGCCGCTGCCGGCGTCGCAAGAGGACGACATACCAGCGGGCCTGGCGCGCGTGCCGACACTCGTCGATCCCGGGGTGAGCCGAGCTAAGGTCCAGCGCGATCTGGACGCCTGGGACATGCAACGGGACGTCTACCGGGCTCGCGGCTGGGTCCTGCTCGACGTGTACAACGGCCTCGTGGTCGACGTGGCGATGTTCTCTCGCCTGGAGGGCACTACGCCAGGTCCCGTGCCCACGGTCCCGGTCTGCGTCCGCATCGACTACCGCAACTACGACCTGTGGGCACCTTCGGT
>JAABUZ0100006017.1_pt1 | contig 15477 bp, 15 predicted proteins | sample 5562091 | NCBI WGS metagenome assembly JAABUZ01 (sample SAMN12813069, study PRJNA571459) | rock metagenome | isolation source: Antarctica rocks | place: Antarctica: Victoria Land, Linnaeus Terrace sud | collected 2015-12-21 | reverse complement strand
CATTTGGAGGCATTTGTCGCTGACCTTGCACTTCCTACCCTGTCAATCGTACGAGTCGGTTACGTGGAGTTGTGGTTGCGTTCTCATCTTCCACAGGTCTATCGACTAGGGAAATATCAGGTAGAAAGTGCCATACCGATCTCCGCTTCTATGGGAAAAGATTTTCTTATGCAGAATAAAGGATAACAGGAGGAGATATGCAGTTATTACACGCTCCTACACTTCCAGAGATGATAGACAAAAATTCAGAACGTCCGTTAGTCCTGATCGTTGATGATCATGCGGCAGTTCGCGATATGCTCTTCTGGGCGCTCCAATTGTGGGGCTACCATCCCATTTGCGCGGCTAATGGTCAAGAAGCGATGGAATGGATGGAGAAAGCTCTCTCCTCCGGCCGCTATCCTGCCGCCATCCTCCTCGATCTGCTTATGCCTGTGGTCGATGGCCCAAAGTTCCTCTCGCGGATGCGCGCGCACTGGCACACTCCTCTTCCGCTGCCGCCAGTCGTTCTGCTAACCGTGGATAAAAGCAATCACGCCGATCTAGACTGTAACGACATTCTTATTAAACCCTTTCATCTTAAAGATCTTTGTGAGATTCTAAAGCTCCTTACAAATCAATCGTAATTCTAGCAGAAATAGATGTATATTATTATATTTATAACTTGTAGATACTAGAGAATAGAGACCAAAGAAAAGATTTTAAAACCCGTTGAGGGGAGGGCTGCACTCCTCCGTACATCCTCTTAAGTGCATATCGCTGGCAAACCTCCTGGTTTGTCAGCGATTTTTATTCTTCCTCCCCCCGTGCATCCGAGAGCCCGCTGCTTTAGCACGCGAATCCGCGCTTTAGCACGGCATCATTCACCTTTCTCGACGATTGCCCTTCCTGCACCAAAGTCTCTTTTTGAGTGTTTTGTCGTTACACGGTGACTGTTATGATTGGCGTGCTGACTTGCTCGGTCACTTCACCGATTCGCTTGAACGGGACGTCGCTTTGTTGGGAGAGGATCGCCCATGCCGCTGGATCGATGGCGGCGAAGAGACCTCCAGATGTCTGTGGATCGAATAGGATGGCTTGATCGAGCTGGTCCAGGTTGGCATCAAAGTGGACGTGCGCGCGGTGCCTCCAGGGATGCAGCCAAGCTCAGCGTAATGTCGCACGTTGGGCAGGAATGGCAGGGCGGCATAATCAAAGCGCATGTTGGTGAGACTCTGTGCCGCCATCTCCCAGGCATGACCCAGCAGGCTGAATCCGGTGATATCGGTCGTGGCATGGACGGCAGGGCCAGCTTGCACGAGCAGCTCGCTGGCACGCCGATTCAACGTTGTCATGGAGCGCACAGCGGCGGCCATATCTTCGTCAGTAACCTTGTTCTGCTTCTGGGCGGTGGTGAGCAGGCCGGTACCAAGAGGCTTACTCAAAATGAGAATGTCGCCCGGCTTCGCGCCACCCTTTGTGAGAATATGCTCGGGATGCACCATACCCGTGACGGCAAGGCCATACTTTGGCTCATCGTCCGAGATAGAGTGCCCTCCTGCGATAGCGCTGCCAGCCTGCTCGACGACATCCATCCCTCCACGCAGCACTTCGCTAAGAATGCTAGTGTCCAGATTCTCCGGCCAGGCCACCAGGTTGATCGCCATGAGCACCTGCCCGCCCATCGCGTAGACATCGCTGAGCGCGTTCGTGGCGGCAATAGCTCCAAAAGTGTAGGGATCATCGACGACCGGAGGGAAAAAATCGGCCGTACTTATAATAGCCTGCTGTGCATTGACCTGGTAGACGGCCGCATCGTCGATCGCTCCCAGCCCAACGAGCAATTGCGCCGGCACGTTCCGCTGCCGCAGAGGACTTAGTACTTTCGCCAGCGTATCCGCGCCTATCTTTGCCGCGCAGCCCGCGCAGCTTGCCAGTTCCGTTAATCGCACACGTTGATTCGTCGTCATCAACAAGCCTTTCTTGTTATTTGTACACAGAGATATTTATCTCTTATTAAATCACACATAAGGCAATTTTTTGAAAAAGGTTACATAATTTTACTAATTGTTCTCTTTCTATCTGTCTCTATTGTAGATCGCGCAAAGAGATAGTATGCATTATTGCTTTCTGTCTGTGTGCTCCATCAAAAAAACAAAGTATACATCTACTCGCGCGATTACAAACATGCACCGACACATAACAAGCTCCCTTTTTAGCAAAGAAAGTTGTGTTTCCGAACGGCCCGGCTCTATAAATATCGTGTTTATACCTTACTTTTGTCTAGACACATGCAAAGATTTATAACCAAAATCCTATGACCGGACGACCGGAAGTACGTCTTTGTTGGCGTTGATGACAAAGGCTCTATCTCTGAACAGTTCTGGACATTGCTCTACATTTAGATATGAGAAGGACTGCTCCTCCTTCCAGGTTGCGCTTCTGAATTGCTACGAAACATTTTTATAGAAGGAGCTTATCGAGTCGGTGTATCTATAGTTTTTCTAATTGGAAGTGAAAGGATTTACGACGATGAGCGTAAAACAAACTCGTGACAATCATGCCCTCTCAATGGCATTGATTGTTCTCGCCCTGCTGGCCCTTCTGCTCGGAGTAACCACCGCTTTTGGGTCGCACCGTGCCTCAGCACATGATTCCGGTACAGGCTATGTACGTGTTATCCATGCCTCCCCTGGCGCGGGAAAAGTAGACGTATTTGTGAATCATGATGCGCTGCTGAAAAACTTTACCTTCGGGACAATCACCGACTACGTAAAGCTGGATGCAGGCGATTATCGTATTCGCGTGGCTCCTGCTGGTAAGGGCGCTGATAGCGCGGTTATCGACGAGACCGTGACGATCGAGGCGAATGTCCACTATACAGCGGCAGCACTGGGCACGAAGTCATTCTCGCTGAAGGTTTTCGGCGACAACAACTATGCTCCTGATGGCAAGGCTCGCGTCCGCGTCTATCACCTGTCCCCCAACGCGGGTCCAGTTGATGTCTCAGTCGGCGGAAGCAAGGTCATCGAGGGCCTCCATTATCCCTACGCGACCAATTATCTCACAGTTGCCCCAGGTTCCTACACCTTCAAGGTGACGGCAACCAACCCTGGCGTTACACTCGACCTGCCTGCCACCCTTAAGGCCGGCTACGTCTACAGCGTCTTCGCCATCGGCCTCTACAAAGGCAGCCCGGCCCTACAGTTCGTAGTCGCCGCCTACAACACCAAATAGCACAATTTACTCTGGAGGAGCTGCTTTCCTCCGAGTAACAGACAGAAGCGCAAAAGAATGAGCAGTGTTTCGACACTGCTCATTCTTTTGCGCTGGAGAAACTATTCTCCTTGTTGCGTATCTAAAAATGCCTGTATTGCTTGCTCTGCGTTAGAAACCGTAATCAGCTTCACGACAAGACGCCGAAGCTGCATTAGATCATTGACCGCTGCAACCTGCGATTCAGCAAAAAGTACTGCTAGAATTCTCTTCTTCTGCTCTTTCGTTTTTGAGATGAAAGCGCGTTAACCCATGATAATCACAAGGGATTATCATGGGTTAACGCGCTTTAGAGGACCGTGTAGCAACAATCTCTCGTGGCTGTAGTCGTGCTCCCTCCTGACACAAAGATGGCCTATTGAGAGCAAGCGGCCGACGACAATCATGAGAGAGTGCAGTACGCGGAATGGACATCAATCTAAGCCCGTAGCGGCTTGACACCCCCTACATTCTCCTGTGACTCGATCAAGCTCTCCGGCTGCTCGATTTGCTCGATGCGTCCAAGCAGGAACAGGAAGGCGAGAATGCCCAGGACAAGGATCGCGGCCGCAACGAGGAAGTTTGCTGTGAACGAGTGCGTGACATCCAACAAGTAGCCTGCGACGATGGGAGCAGCGATACCAGCAAGATTGCCGAACATATTCATAATACTGCCGACCGAGCCAACCGTACCTTTCGGAGCTATCAGAGCCGGAATACTCCAGGCGACAGGAGCAGCGAAGGCCAGACCGCCAAGTGCGATGCTGATCCAGACTGTAGCCACGAGGGCATTGGTCGTATAGCCCGCTCCGACGACTGCAAGACCTAATAGCATACCGATCGTTACCACTGTTTTGCGTACGCGTGTAGGGTCGTTGCCGCGTCTAATGTAGCGATGAACCAGGGGATGACGGTGTACCAGCCACTGGTGAGCACGGACAAGTGCAGCGTTTTTTGCAGGTAGGCGGGTAGCCAGGTCAGGAAGAGATAGAAAGAGTAGTTATAGGCGGAAAAGCCGAGCGTCAGGCCCCACACCTTCCTCTGTCTGAGCAGAAAGCCGATATTGCCTAGAGGATTTTTTGGCACGATATTCTCTTCCTGCCCGCCACCCTCTTTAATGTAGTTACGCTCGTCTTCTTTGAGCACCTTCGATTCGCTTGGATCACGGTAGAAGAGCCAGAAGACGACACCGTAGATCAGGCTGAGCGCGGCGGTGACATAGAACGCGGCCCGCCATCCATTCGCGGTGACGACGAATGCAATCAAGGGTGCACCGATGACGGTCGAAAATTTCGCGGCTGCATCGAAAGCTGAGGTAGAGAGGCCACGCTCTCTGAGAGGAAACCAGTAACCGGTCCCTTTGGATGCGCCCGGAAAGGCTGGAGCTTCACCAACGCCAAGCAACATACGAGCGAGCAAGAGCAGGCCAAATCCGCTTATCAGAGCTGTGAGCAGAGTAGCAATCGTCCAGATAATCGAGCCAACGCGGACTAACCACTTCACACCCGTTCTATCCAGCCAGACTCCAACCGGTATCTGTAAAATAGCGTATGACCACAGAAATGCCGAGAGAATGAATCCAATCTGTGTGCCCGAGAGATGAAATTCTTTTTGTATATCTGGAGTTGTTATGGAAAGGTTGACGCGATCCAAATAGTTAACAATAATACCCAGACCCAGCAAGAATGCCATTACCCAACGCACGTTGCCGACACGTTTCGACATCATAGACAGACCTCCGTTGTCTTCCATTGGTGGAATCACAGAATAAGCGATGGAGACTTGATTGTTTCAAATCATCTTTGGATGATTTTTGAGCTCTTCAGCGGCTAGCGTAGCTCTACCCTGCCACTATAAGCCTATTTCAATCAACCTCTTCTTATTATACGCAAGAGTCCATCAGGAGTCTATGCAGAAGCGTCCTGATTTTCGAGTGGTCTTGTGCCGATCTGTTGGGAGAAGCGCAGCACGTAGCCATCAGGATCTAAGACTAGAAACTCTTTCAGACCTAGAAGCTGATTATCTCTTCTATACCAATGCTCCTCTGGCTCCAATATCAGAGGATAGCGGTGCAGTTTGAGCGCAGATATCAACACATCGATATCATCCACAATCATCTGCATATTGATGCCGCGCCCAAAGGGATATTCAAGCGGCGCAGTCTTCGAGACGCGATTGATCTGCCCGATCATAATCTGAATGTTTTGATAGGAGAGAAAGACAAACTTGTGCTCGGGGCGCTGATAGTCGATCTGAAAGCCCAGGATGTTCACGTAAAACCACACACTTCTCTCTAACTCCGCCACACTTAGCTCAGGGACCAGCGGATTGAAGTTCATAATGCCGCTCCGTTCTCTTCTTTGACACACCAGTCATAGATGACTTGCTCCAGGTAGTCCAGGCCGGAGGAGAAGTTTGCGGCTGGGATGCTCTCGTTGGGCTGATGGGCCTGGGCGAGTATGCCAGGGCCGCAGACGTAGGAATCAATGCCGATGGTCTGAAAGTTGCCGCCGTCGGTTGCGAAGGAGACGCCGCCAGCGAGCTCTTTTCCGGTCACGCGGCACAGCAGATCACAAAATGCACCTTCAGAGGGCGAGCGGAGGGGCGGGCAGATCACAGCGTTTTCTATAAATACGCCTCCCTCTGGCGCGGCGGCCTTCACGCGGCCCGCGATCTCGCTCTCCACACGCTCGCGCACCGTCTGTATAATCTTCTGCGCATCATCGCCCGGAGCCACGCGAATACTTACGGTGAGACGACACTCATCGGCAATCATGTTTGGAGCCAGGCCACCGCTAATCATGCCACTATTAAACGTCGAATAGGGCACCTCTGGAAAGAGCTGACGATTCTCGACGCTGACGCTCCGTTCTAGTTCTTTGCCCACTTCCTGGATTACGTGAATAACGTCGGCCATCGTATCGATCGCGTTTAGTCCACTAGCGGGAACGCTGCTGTGACCACCCTTGCCGTGGACGCGAACATCAAACGTGGCATAGCCCTTGTGAGCAGGATAGATATCAAAGCCGGTTGGCTCGCCGATCAGCGCTATCTTTGGCAACGGGTAGTCGCGGAAGAGGTTGGGTAGCAGCGAGACCAGGCGGCCGGAGCCCTGAGCGGCTACCTCCTCATCATAGGTGAAGATATACACCAGGGGTCGCCGCAACGAACTCAATGTGAGACTCTTGCAGGCCAGGACAGCCTGGGCTAGAAATACCTTCATATCGGTCACGCCGCGCCCGAAAATCTGCTCCCCATCCTGATGCATGAGCAGCGGATCAGATTTCCAACCGGGCTGCTTATCAAACGGCACGATATCGGTATGACCAGAAATAATAAGCCCATCCGGCCCTGCAGGTCCGGCCCAGGCCACCACCGTCGCCTTCGACACATCGTAGACATCCTGCATCAGCAATTGCACCGTAAGGCCGCAATCATCTAAATAGTTTGCCAGAAACTCGGCGGCGGGCACATTCGTATACTGGCTCACCGTATTGAAGCTCACCAGCTTGGAAGCAATTTCCCATAGTTCGCTCTGCTGAATATTTGCACTACTCATCTTACCTCTCCATATCTACTCGAAAGACGCGTCCAAATATGCCTTCTCATTTTGACTCATTAATACTTCTCTGCATAGCTTTCCATCAATACTCTTTCAGGCTGCCCACTCTACTAAACGTCGAACATCCTCAGAATTATTTATTATCATAACAAGGATACATACGATGAAAAGTAGCGTTGACTCACCTTATGTGAATAAAAATAGTTCCTCACTTATACAAGTCTATTCTATTGCGAAACGATTACCGAAAGAGAACGCAATTTTTCAAATACGGAACCTTCTATAGAAACAGGGAGCGACATAGGCTATTGATGCTCACGATCATAGAGCATTTGAGCATTTTTAAGTTCATCATAATGCTCGTCAGCCCAGATACAAATATCTCGCACAAGCAAACCGAATGTTTGACCAAGTGGTGTTAAATTATATTCAACATGCAGGGGCAGCTTCTGAATGACGGTACGCTCTATCAATCCGTCGCGCTCTAAGTTACGCAGTGTTTGCGTGAGCATCTTCTGCGAGATGCCTTTAATCTGCCGTCTCATTTCGCCATGTCGTTTAACATCACAGTAGATCGCAGAAATAACCAGTACCCTCCATTTCTCTGCAACGAGTTCTATGACCTCGCGCGAACCGTGTCGCATATCAAACACTGTTGGTGATACATCTCTTCGCATGTTCACTTCATCTTCCTCTTTGGCTCAACCAGGCAGGCACTCTTAAGTGCCTACTTACTTTTCCCTCTACCTTCTGTTATTTTATCTCATGTAAAGAGAAAAGTTGGAGAATACACCCGCCGTAGCGACAATCCCTTGCGGTTGTCGTGGCCTTATTAGAGAGCGCCCACGACAACCGCAAGGGATTGTCGCTACGCGGGTGATAACAATCAGCACTACAGAAGGAGAGTTTTATGACTAACATCAACCAGCTACAGCCAGATAACTGTGCTATGGCATTTATTGATCATCAACCCTTTGTCGCTTTTCCAATTCAATCTATCAGCGCATCCGAATTGATAAATAATGTTACAGGACTGGCCAAAGCGGCAAAACCCTTGAACATTCCTACGATTCTGACCACTGTCTCTGCTAAAGGAGGACCACTGGCTGATCCTCTCTTCACTCAGCTTCAAAATGTTTTTCCTGAAATGGAACCAATTGATCGTCATAACACTAATGCATGGTCCGATCCTAAATTTGTCGAGGCTATTGAGAGGACTGGTCGAAAGAAGCTGATCTTCAGCGGATTATTGACAGAAATCTGCCTGGCTCAGACAACCCTCTCTGCACTCAAGGCTGGCTACGAAGTGTTTTTTGTCAGCGATGCCTCCGGCGGAGTAAGCCTGGAAGCCCATCACGATGCCAAGTCACGCATGATGCAAGCTGGTGCTCAACCTTTGAACTGGATGGCGGTTATGTCGGAACTATCGCCAGATAATGCCGTACCCGAGTTTCAAAAGATAATCGAGATTACGGGTGAGCATGGAGGGGGTGAAAGATACAATGTGGAATATCTTCAAGCACAGATGAACCGCAAAGCCTAGTTCTATAAAACAACAGTGATACCTGACCTACTACAGACCCTTCCCAAAATATTTTGGGAAGGGTCTGTAGTAGGTCAGGTATCACTAGAGAGATTAGAGATCTCTGAGACGTAGTATATAGAGAAGATATATATAATAGACATTCCATTTGAGGATCATGCCAACTAGAAGTGGGCAAGCACAATGAGAAAATATGTCCGATATTGGATTGTACCATTTGTAGTCTTGCAGCTCCTTCTGCTTACTGCCTGTTTTCCATCCGTCTCACCTCCACTTGCCTCCACTCCCACGCCACCCAATACGCTTGCGGGAGGCGGACAGTGTGTGCGTCTGGGATCTCGCCCTCAGCCTCCCTATTCCAATATCCGCGTCACTAACGATGCCTATGCCGCTCACAGCGAGACTTCTCTTGCCCAGGACCCGCACAATCCACTCAATCTGGTTGGTGGTGCAAAGTTTTTTCCCGATGTGGCTCACTACCACTTCAATGTGGGCTATGCCGCCTCTCTCGACGGTGGATGCACGTGGAGTAAGAGCCGAGTCTTACCCAGCTTTGATAAGGCCACCAGCAGCTCTGATCCCGTGTTTGCCTTTGGTCCGCATCATGAGGTATACGCGGCAACGATCTTTGTCAATCAGCATATCAGTGGCGTCTCCATCTCCGTTTCCAGCGACAAAGGTCTGACCTTCAGTAAGCCAGCGACGGTGTTTGAGCGCAAGCCTGGAGAGGTTTTTAGCGATAAGCCGTGGCTAGCGGTCGATCAAACGGCGGGTCCTCATTCTGGAAACATCTATGTCGTCTGGTCCTACGATCACGGCGGCGACTGCGGGAATGGCAATACATGTTCGCAGAATCTCGCCTTCTCTCGCTCAACCGATGGCGGCCACACCTTTTCGCCCGCGCGCTTGATCGAAGGCAAGGCACCGTTTTGTACCAATGGCTCACCAGCCCACCCAGCATCCGCAACCAACTGCGATGCGATCCTGGGCGCTGTCATCGTTGTAGAGCCTGATGGCACTCTTGAAGTCGCCGCTTTATACTTCAATCTCATCGCATCCCACCCTATCCCGACGCGCATACTCGCCCTCTCCTCACCTGACGGCGGCGTCACCTGGACATCACCGGTATTGGCCGCAACGATTCATGACATCATCGGCACATTTCCACCACAAAAATACCGCACGCTCTCTCTGCCCGCCCTCGCCCGCGACCCGCGTACAGGTCAACTCTATCTGGCCTGGGCCGACAAAGGAACGGGCGATGCCGATATCCTGCTGATCACCTCGAAGGATAGAGGCAAGACATGGTCAGCCCCGCTACGCGTCAATGATGATCCGATCCACAACGGCGCGCAGCAGTTTCAGCCACAACTGGCCGTTTCGCCGCAAGGCATCGTCACCGTCTCGTTCTTCGATACCCGCAACGATCCTTCCCACAAGCTGATCGATGTCTACCTGGCACAATCTCTCAATCACGCCACATCCTTCCAAAAGAACATCCGCGTGACGACAAAGGGCTGGGACCCAACCATCCAGGTGCCGACCGATGATGATGGAAAGAAATTTATCGGCGATTATCAAGGACTCGTCGCCGACGCCACCTTCGTCCACCTCTTCTGGAACGACACAAGAACTGGCAAACAAGAAATATTCACCTCCGCCGTCCCATTAATGCCATCGACTCCAGAACGACGATCCTCTTGAAAAACGCTTGCTAACTCTCTTACAATAGTCCTACTTTATCGTAGCGCAATTCACTCTCGTTCTAAGAGTGTGTCCGAGGCTCATCGCATCCACATTCTTAGTAGATGAGAGAGTGCAGCGAAGGCGCGAGAACGTGGTGGTGATGGGCTTCGGACATGCTCTAAAATAACGAAGATATCATATTATAGGAAACGAAAGGAAAACCATGACACAGCACATCAATGAGCAGGGAGTAGCGTTTGCCATTCCCACAACTTTCTCCCCCTCATTAGAGAATTCGCTCTGGCATATGGGCAATCTCCTGTCCTTTCTTGTAACTGGTAAAGAAACCAATGGCTGCTTTGCCTTGTTGTCCGTTACCGGACGCAAAGGAGGTGAGGCACCGTTGCATGTTCATCATCGTGAAGAGGAATGCTTTTACATGCTCGAAGGCGAAATTATCGTCATCTTCAACAATCAGGAGTTGCACGTTGCAGCCGGGCAATTTGTAGTACTGCCTCGCAATGTGCCACATACCTTTCGTCTAGCCTCTGAAGAAGCGAAATGGATGAGCCTTTTCATTCCCGCTGGCTTTGAAGAGTTTTTCGTGGAAACCGGCATGCCAGCACTATCTCTCTCACTTCCTTCAGAGATTCCCTCACCAAATCCAGAAGCATTCAAGGCAGCAGCCACAAAACACGACATCGAATTTCTTTAAGGCGAAAGGCCCGCCTAATATTGAGAACAAAATAGAGACTAATACGGCTCTAGTCAGCGGAAGCGGCAAGGTCAGGAGGTGCTTCGGCACGGCTGAAGACGCCGATATTGCGAAACTTTTGGTAGCGGCGGGCGAGCAGTTCGTCGGGCGCGAGTTGTCGTAAGTGTTCAAGGGTGGTAAGGAGGGTCGTTTTTAGGGTTTCGGCCATTGCGGCGGAATCGTGATGTGCGCCACCCAGAGGTTCGGGGATGAGATCGTCGACGAGGCCGAGTTTGTGCAGGCGGCGGGCGCTTATGTGCTGGCCCTCGGCGGCTTCGGCGGCGAATTTTGTGCTGCGCCAGATAATAGATGCGACGGATTCGGGGGCGGCGACGGAAAAATAGGTGTACTCTAACATGAAGAGATGGTCGGCGACGCCCAGGGCGAGGGCACCACCGCTACCACCCTCTCCAATGACCGTAGAAATAATGGGGACGCGCAACTGCGCCATCTGGAAAATAGAGGTCGCGATGGCTGTGGATTGGCCGCGCTCTTCGTCTTCCAGCGCGATCGAGGCTCCTGGCGTATCAATCAGACAAATGACAGGCAAGCGGAACTTCTCGGCCTGCAGCATCAGCCGCTGCGCCTTGCGGAAGCCTTCGGGATGGGCCTGACCGGCGTTGCGCTCACGCTTCTCTTTCAGGCTACGGCCCTTCTCGTGACAGAGCATCATCACAGTGGTATCGCCGATACGAGCAGGACCGCCGAGAATGGTTGGATTGTCGCCGAATGTGCGATCGCCATGCATCTCAAAGAAGTCGTCGCACATCAGATTTACGAAGTCGAGGGCGTGAGGACGATCTTTGTGGCGCGAGACCTGCACCGTCTGCCAATCCGTGAGCCGCGAGTAGATCTCTTGCGTGAGCCGAGTCAACTCCTGCTCCGCCTTCTGCAACTGCTCCTGCTCATCGCGCTTCAGCCGCTCGCCCTTCTTCCGCATCCCCACAATCCTCTTTTCGAGATCTGCCAGCGGCTTCTCAAACTCTAAATCGTACGCCATAGATCCCTCCTCTTGCCTCTCATTCCTTAATACGCTTTGTCAACAACGAGAAAGCATAGCAACCCGACGCTATGTTCACTATATTATACACGTAAAGAGGGATGGTACGGATTATAGAAAAGCAGAAGCGCTAGTTTGAAATATCTAAATATATGCTCTTTACGCATTTAACTTCTCCTGCTATAAATATCACTATCTCCTCACTTTATTAGAAAATGCTGGAAACATGGAAAAGGAGGACAAGGGAAAGAAATATTTAGCATCACTACCATAAGCTTGTTCTTAATACGCCCTTCTTTCTGAAAGGATCAAAAAGGCCTATGACATCTTCTTTTCGCACATTCAAAAGACCTCTGTTGTTCGTCTTCGTTATCGGGTCATTTCTTCTCGTGTCGTCGTTCTCTTCTCAACCCGCTTATGCAGCACTCCAGCCAGACCTTAAGCTGCTCTCGCATGCGACCGAGTTCGATGCTAACGATTGTATCAGTGCTACTGTTGCGGGAAAGAACTTCACGCGTGCTGGCACTGCTACACTGACAACAACTCCAGGTACGGCCACAACAATTCCATACATAGTCTCTACAACTCCGTCCACAATCTCTATTGGCTCGGATGGGAACTTTGAAGCGAAAGTAATGTCTTGCGCTACCGGCTTTCCTAACAGCGGCACGCGGCTCACAGGAGCTCTGGCTTTTCGCGTCCAGGCCACTGATAGCAAAACAGGCGTCACGGTTACTACAAAACCTGTTTTTATTATTGATCCTTCACCAAGAATACATGTTGTCTCCCAAAATGTTTCATTACTTAAGGGATGCGCGACAGTTAGAATCATCGGGGACCACTTTATCGCTTCTGGGCTTGTAACCAATGTTGTTTCGCTCCTTGCCTATAGATCATACGACCTGGACCCATTTTCCCGCGATCCACTTCCTCGTCGACCTTCTCAAACGAACGCGTTAGGTGGTGGTAATATTGCGGTCTCTACTCAGGTATGCGGACTGAAGCCGAGAGAACGATTTTACGTTTCGGTACAGGACAAAGGATCTCTCGGCTTCTCCTATGACGACCTGATCATTCAAACACACTAAACAGTATGTTGGGCAGCCTCTGCGCCGTACCTTCAGTGTTTACAGAAGACTGGAAGCGGCTAGGGTCTGATCACCACATAACCTGGATGGCGGCGGCGATGCTTCGGCTTTGCGCTCGCCCGGCAGTTGCTACAGCGCTTCGGCGTGTAGGGTCATACGGATTGGGGCCGATTGCTGTGACGCTTTGCTCATCAGGGATGATGAGCAAAACGTTCGACTTGGCGCTCATCGCCGCCGCATCCTCTGCTGCCCCTGGGATCGAACCGTAGCCGCTCGGCATCGGGGCAAGAATCACGACTCGCTCGTAGCCATCGGCCAGGCGCACATTTGTCGACGACACCATGCCTCCATCAATCCACGCTCTGCCATTGCTGTGCACAAGCGGCCAGATACCTGGGACAGCTCCGCTCGCTGATACGGCATCAATGAGAGCAATACCTGATGTTCGATCGAAGACATGTAGTTGTCCAGTATTAGCGTCAATAGCGGTTACTTGCAACGTCAGAGGCCAGTCTGTCGTGACGAGTCGGGCCTCGACATGAGGCAGAGCATATTCATGCTATCTTGATAATGCGGCTACGGAAATAGAAGGAGAGAACAATAATGCTCATACATATGATGCAGGCAACGGGAATGATGTTTGGAGGCCATGCGCGGAGCTGCTCTTTGAAAATGGGAGCGGCGTAGAGGTCATCGCGAATCATAGCGCCACCTGTCCAGGCAAGGACGAGGATAGCAGCATCAAGGAGCCAGGTGAGGCGGGTCATCAGTTCGGCGATGAGGGCGCTACCGCAGAGGATGATAATAATACTGAAGAGCAACCCTAGAGCGAGAGGAAGAAAAGCGCCATTGGCAGCGGCACCGACGGCGAGCACATTATCCAGGCTCATCGTGACGTCGGCAATAAAGATGGTTAACACGGCAGACCTGAAGCTTTCCTGTTCCGGAGGCTTTTCTTTGGTCACGTCGCCGGTCTGGAGATCCTCGACTTCAGTGGCTTGCTGCTGACGGCGCTCGTTTAGGAGCCGAACGGCGATCCAGAACAGAATACAACCGCCTACAGTCTGAATCCAGGGGATGGTGAAGATCATTGATGCGATGGAGGAGAGGACGATACGCAGGATAATAGCTGCAGCACCACCCAGGCAGAGGGCGTACATACGCAGACGACGCGGCAACCGGGCGGCCGCTACACCTAATACCAGAGCATTATCTCCACTGAGGACAAGATCAAGCAGGATAATGCTACCGAATGTTCCGGCCCATTGCCATCCCGTCATGTTTCCTCCCATTGCAGACCAGAGGCTACCTTTCTTTTCCACCGTTAGCAATGTTTGAAATGTATCTGAGAGCTTTTTATAAAACTATGCCCAAATTATAACATAGATCTCTCTTTATTTCTAGTTCCTTCTTTGTTCCTAGTCTCCTTCCCTGATCTTATTGTTCATATTCTCAAAATCTACGAAAGAACTGCATAGATTTTAGACAATTTCCTTGCAGATACTCTTCATAAACACACAAAATCTACGAAATCTAGAAGAGCAAGTGAATTTCTTTAGACAAGGCGAGCAATGAATCGGAGACGGCGGTAGTCGGCAATCCAGTGACCATCACGGAAGAGGGCCGCGCGCGCTTTCTCTTCGGTTCGGGCCACGACCTGTTGACGCATCTCTTGAGGGACATGCTGGAGTATGTGCAGAGCGAAGACGCTCAACCAGTTGCGCAAGCCCTGCTCGCCCTGTTCCAGCTTCGTAGGACGATCGAAGAGGACGGCGAGGCGCACCTCCAGGCCGTGTCGCTCTAACAACGTCGTGTACTCGCTCACCGAAGGGAAATACCAGCCGGTATCCACTTTTATGCCCGCAGCCTCCCAGATCGCCTCCCGCAGCGCCGTAGTGATTGTCAGGACGTTACCCTTTGCCCCCATCTCGGCAACCAAGCGGCCACCTGCTTTGAGCGATTGGACCATACGCTTAACGACTTGCTCCGCCTCCGGCACCCAGTGTAGGGCGGCGTTAGAGAAGATGGCATCGAAGTGGTTGGGGAGCGAGAAGGTCCTGGCATCGGCGACCATAAAGGTGATGCCAGGATAGAGGGCGTGCGCCTGCCCGATCATGGCGGCGGAACTGTCAATGCCCACAGCGTGCGCGCCGGTCTCGGCGATTGTACGGGTGAGATGACCAGTGCCGCATCCCAGATCGAGAATAAACTCGCCTGGATGAGCGTCTAGCAGCGAGACAAGATCCTTGCCATAGTCAAACACAAAGGCATGATTCTGATCGTAGAGTGAGGCATTCCAGTTATCTAGAGACATCATATACTCCTCTCGCTCCTTCTCTTCCTTACCAATCTGGAAGAGTTTATAGCCAGTTATTCTCAAGTATACCTTCTCTTTATCAGAATGTCTAAGACCTTTTTTTGAAGCCGATGATGCTTTTTCCGTATCACCTACATTTCCGCTTAGCGAGCATCGAAAGCCCATCGCATCCACGTTCTGAGCCGGAAGTAGTATGCAGCTTCACCGCCTGAAACAGTTCTTAATGATGATTTTACGTTTTTTACATTTTCCATACTTTTTTGTGCTCTGCACAAAAAAGTATGGAAAATGTA
>JAABUZ0100006014.1_pt1 | contig 15479 bp, 15 predicted proteins | sample 5562091 | NCBI WGS metagenome assembly JAABUZ01 (sample SAMN12813069, study PRJNA571459) | rock metagenome | isolation source: Antarctica rocks | place: Antarctica: Victoria Land, Linnaeus Terrace sud | collected 2015-12-21 | reverse complement strand
CCATATCTGGGCCAAACCTGGCTAGCTCGCTGGTTAGCCCTAATCATTACGCAGGGAACTCGCTAGCGTTCACTGCGAATTGATTAGGGCTTCAGCCTTGTACAGCCTTGGTACGCTCGTAACATGAAGTCACTTTCATCATCAGTGATGTCTTGCAAATTACTATAAATGATGAGAACGATGTCAATCTTCAAGATCTGCATCAAGAGCAAATGTATAAATGCTCTGAGCATGTTGATTTCATCAATCTAAAGTGTGTGCTAGTATTTATAAAAATTATCATCATCTGATATTTAATAAAGAAGAATGAGCAAATGACTTTGACACTGTATGATTTTTGAGAGAGAGTAGCTTCGAATGTTCAACAGAAGTACTCAGCAAACAAAAAGAATGTAAACATTAATTTAAAGTTCATTTTCAATCATGATAAGATTGATATTGCATCTTCAGCGCTCATAACTGAGCTTTCAGCGATGAAGATATCACTCACTCAAACAGCAAAGCTGAAGAAGAAAGTCAATGAGCATGATCAACTTCATGCAAACATTGTAGAACAGATGAAAGTTCTTCAGATGAGTTGAATTTGCAAAGAAAACTGTTACAATAAGAAAAAGTATTGCTGAATCAATGAGTCAGACGTTCATCATCAACTGACTGCTGATCATATAATATGCTGATCAGAAGTAATCAATAAAGATGATGAGTCTGTGTTACTTACTAAATCTTCAAGAACGTTGATTGAAGTTTTAATGACAGTGAGATTTTAAGTTAAGCATGTCAATTCTTTCTCAACATCTTTTTCAATCATTACATCATCATCTACTTTTATACAATCATTGCAGATCACGAATGAATCAATCAGCATAATAAATGTATTGATGCTGCAGATGATACAAAGAGCAACAGCTGAAGAAGAAAGAAAGATCGAAGAGCGAAGAATTAGACAAAAGAGAAAGAATCAACAAAAGCAAATGAATAGTTGCAATAAGTTGAAAATGTTTGAGAAGATTGAGACTTCTTCTATGCTCAATTGACATTGACATACATTGTCTGTTCATTCTAGCAGTTCTGTTCAGAGCGATGATCTTCATGATTATATCTTCTGACATGTTTTCAGAGTTAGTAACACTCAAGCACGTTCTTTTTAACACATCTTTTGTGAGTAGTTCAAGAAACGCGCAGTCACACTAGAGAATATACACGTAGATAATATGATCAAATTTGATAGTAACTTAGTAATATCTATTCATATAAAAAGTTAACACTAAACTATGAAATACAGAAGTGAACTCTTCTTTATATACTCAAAAAGTTAAGCTTAAGCATCGTCAATGAGACAAGCGAGATTACATGCAACTCATGCAAGATTTCTTGAAGATTGTATGTGACTTGAATTCTTATCATTGATGAAATGTTGAAAATTGTATGTGATTTAAACTCTTAATAGATTCAGAGACTCTGAGAATTGATGATAGAGATTCTCATAGATTCAGATTCTCGTTTGAAAGATCAATGATAACATTGAAGAATAGTTCTTGTGTCTGTTCTTTATTTTCTGAAGAGCTCTGACTTTCATAGATCTGAATTCTGACAATTATTTTCTCTCTTAATAACAACGTTCTCGTTGTTGAGTTGTAAATGATTGCAAGCAGAAGAGTGATGACATCATGTGATGCATGACATCTGTATTGTTTTATTTTTTGAATCACAAGCATCGAGTTTCTAAATGATCAACAGTAACATTCATGTTTATTCTCTTGATTCTTGTAAATTTAAATTCTGATGATAGCATATTCTTTAACTTTTGATTCTCATAAACGTAGATTGAGCATTCTTTGCAACTCATATAAGATTTCTAAATGATCAGCAGTAGCATTCATGTCTGATCTAGATTCTGATGATAACATATTCTTTATTCTCTAATTCTTGTAAACGTAGATTGAACATTCTTTGCAACTCATGCAGAATTTTAAATGATCAGCAGTAGCATTCATGTTTATTTTTTGATTCTTGTAGATTTGAATTCTGACAATTATCTCATTGTTTTGTTATATTTCAACTGTCGCTTTGCAAACATTTTATGTAATTATGCAATGTATTGTCATGATCTTGATGCTTTCTTTCAATAGCACATGCATGTTGACTAGACTTGAATTTTCATGATGATAATTGTAGTGAGAATCGAGATTTGCTTGATTTGAAGTTTTTTTTTTCTTTTCTTTTATAGATGATACTCAATAGTAGAAGCAGACAATGAGCAGAAGATAGTATCAGATAGTAGAAGTAAATAGTGAACAGAAGAGCAATGCTTCTGTTGTTTGTTGTAACTAGTACAAGAATGATGATCATTGATGTTTATATTTATTTGTTGTGAAGTAATGAATTTTCATTGACTCATCTTTTTTATCTTCTGCGTGATTTTCAACTTTCATTCTTTTTCAACTTTTGTTCTTGCATTCAGTCTTTACTTCATTATTTTACTCAATCTTTTATTCATTTTGTAGAGTAATTCTATACAATTTCTTCAAGTATCATGATCATAATGAGTATGAATCAACTTCTTGATTTGATGATGATGAGCTGATGATATCTTGAATGAAGATGAAGAAGTTTAAAAAAAGTGAGTGATGCAGTTTTTCATCGTATTTCTCTTTTAGAACATGAAACGTGCTTGCATCACATTTGCTTACTTTCTTTGCTATTGATTCTTCATTTTGCGTCAGCGCGTTTGCTGTGTTTGCTGCTTGCGTTCAATTCTTTCATTCTTATGTCACTTCTGATCAAAGATCTGTCTCTTTTTCTCTCTACATGAGAAATCTCACGTCATCAACTCAACATCACAAAACAGCTCTGAATGTATACAGCAAAGAAGTTGCAATACAATTCTTGAATAAATGTAAAAAGTGTGTAAAAAGAAATGTAAACTGTGTAAAAATAAAGTTTTCTATTGAAAAGAATTTCAAGAAATGTGCACTATGCATCGTTATTGAGACAAATTGCAAGTATGAATCATAAGTATAATTTTCAGTTTTTAGTAGCTTTAAAATGTGAAAATTCAATGATTAATTGATGCTTTTTAGAGCATTCAAGAACAACTTAATGCTCATTTTTGTCAGCTTTGCTTTCTCTTCATCTGACTTAAGTACTTCTTTGTCTCACTTAAATTCTTCTCATGTCAAGATTACATCTGATCTCAAGTTCAATCTCATCAATTCTGTTTCTTCATCACTTTGCTTAAGCTTTCTTTCTTCTCGATCTTGCACAAGTCTTTCTTTGTTCTTTATTGCATCTGATTCTGAGTTTGTGATTGAGAAGATAATGATCGCTTTTTGCGATCTCTTTCTTAACTCAACTCAGAGTCAGATGTTTCTTGAATTTGAAGAGTATATTGAGAAGAAGCTACATTCTTTCATTCTTGATATCAAGATAAACAAAAATGATATCAGCAAAATGAAGAAGAATGTTGAAGACGTGACTATTAATTGCAGAAAGATGTGAAAGCAAATGAGAATGCAAAAGACTTGAATCAATGATTTGCTGTGTTGAATTGCAAGACAGAACAAGATCATTGAAGATCTGTGAAAGCAGATTGAAAATTATGACAATCTTCAACTCATCTTGATCGCTCAGATTCAGAGTGCTCTGACTCTTCTTGCAATGCATTTAAAAGATCAGAATGTCTCTGTTATAATTGAAACATGCTCTTTTGTGATGTTGTTTTCGTTCTTGTTCTCTTTGCTCTTTCATGTCTTTCTGTTTTCACTCTCATCTGATTCATTTCTGTCGATGATTTCTTCTTTCATCTCATCTTCAATGTTGATCACGCAGTCTATCATCAAAGAAATGAAGAACATCTCACTCTCATCTGATTCATTCTTGTCAATGACTTTTTCTTTCTTCTCATCTTTGACGTCAGTCACGTAATCTATCATTGAAGAGATAAAGAATGCAATGAGCTTTGATATGAGCTTCTTATTTCACTTATTTTGTCAATATGATAGCTTGTGCATGTTTTGTGCTATCTGACTAATAGTTGCAAGAGTTTACTTTCATCAATCTTTGAATTTTCGAGAAAGTGAAAGCTGAATGATACACATATTGTATGAAACTCATAAGATATTCATGTATCAATTTCTGCATTTGCTAACGACTTTTTTAAACTGTTGATTCAAGTATTGATGAGAATGATTGAGTAAGAAAGTCTTGTTTTTCTTTTCTTTTTTTCTTTTTAATGATAGCTAAATAGTTATCAATCTTTTTACTTCGTTTTATGCATACTTGTGATTTTTCGTGATGACGTTAATGATTTACTTTCGAGCTTAATGAGATGTCTGCAATAAAAAAATGTCAATAAAGTCTTGCAATTGTCAAGACAGTCTGATGATTCTCAGATATTTTCTGAAGCTTCAAAGTTCTTTCAACTAAGCAAATATTGCAACTGATTGTTTTGTATGTGACTATTCAATATGTTGTTGATTTCTCATATATCATGTATTTCTTTCTTTAACTCAAGATCTTTCACAAGCGACTCATTCAATTTTCTTTCTTTTGAGCAGAAAGATTTCAGCAAGCTAACATTGAATATTGAGTGTATGCATGTTTTTGAAGACAGTTTCAAATGATAGACTTGTCTGCTCAGATGCTTTAGAATTTTATATGATTCATATTTTCTGACTTCAAGTTTCTTGAAAAACTTCTTGATTTGAATGTTCTTGACATTCAATCACATCAACTGATCGACAAGATACATTTTAACAGAGTGTTTTTTATTATGTTGAGTCACGTAGTTGATGTTTGTCTTTGCAAGTCTGTAGCGAAGATTCTCATGCAGTCTTTTCATTTTCATTACATAGTTCATGACTGATTCTGATTTCTTTGAATGACTCTTGACGCTGAACTTCATTCTTGAGTGTTTTTCTGTGATTGCAAAGAATGATGTTATCAATATTGCAATGTGAACGTTGTTATTATAAAAGAACTTGATCATGACAAGAAGATGAACTCAATCATTTTGAACATCATTGCAGTATGCTTGAAGATAAGTCTCAAGAATTTGATTCTGTCTCTTGATTTGATCATCAATGCAAGAATGAAACGCAGTGCTAAGTTTTTGCTTGATCAGAAGATGATAGCACAGCGATGTTCAAAAGTGTGATGTAAATACGAAATCTCTGTCAAAAACTATATTATCAGAAGTCTTGTGATATCAAACTACTTTATTAAGAAAAAAATTGATCAGATTGAAAGTAATTATTGTCTTTCAAATAGAAATGTAATGCATCATCTTGAAAAGACGATCAACTACAATCATAATGCTGTCGTAGAAAACATCTGAGACACTTGTGCTGTTAAAAAGATCAATGATGAAGTTCATGATGATGCTTTCTCATATTCTTTGAAAAATGAGTAAACTATTCAGAAGTTCTCAGATTCTGTGACGTAGTGTCTTATGTTGCTGACATGATTTACAGATTTTGCAATATTTCTTAATGTTTTTATTTGTAAACAATCAGTTAAAGATTCATTGAACAAGCTTTAAACATTGTTGAGAGTTGAGATGTTCTGCAAGAAAGCTGTCATGATGTTATCTCATAATCTCTGCTCTAAATTCATTTTGTGCAGAAACATAAATGAATTTTTAAAATATCATGATGTCATCTATGATTTTCTTCGATCAGTTGATCATGAAGATGCTGAAGTCAATCTCAATATTGCACATGTTTAAGTTTTTCTTTTTCATTAATTCTCATACTGTGATGATGAGATGATTCATTTTCTGCTGTTTGCAAATCAGTTGAGTCAGATTCTTAAAAAAGTAGCTTGCAAAGTTGACAAAGCTTGAGATCAGAACATCGTTTCATATTGATGAATTAAAGCATTTATGAATTTTCATAAACTTCAAGATTGCATCATCTGTCTCATTTGAATCATTCTGAATCGCAACGAAATAATTCTCTAATGCATTCACTTTCTCTTTTATGAATAAAGCTTTCTTCATTTCTTCAGCAGAATGATGCATAGTTGAATCTTTGTTTTGATTTATGATCAAACATTCACTTTTCTCAGCAGAATAATGCATGATCGAAACTCTGCTCTGACTCATGATTAAACATTCACTCTTCTCGACAGAACGATGCATAGTTGAATCTCTGCTCTGATTCATGATCAAACATTTGCTCTTCTCGACAGAACGATGCGTAGTTGAAATTATGCTCTGACTCATGATCAAACATTCACTTTTCTCAACAGAACGATGCATAGTCGAATCTCTGTTCTGATTCATGATCAAACATTCGCTCTTCTCAACAGAATGATGCATAGTTGAAACTCTGCTCTGACTCATGATCAAACATTCACTTTCATCAATAAGATGACACATAGTTGAATTCTCGCTCTGACTCATGATCAAACATTCACTCTCTTTAACAGAACAACACATGATCAAATCTCTGCTCTGACTCATGATTAAACATTCACTTTCTTCAACAGAAGAATTTGCTCTTCTGCGTTTTCATCTCATCTGAATGACATTTCTTTCAATCTCAACAACAATGATAGATGTTGACTTGATGTTCTCATGAAAGCAAATGTCTTTTCTAGTTTCAGTGACAGTAATAAACGTTGATTTAATATTCTTGTGAAGATAAACATCTTTTTTAATCTCAACAATAATAGTAAATCTTGACTCAATGTTCTTGCAAAGATCGACATCTTTTCAAGTTTCAGCAACAGTAATAAATCTTGACTCAATGTTTTCGTGAAAACAAATGTTCTTCTGATGAGAAATAATGACGTTTTGAAATCATCATTGAGATTTCTCGTCAGCAGTCAAGAATTTCTTTAAAGTTTAAGAAACTTTTCTGATTCTTTTTACAAACGTTGATAAGTTAATGATTTTTTCAAATGATTTAATGATTATTCTTTCATGATTCTTGATGCTCAGAGTCTTGAACTGTCGAGTGAAGACAACGAGCGTTGACGCTGATTAACTTGAGAAATTCTTCAAGAGTTCTCTCATGTATGCTAAATCACGAATGAACTCTCTCTCATCTGCATCAATATCTTTCTCATAGTTGAGTTTTCTTGACGAGTCATTAACAAAGTTGCTTACTTTCTTTTGATAAAAGATCTTGAAGTTGTATGCAGTAAATCTGTTGACTCACTTTATTTGTTGTTACAAATGTATCAAGACTGAACAAGATTAAAGCTTTAATCAATTCACAATGAACGCTAGCGAGTTCTTTGCGTAATAATTAGAGCTAATCAGCGAGCTAGTCAGATTTGACTCAGATATGATTCAAATATGACTCAAATATGACTCAGATATGACTCAACACTCTTTTTCTTTCTCAACACTTTTTTCTTTCATCAACATCTTGTTCATCTACATTACATTCTTTTCATGTCACAAACACATTTCTTTTAAGTCTAGCGCAGTCTCTGAACATTACATAAATAGAAGCTTTTGTATCAATCTTTTTCTGTATTCTTAATATTCAGTTATAACTATTTCTAAAGATCAAGCACTATCAACTCTGATCTTCATTGATTGTATCATGTAAACATGATTCTGACATTATATTAAGAACTCATTAATCACACGATACTGATCTCATTACTCATTCAACATACTCATTTAAACAGAATGAGTCTAAAGAAATTCATTTATTTGATGATCAATGATAATTGAAAGATAGAACAACATTAGAGAGTTGAATAAAATCAATGACGAGACTGTTTGAATTGCTAGACTACTTATTGCTCATTAAGTATGCAAAGTTCACTCAATTACAAGAATCACGATAAAAAATCTTCATGAATTGCTCAAGAATCAAATCGATCGATAGATTCAACAATAAAGAATCTTCGTTGTTTGCTAGAGAATCAATCAAATCAATCAACAAACAAATCTCATCTTTTTTGTTGAAGATTGAATCTTATCTCATACGACTTTCTTCTTCAATCGTTGAGCATCGTCATGTTAGAACCATGCCTAGAGCAAGTCATAGAAATACGTGTAAACCAGATGATATACGAGTAAACGAGAATTCAAAGCTAAAGAGCGAGAGTTACGAGATGCGAAGACTATATGTACAGAAGAAAGATGAGCGCTAAGCCCGATAGAGTCTTAGCCTAGCTCAAAGGACACGTATCTCAGTAGAAGACTGAGTACGCTCGTAACATTACTTCTTTCTCTCAGTCAAGCAATGATCTCATTGCTTCAATCAGCTTCTTCTTGTACGATTCGTTACCGTTCTATTCAGGCGTTTCAAGCTCATTTCATTGAGCGTTTCAAGCTCATTTCATTGAGCGTTCAAGCTCGTTCTATTCAGACGTTTCAAGTCTATTTCTTCTTGACGTAGAGCGTTTCAAGCTCATTTCATCAGATGTTTCAAGTCTATTCCTTCTTGTCGAGTGCCTTTGAAGCAGACTCACTTCTGGTTCGAGTCTATCGCATTCGATAGAGCTTGTTCCGTTCATGTCATTCAAGCAGACTCACTATCGAGTGACAAACTCAGTCGATGAGATCAATCGTTGTCTTCGATTCGTGTCTACTACACGCATGTAGCAGAGTTGTTTCGTTCGTGTCTACTACACGCATGTAGTAGAGCTTGTTCTGTTCGTTGATCGACTCAATCAAGAGATCAACTATTGACTTGTCATTGTAGCAGGCTCACTTCTGATTCAGGCTTATCGCATTCGATAGCGCTCGTTTCGTTCGTGTCATTGAAGCAGACTCACTATCGAGTGACGAGCTCGATCAAGAGATCAATATAGAACGCGTCTTTGAAGCAGACTCACTGTCGGTTCGTGCCTTTCAAGCAGACTCACTATTCTTGTCATTCAAGCAGTTTTCTTTCTATTCAGCTTCAAATATTCAGCGATGAACGAGTTTCAGCTCATATCTTCGTGTTTTCAGACATGTAGTATATGTTCAATTCTCTCGAGACATATAGTACATGTTTCATTCTGTCTGCAGTACATATCATCTTGCTGTTGCCGTCAATGTCGTGAATAGAGGTAAATCGTAGAAGGTGCGAATAATAGAAGGTTCGTTGCTGAATCGAATGAATTGTCATTGAAGCAGGCTCACTATCCGTTCGTGCCTTTCAAGCAGGCTCACTATCGAGTGACTAGCTCGATGACGAGATCAATATTGAACGCGTCTTTGAAGCAGGCTCACTGTTCTGATTTCTGTCTACTACACGTGTGTAGCAAGGCTTGTTCTGTTCGTTGATCGACTCAATTAAGAGATCAACTCGTGTCTTCTGATTCGCGTCTACTACACGCATGTAGCAGAGTTGTTCCGTTCGTGTCTATCGCGTTCGATAGGCATTGTTTCGTTCGTGCCTACTACACGCATGTAGTAGAGCTTGTTTCGTTCGTTGATCGACTCAATCAAGAGATCAACTATTGACTTGTCATTGTAGCAGACTCACTATCGAACGTGTCGTTCAAGCAGACTAGCTATTGAGTGACTGACTCGATCAAGAGATCAATATTGAACGCGCCTTTGAAGCAGACTCACTGTCGGTTCGTGTCTTTCAAGCAGGCTAGCTATCGAGTGACTGACTCAACGACGAGATCAATTCTTGTTTGTCATTGTAGCAGGCTCACTTCTGATTTCTGTCTGCAACGCGTCGCAGAGCTTGTTCTGTTCATTGATCGTCTCAATGACGAGATCAATATCAGACGCGCTCTTGAAGCAGAGCTTGTTCTGATCGCGTCTATCGCATTCAATAACGCTCTCTGTTTCTGCCTATCACATTCGATAGAACTTGTTTCGATTTCTGCCTATCGCGTTCGATAGAGCTTGTTCTGTTCGATGACGAGCTCAGTCAAGAGCTCAGTCGAGGTTTTCTTGCCTGCAACACGTGACAGAGCTTGTTCGATTCAATGACAAGCTCAGTAAAGAGATCAACTGTTGTCTTCACGTTTACTACACGTCTGTAGCAGAGCTTCTGCTTCCGATCGTAAAGCTGCAAAAATCGACTCAACTAGAAAGCGAATCACTGTTGTGTGATATGTACGAAGCTTTGAATAATGTTAGAATCATGCCTAGAGCAAGTCATAGAAATACGTGTAAATCAGATGATATACGAGTAAACGAGAATTCAAAGCTAAAGAGCGAGAGCTATCAGGTGCAAAGACTATATGTACAGAAGAAAGATGAGCGCTAAGCTCGATAGAGTCTTAGTCTAGCTCAAAGAACACGTATCTCAGTAGAAGACTGAGCACGCTCGTAACACGTCATTCATTCAACTCTCTTTCAAACAAATCTCATCATGTAAGACTCTGTGATATTTTTTCTTTCAAAAGACTGTTTCTCTCAGTTTTGATTCTCATTGCTCTTGTTGATCATCAAAGTATTCTCTTTTTTCTCAACTATTAATTCTCTGCAAAGAACTTTGTAAGCTCTTCTTGTGTGATTAATTTTTGAAAGATGAATTTGTTTTTAACTGTTGACTTTGCTGAGCATAGTTTAAAGCATATTGCATGTCAATGTACTTCATCAATTCTTGACAGAACATCTTGCTTCATTGAGCGAAAGTTAGTATGATTAGCTTGATCTTGTTCAAAGAAAGTAGCTCATTCAGAAATCTGAACAATAGCACTTTCTTAAACTTCATGATCTTAACATGATTCTGAAAATGTGTCTTGTTGAGTTTCAGAAAGAACAACATGCATGTTTGATCGCTTCTTTTTATAATAACATTTCATAAATCGTTTGCTCGATTTTGAAGTGACTTTATGTCAAGCAAGCATTGCTGAAAAGTCTTAAGAAACTTTGCTCATGTGATTCTACAATCTCTCTTCTTGACAGTTTTCTCGATCTGTTGAAGATAGTGCATCGCTGTGATCTTTACATATTTCATGATGTAATCAAGCTTGTCATCGTCTTTGATGTAGTTCATCTTGATGAAGTTCAACTTTAGTTTTTGTTGCAAGCGTGCACTTCAAGTTAGCCTAACATAAATCATGTTAAACTATCATAGACTAGTATAGAGCTGATGTTGACACGCTAGCGGCCTAGCGTGTCTTCGTGAGTAAAACTCATGACGTGTTTCATCTTTCTTCTTCTTTAGCTTTGAACTTCTAGTTAGAATAAACTCATATGATTCGCTCTATGCAGACTCATAACATTAGTTCAAAGCTCATTAATCTTGCTATCAACGTGTAGATGATACAAAAACAAGTTACACAATCAACTCAATCAAAAGTCGAATTCAGAAATTTCAACAGCAGAATCAGAACTTAAGTTCAGAAAGCTTGATAGAAATCAGAAATTTCTAAAGAAGAATCTTGATTTAAAATCAGAAATTTCGATAGAATCAGAATCAAAGAACATGAACGCGTTGCTCTTGATTAACTCTTTATTGAGCTCGTCATCAAAAATCAGAAAGTTCAATAGAGTACTAGTCGTTGCTTGAATTCAGAAAGTTTGATAGAGTAACATCAGAATCTTGATCAGCAATTTTCTACTCATATCATGACTAGAAGCTCAGAATCAGTGAGCATTGCTCGCTATGAACTTCGAAATGCTAGAAGAGAATCACTTCTATCACAGAATCAAGCAGCATCAGAAGAAGAAGACATGAATGCGTCATCGAATACAGAAGAAAAAAACATGAACGCGTTGCTCTTTGATCACGAAATGATCAAGATCAGCATCAGCACTGAACTGAATGTTTGAATAAGCGCTCATGAAGCAGACGACATTGTTGTCTTTATCAAGTACATATGTCAACAGCACGACATCGAAATCGAGACTCACAATGACATGATTCAAATGTTAGAAGATGTCAACGAGATAAACATCACGTTGAAGATTATGCAGACGCGTCTGCAGAAAGAGAATAGAAACAAGAACGTGATTATACATCATTTAGAAGCTGCATCAAGTCAACAAGATACTTCGAAGATTGATCTTTGAAGTTGATCAAGTTATTCAACTCATCTCTGTTCGAAGATTCGACGCAGAATGTAAACAATTGACTGTCTTGAATGTGAAACAAGCTGAAGATAAACAAGAATCATTTTTCTATCGAAGAGTTGAAGATTGCATACATCAAAAGTTGAGTCAGTGAAGCTGCAATCAAACATATTGCACTTTGAATGAAAGACACGTCTCTGAACCTGTTTTTAGAAGTTGAAGAAGTACTGTCGATCATAAATAAGATGTACAATGATCTCAATCATTATCACACGACTCAACAACAGTATTTGAAGCTGTATCAGAACAAGATCTCATTTCATGAATTTTGAATGAAATTTCAGAGATTTAGTGCAGAACTAAAGTACAATAACGAGACTCTACTAGATGATCTTCAGCATAAGATCAGCTCAGATTTTCAGCGAGCAACGCTCAATGAACGAATCACGAACTTGAACGAGTTTGTCAACATCTGCATGCAAGTCGATGTTAGATTGATTGAATTGAACGTTCGATCAGTCGTCAAAGCATCAGCTACTCAAGCTGCTCGCTCTGTCGTCAGCACATCGACTACTTGACTTACGTCATCAGTTTCTTCATGAAAGAAACTCAGAAGATCGAAGCTCAACTCTATTCAGAAAGAGTTGTTTAAGAAAAAACTTTGCTTCAAATGCAAGAAGTCAGAACATAAAGCATATGATTGCTTCAAAATGACTCAAGTGCACAAGATCGCTGCGAGTTCAAAAAACGATCTGTTCTCGTCAAAGTAGTGACTGAGAGCAATATACTCATATTCTGTTTCATCAGCATGTCTGATGATTCATTTGATTTCAAGTCGTTCACTGTTGATGTCATCTTGAGTAGTCTAGAAAAGATATTCAGATTCTTCGCTCTGATAAATACTGAAGTCACTGACATGACTTTCATTGATGAATCTTTGATGTCAGAGCTATGTGAACGCTTTGATATTCAGTCAATATTGTCACGATTCTAGTCTTGTCAGGCTCAGCCTTCTAGTCTTACCAGATCTATTCTCGCTTCGTCACCTTGACTAGTCTTTATTGAGCCTAGCGTCGGCTGAGAAACACACATATGTAGTCAGCTTCTTTTTCGTAGCTATCTTTCTTTCTTAGCATTTATCTTCTAGTTAAATGACACCTCTATCTGACTCGCTCTAGGCAGGTCTCTAACATTAGATAAATGCTCATCATCTACTATTCTGCTATCGATGAATAGATGATACGAAACAATCTATTCAGTAAGAAAAATTTGCAAGAGATTCTTCAAATTTGCATCATCATTTTAGATCGCAAGAAATTCTTCGATTCTACACTCATTTTCATCATTCTATTCGCAAGAGATTCTTTGAATAAAGCACTCAATTATTATCTGAAATTCACAAGAGATTCTTTGAATTTTCACTCATCAAAAAACATCAATTCAAAACATCAATTTCTCATCTACTCTTACCTCAACAACTTCTACCTTCTCTCATCATGACACATGACGTCGAGTCAGTTGAGCTTCGAACAACTCGCCTGCTTAGAAGCACTGTCAATAGAAGAGTTTCACTTCTACTCATTGATGCTTCAGTTGAAGCTGAGAAAGCTGTCACTTCATGAAACATAAACATCGAAGAACAGCTGTTTCATTGAGTCAGCAATCAACTCGACGAAGTCATCAATATGCTGAACGAGCTTCGAAGTCAGCGAGACTTGACTCTACAACTCAATGAACACTGACTTCTCGTACAAGACGATCGCAAAAAGAGAGCGAAACAACTAGAAGTCGCTTTTGATAAAAACAATGAGCTAGAGAAAAAGATCAATCAGTTACAAGGCGAGCGATTGAACTTCAGAGCGAAACAACGTCAAGCTGATCGATCTATGCCTCGTCAAGATACTCAGTCAGCTGAACAACGAGTCAATCAGAAAGAAGCTTCGATTCGTCGCTCTGAAGTTGAACGAAGCTCGACTTTCGAAGCTCACTCTCAACGAGAATCTTCTACTCTATCTGATAATGAAAACGAAAACGATCATCACAAGTTCGTCAAGCTTCCGAATTCACTCATCTTCATCGAAACAGATGATTCTACCTGAGAGACATGAAACATCAAAATAGCTGACAAGCTCGATGTCAACGCGAATCATTACTCTACTGAAAAGATTCGTATTGTCTATGTGATTTTCAGACTAGAAGACGATGCTGATCAGCAAATCTATGCAAAACGTCGTGTTGATGCTTTCTCACTCTATCAATCACTATCAGAGCTACTGAAACATCTGAAAGAAATTTACGAAGATCAGAATCTGATTTGAAAGTGTCGTTGCAAATACGTCGCTCTGAAGCAGCTCAACAAGCTCTTCAGCTCTTTCTATTCAGAATTCACTAGAATATTCAACTTTCTGAACTACGACAATGTCACTCTGATGAACGACATTCAGAATAAAATCAACAATCGTCTTCAGAACGCGTTGTCAGTTTGTTTCATAGAGTTTAGCTCGCTTGATAAGCTCAAGATCTTTCTTCAAGATGTGAATAACAAACAACGAGTCAATTATCAGCTACGTGACGAGCAATGAACAGTCAAATCGATAGCAGCTTCGAAAAAATGTTTTGTTTCTTCGTCGACATCAGCTTCAACCTCGACTACTAGCTATGTTCGGCTCGCTACTTTTTCCATCTTCGAATCTGAACGATCAAGAATGTCAATCATCTGCTTCAACTGTAAAGTATCGAGTCATCTTTCAAAGAACTGCTCTCATCTGAAGGCTAGTACTTCGACATCTCGTGCATTCATCTCTCGTCTCAATGAGATCGTCATGCCGAAAGAAGAGAAGAAATTATTTACAGAGAAATCGAAGAATGAGGCAAAAAACTAGTGACTTTCATCAAAGACGCGATGAAAGATGTGTTAATTTCTTCAACAACGAGCAGCTCAAATGACTTCTTTGCTTCGAAATCTTTGACTACTGAATATGTACTATCTAGCAATGAAATTAGTTACTCATTAAAGTCATTGATTGACACTGAAGCAGCTGACTATTCGTTCATTGATGAATTAATCGCGCAGAATGTTTGTGATCATTTGCAAATCGAATCTTTATCTTTAATCAAGCTCAAATCAATAAGGGAATTCGATGATCATTATGCAAAAAAGCTCATTACTCATGTGATTTATTCGAATCTAACTGTTCAAGATCATATGAAACGTTTCGTCTTTATGCTGATCACTCGATTAGATCAACATCAGATGATTCTCAAAAAAACATGAATGAACAAGATCGAGATGACTATTGATATGAGAGACGATCGCCTTCAATTTTCTAGTTTCGAAGCTCATATCAAAGATTCTATCAAAGCTCATTCGACTGTTCTTTCGAGCAAGAAAATCGCGATAGAACAGAAGAGTTCGACTTCTACTCAAATACTAAAGAGATCTATCTCTTCTGTCGTCACTCGACTCAGCGAGAAGTCATCTTCATTCAGTAAAATCGTGAAATCATCTAATTCAGTCAACTTCGCTTCGTCTTTCGATTCAATG
>JAABUZ0100006013.1_pt1 | contig 15484 bp, 14 predicted proteins | sample 5562091 | NCBI WGS metagenome assembly JAABUZ01 (sample SAMN12813069, study PRJNA571459) | rock metagenome | isolation source: Antarctica rocks | place: Antarctica: Victoria Land, Linnaeus Terrace sud | collected 2015-12-21 | reverse complement strand
GACGGTCGAGATCGGCCTGGTCTCCTACACCCTGCTGCTTCTGTTTCGCAACATCGTCACCGGGCTTCGCGAAGTGCCCCAGGAGGTTCGTGATGCCGCCCGGGGTATGGGCCTGACCCAGCGCCAGGTCCTGGTCCGGATTGACCTGCCGCTCGCGGTTCCCGCGATCTTCGCCGGCCTGCGGGTCGCCACGGTGACCACGATCAGCCTGGCCACGGTGGCGGCGATCGTCGGGATCAACGAAGGACTCGGGGTTCCGATCTTCGACGCGATCCAGCGCGTCAACTTCAAAACCGAGTTCATCGCCGCTGCCGTGTTGGCGATCGGCCTGGCCTGGGTGGCCGACCTGCTCCTGGTGGTGCTCCAGCGTCTGGTCGCGCCCTGGGCGGCGCGCCGCCGCTCCTCGCTGGTCCCCAGAAGCGTTGTGCGTGCGGTCACGCGTCGCCCGCGCCCGATCTCCACGGTCCGGGGGGCCTGAGTTGCTGTCGCTCGCCGATGCCGGCCTGGGTCGGCAGTTCCTGGACTCGTTCACGTTCATGGGTAACAACCTGAGCCACCTGCTGCACGACACCCTGGGGACGATCGCCCTCTGCGCTGCCGCCCTGGGCGTGGCCCTGGCTGTCACGCTGCCGCCCGCAGTGTGGCTCGGCCACCTGCACCGCGGCTCGGGCGTAGCGATCCGGACCGCCAACCTCGGGCGCTCGCTCCCCGAGCTCGGGCTGATCGCGATCTTTCTCGCCCTGCTCGGCATCGGCTTTGTCAATGTGATGCTGGCCCTCGTGATCGTCGGCATCCCGCCGATCCTGGCCAACGCGTTCACCGCCGTCGATGGCGTCGAGCCCGACGTGGTCGACGCCGCGCGCGGCATGGGCATGAGCCCGTTCGCCGTATTGCTCAAGGTGGAGATCCCCCTGGCGCTGCCGTTGATGTTCGCCGGGATCCGCACCTCGGTGCTGTTCATCATCGGCGCCTCGCCGCTGGCGGCTATCGCCGGCGGAGCTGGTCTCGGCGAGATCATCGTCAACCAGGCGAGCTACGGATTCTCGGGCGTGCTCGCCGCCTCACTGTGGGTATCCGCGCTGGCCATGATCGTCCAGGGCCTGTTCGCGCTGCTACAGCGCGTGCTCACGCCCAAGGGCCTCAAGGTCGGCGCACGCGCCGCCAAGCCGGCCCGGATCGATGTGGGCGTGGCCGACGCCGAGCGGGTCACCGCGCAGGCGATCTAGTGGACCGCTGAGGAGGCGACCGAGGAAATCGCCTACGGGACGACCGGGCCAACTCCGGCGAGCGCAAAGAAGTTGCGCAGCACCCGGGCGCCGTCCGGATGCTGGGGACTGAACTGCTCAGGATGAAATTGCGTGCCCCACCAGGGCCGGTCGCGTGACCGCAGGGCCTCCACGGCGCAGTCCGGACTGCGGGCGAGTGCGACGAAGCCCTCGGGCAGCGCGACCACGTCCCAGGAGTGGTGCTCATACGCCACTGCGGTCGGCCCGAGCCCTTCGAGCAGGCCCTCCTCGTCCAGGATCTCCACCGGAGCGAATCCCACCGCGGGACGCTCACGCGGACCGATGACCCCCCCGGCGAACGTCGTTTGCAGCTGCATTCCGGCACAGATTCCGAGCACGGCTCCGTCGAAGCGCCTCAGGCTCTCGGCGAGGCGATCGAAGGCGCCGGCCTCGTGCCGGGTCCATGGGGCGAAGGACCCGCTGAGGATCACGGCGGCGGCGGCGAACTTCTCCGCGTCGCGGTAATGCCGGCTGCGCACCGGGATGCCCGCCACCCTCTCGATCCGCACCCGGATCCCCTCGTAATGACGCTCCAACGACGGGGTGATGGCCGGCCGGGCCTCGGTGACCACGAAGTCGACGGCGGCGGCTGCCATCTCAGGTCAGCGTAGAGCGACGGCGACGGCCGTCAGAGCTTGGGCGCGTAGTCGAGGTTGCGCCGATTGAGCCCGGGGGTGTTTCCCAAGAACGCGTGCCGCGACATGTCGGGGCTGTAGCGGCTGGCGGGAGGAGTCCGGCCCAGGGCTTCGGCGACGGCGCGGATGTGGTGCGGGGCCGCCCCGCAGCAGACGCCCAGGTAGGCAACCCCGATTTCCTGCGCCTGCCGGGCAAATTCGCCGAGCTCGTAACGATTGCAGGTGAACGGATCAAGAGCGGTCGGAAACGGGCGCTCGCCGGGAATGCAGTTACAGCCAGGATCGGTCAAGGACTGGAAGCTGGGTTCGGCGGTGTGGGTGCGGTACGGCACCGGCAACGCGGCGACGGGGCAGGACACGGCCGCACGGACGCCCCCCAGCAAGGGCAGCATCGTGCGCGGTCCTCGGATGCAGTTGAGGCCGACGACGTCCGCTCCGGCGGCTTCCAAGCGCCGGCACGCCTCCGCAGGCGTCCACCCTTCGCGCGTTTCCGGCTCGCGGTGGATAGCCAGCGTGACCACCGCGGGCAGCCCCGCCTCGAGAATCACCTCCGTAGCCAGCAGAGCTTCCTGCCCCCACGAGAACGTCTCGCCGATGATGAAGTCGACCCCGGCCTCGACCGCCCACGCGACCTGCTCCTCGAACATCTCCCGGACGCCCGCCTGAGCGGAGGCGTCAGTCGGGTCAAAGACGTTCGTGTTGCATATGTCGCCGGCCAGCAGCGTGCCCGTGCGCCGTGCGACGTCGCTGGCAATCGTTAGCGCCTGGCGGTTGATGGTCTCGAGCGCGTCCTCCCTACCGATCAGGCGCAGCTTCTCCCGGTGTGCGTAATAGGTAAATGCCTCGACAACGTCGGAGCCCGCATGTACGAACTCCTCGTGGAGCTGGCCCACGAGCTCCGGATGCTCGAGCACGACCTCCGGGACGAAGGCACCAGCCTGCAGGTAGCCGCGGCGCTCGAGCTCGAAGAGGTAACCCTCGGCGCAGATGACCGGCCCGGCCGCCAAGCGCTCCAGCAGACCATCGGTTGGTGCCTCGGCCATCGTGTCTACTCCGTTTCTCCCGCGTTTGGAACGCTTCGCCACACACAGTACGATTTTGTTTGTCAATTGCCAAATGAGACCTTCCTCGCCCGCGACCCACGTGCCGCGTTGTGATCTTGACGGAATCTGTCCGGACTCAAGTTCGGGGACATGACCGAGATAGGCGTCAGCGCCCGCCCGGCGGGCCGACGCCGGCGCTGACCACCCCGGCTGACGCACAGGTGGCCAGCGCCAGGGCCAGGTCGGGCTCGGCGACGCCAGCCAGAGCGGGGTGATCGAGGTTCAGCTCGATGGTCGGGGCCGGGCTCTCCAGTCCCAGGCTGGCCTGACCGTTGGTGACCAGTTGGCCCCACAGGTCCCCCCCAGCCGCAGCCAGCAGCGCGTCGCGGGTCTGGCCCTCTCGGCGGGCGAGAGTCTCGAGCTCGCGGCACTCCTCGAACGGGTCAATCCGCACCTGCTCGTCGGTACCGATGGCCAGGCGCACTCCGGCGTCGCGGTAGCGCAGGGCGGGCAAGCAGCCGTCGCCGAGGTTGCCTTCGGTGGTCGGGCAGGTGACGACGATCGTTTCGCTCTCGGCGAGCAGTCCGATGTCACGGTCAGACACGTGAATGCCGTGCACCACGCTCGCCCGGGGGCCGAGGAAGCCGCACCTCGAGAGCAGCTCGATCGGGGAGCACTCGTGCTCGGCCTGGCATTCGTCGAGCTCCCGGACCTGCTCGCAGGCGTGCACGTGACGGACGAGGTCATGTTGCTCGGCGTAGCTCGCGATCTCGGCGATCCAGCTCGCGGGGACCGCGCGCACGCTGTGCACGGCCACGCCGACGCGCACCCCGGAGCGGCCCCTCGCCCACGAGCGCAGAGCATCGAGCCGGTCCAGGAACGCCGACACCGACGGATCGCAGAAGCGCCGCTGTCCCTCGCTCGCCGCGCGTCCGAAGCCGGCGCGGTGATAGGCCGCCGGCAACACGACGACCTCCAGCCCGGCGGCGAGCGCCGCCTCGGCGAGCGCGATCGCCATCGCGTTGGGCTCGGCATAGGGGCGGCCGTCAGGTTGGTGCACGACGTAGTGAAACTCCCCCACCGCCCCGTAACCCGCCCCCGCCATGGCCCGGTAGACCCGACTGCCGACCGCGCCCATCGAATCCGGGTCGTGCGAGCCGGCCAGGCGGTACATCTCGGTCCGCCAGCTCCAGAAGTCATCGCCCGGGTGCGAGCGCTCGCCGATACCCCGGAGGTCAAGCTGAAAGGCGTGACTGTGAGCGTTGATCATCGCCGGCACCCGCGCCGTCCGGGCCGCGCCGCTCATCGCCGAGTGATCCGGGCCGCCGCCGCGGCGTCGCGCACGAACACCGGCTCACCGGCGATGAACGCCGCCAGCACCGGGTTGCGGCCGAGCCGGTAGGCGATCGCCTCCACGGGGCCGTCGAGGAGAAGCAGGTCGGCTTGCTTGCCCGGTTCGATCGAGCCCCGGGTGCGCTCGAAGCCGAGCGTCCAGGCGGCGTTCAGCGTCACCGCGGCGAGCGTCTCTCGTACGCTCATCGGGTACAGGCGCGCCCCCAGGCCGATGACGAGCGGCATCGAGACCACCGGCGCGGTGCCCGGGTTGGCGTCGGTGGCCAACACCATCAGCGCTCCCGCGTCCAGGAGCGCCCGCCCCGGCGCCCGGTGCTCGGCGCCCATGAACTCCGCGACCGGCAGCAGCACCGCCGCACACGCCGCGGCGCCCAGCGCCGGCACGTCCTCGGGCGCCAGCATCGAGAGGTGATCGACCGAGCGTGCGCCGGCGTCCAGCGCCACCGGCACCGACCGATGGCTGGCGAACTGCTCGACGTGGGTGCGCAGAGCCAACCCCCCGGCCGCCGCCAGGGCTCCCATCCGCTCCAGCTGCCGGTTCGAGAACGCGATCGATTCGACGAAGATGTCAAGCGCGCTGACCGACCCGCTGGCCAGCACCTCGGGGATCATCGCCTCAACCTCGGCCATCCACTCATCGGCGGTGAAGCCGGCCGGGACCGCGTGGGCGAGCAGGCCCGTGGACAGCGTGGTCTGGGCCACGCGCGACCCGAGCTCGCGGGCCAGGCGCAGCGCGCGCAACTCGCCCGCGCGCGAGAGGCCGTAGCCGGACTTGGTTTCAAAGCTCGTCGTCCCGGCCGCCAGCATCTCGGCCGCCAGCTCCTCGGCCTGGGCCAGGACAGCCTCGTCTGAGCTCTCGGCCAGCGCCCGGGCCGAGGCGGCGATGCCTCCACCGCTCCGGGAGATCGACTCATACCCCACGCCGGCCAGCTTCTGCTCGTACTCCCCCTCGCGCCAGCCAGCGAAGGGCAGGTGGGTGTGGCAGTCCACGAAGCCCGGGACGATCGCGCAGCCGCGGGCATCGACGACGATGTCGCTCCCCCGATCACCGCCCAGACCGGCGATCAAGCCGTCGCGCACGACCAGATCGCCCGGCTCCAGGGTCTGAGCCGAGATGTCGTGGCCCCGCAGCCACGGCAGCCCGTCCGAGGGCGGCCGCAGGATCTGCGCGGCGCCGTGCAGGGAGAGCGACCGCGCGCTCACCGCACTCCCGCTTCTCGCCTCCGCTCGCGATCCAGGCTCACCTGAGAGCCAGCGGCGCAAGTCATCCGGCTGGCTCGGGATCGAGCATCGGCATCCGGATCCCGTGCCGCTGCGCCGCGTCCAGCGCCTCCGGGTAGCCCGCGTCGGCGTGCCGGACCACGCCGAGCCCAGGGTCGGCGGTCAGCGTCCGGCGTACGCGGTCGCCGGCTTGCGGCGTGCCGTCGGCAACCACCACCTGCCCGGCGTGGATCGACTTGCCCATCCCGACGCCGCCGCCGTGGTGGATCGACACCCAACTGGCGCCGCATGCCGTCATCAGCATCGCATTGAGCAGCGGCCAGTCGGCCACAGCATCCGAGCCGTCGAGCATGGCCTCGGTCTCCCGCTCGGGGGAGGCCACCGAGCCGGCGTCGAGATGATCGCGGCCGATCACGATCGGGCCCCTGAGCTCCCCACGGGCCACCATCTCGTTGAAGCGGGCACCGGCCCGGTCGCGTTCGCCGTAGCCCAGCCAGCAGATCCGGGCCGGCAGGCCCTGGAAGCGAACGCGTTCCCCGGCGAGCGAGATCCAGCGCGCGACGTGCTCTTGATCCCCGAACAGCTCGAGGATCGCCCGGTCGGTGGCGTGGATGTCGCCCGGGTCCCCGGACAGTGCCACCCAGCGAAAGGGTCCCTTGCCTTCGCAGAACAACGGCCGGATATAGGCGGGCACGAACCCGGGGTAGGCGAACGCGTCGGCGTCTCCGTGCTCGGCGGCCAGTCCCCGCAGCGCGTTGCCGTAGTCAAATGCCTCGGCCCCAGCGTTCTGGAGGGCGCGGATAGCCCCCACGTGGGTAACCGCGCTGACGCCGACCCGACGCAGATAGTCATCGGGATCGCGTCCCCTCAGGACCTCGGCCTGCTCGAGGGTGAGCCCCGCCGGGATGTAGCCGTTGAGGGGATCGTGAGCGCTGGTCTGATCGGTGACCACATCGATCTCCACCCCCCGGCGGACCAACTCGGGTAGCACCTCGGCGGCGTTGCCGGCCAAGCCAATGGAGAGCGCCCGGCCGCGCGCCCGGGCCGTGTCCAGCCGCGCGAGAGCGTCATCGAGGTCAGCGGCGCGCTCGTCCAGGTAACCGCTCTCGATCCGACGTTCGATCCGACGCAGGTCGATCTCCACGCACAGAGCAGCGCCGCCGAGCATGGTGACGGCCAGCGGCTGGGCACCCCCCATACCGCCCAGTCCAGCCGTGACCACGAGCCGGCCGGCCAGAGTGCCCCCAAAGCGCTTGCGGGCCACGGCCGCGAAGGTCTCGTAGGTGCCCTGGAGGATGCCTTGCGAGCCGATGTATATCCACGACCCGGCCGTCATCTGGCCGTACATCATCAGCCCGGCGGCGTCGAGCTCGCGGAACTTGTCCCACGTGGCCCACTGCGGCACCAGGTTGGAGTTGGCGATCAGCACCCGAGGCGCCTCGGGGTGGGTCTCGAACACCGCCACCGGCTTGCCCGACTGCACGAGCAGGGTCTCCCCTGCTCCCAACCGCCGCAGCTCGCGTTCGATCGTGCGAAAGCTTGCCCAGTTGCGGGCCACCTTGCCGATTCCCCCGTAGACGACCAGCTCCTCAGGCTTCTCGGCCACGTCGGGATGCAGGTTGTTGTGCAGCATCCGCAGCGCCGCTTCCTGCGGCCAGCCCTGGCAGCGCATCGCCGACCCGAATTGCCCTCCCATGGGTGGGACGCTACCTCAACGCCCTTGCCTTTGCCCCCGCGGGCGGAGGAGCCCTGAGCCCAGGCCAGTAGCCATGTCTGGGCCGGATTAGAGTGCGCGTGATGCCCACACCCCCAGCGTCCCGAGCGCCGGCGCCGCCCGAACCGATCACGCTGGACGGCGCCACGCTCACCCCCAAGCGCCTGGCCATGATCGCCCGCGAGCACGCCCCGGTCCAGATCGCTGCCGAGGCGTGCACCCGCAACGATGACGCCCGCCAGACGATCGCGAACTGGCTGGCCGGCGGCGAGGATCTCTACGGCGTCACCACCGGGGTTGGCGCCCTGCGCGCTTATCGCGTTCCCGACGGCGACCGTGAGAGCTACTCGCTGGGCCTGCTGCGCAGCCACGCCTGTGGCGCCGGTGAGCCGCTGCCGTCGGTTCTGGTGCGCGCCGCCATGGCCACCCGCGCCAACCAGATCGGCGCCGGGGGCGCCGGCGTAGCCCCCGAGCTCCTCGATGGGCTGGTCAGCGTGCTGAACCGGGGCCTCTCGCCGTTCACGCGCGAACTCGGCTCGCTCGGCACGGGTGACCTGACCAACCTGGCCGACATCGCGCTCGCCCTCCTCGGCGAAGGCGAGATGTGGCGCGGCGACGAGCTCGTGAACGCCGGCGCGGCCCTGGCCCAGGCCGGGCTGGAGCCGGCCCGGCTCGGACCCCGCGACGGCCTCGCCTTCATGAGCTCCAACGCGGTCAGCATCGGCCGAACCGCACTGTTGGTCGTCGATGCGCGACGGCTCCTCGATGCCTGGCTGTCGGTGGCCGCCCTGTCCTTCGAGGCCGCGGCGGCCGATCCGGTGGTGCTCGACACCCGCATCCACTCGTGGCGCCACCGGCCAGGTCAGGCCGCCGTCGCCGCCCGGATGCGTGAGCTGCTTGCCGGCCTGAACGAGCGGACCCGGGATCCGGGTCCGCTCGGCATTCAGGACCCGTACCCGTTCCGCGCCCAGCCGCAGGTCGACGGCGCCGTCCACGACGCCCTGCGGGTACTCGAGGAAACCGTCGGGCACGAGCTCAACTTCGCCGGCGAGAACGCCTTGATCATCCCCGCCGACAACCTGGCGCTGCCCAATGGCAACCCCCACGCCGCCCCGCTTGCCAACGCGATCGACGGTCTCCGCACCGCCCTGGCCCAGTCAGCGGCGCTGATCGCCGCCCGGGTCAGCACCCTGCTCGATGCCGGCCTGACCGGCTTGCCACCGTTTCTGGCCCGACATCCAGGGCCAGAGTCCGGGGCTCTGGTGCTCGAGTACACCGCGCACGCCGCCGTGGCCGAGGTGCGCTCGCTGGTCACGCCGGTAGCTGCTCAGACCGTGGCGGTCTCCCGCGGGGTCGAGTCGCACTCCAGTCTCGCCCCGATCGCAGCCCGGCGCGCCGAGGAGACGCTCAACGCCCTGCGGGTCGTGGTCGCCACCGAGCTGGTGGTGGCGGTACGGGCGCTGCGCCTGGCCGGACAGACGCCGGTCGGCGCCGGCACCCGCGAGCTCTGGTCCCAGGCGCAAGCGCAGCTCGACCCCGACCTCTCAGACCGACCGCTGCATGGCGATGTCGAGACGGCCCGGCAGCTGATCGGCGGTTGGCGGTCCGAGCTCGGCTGAGCCGGTGGCGATGATGAGCAAACCGGCTCCCTGACTAGGATCGGGCGATGGGCGCCCCGGATCAAAACCCGACCCCCGGTCGCCGGCCTGTGACCGTGGAGCTCGTCCCGCCCCCCAACAACGTCACGCTTCGTGCCAGCCCAGCCGGTGAGCCGATCGTCGTGCTCGCGTTCCCCTACGACAAGGAGATGGTTGACCTCGCGCGCTCGATCCCGCACCGGCGCTTTGACTGGGACCGGCGCGAGTGGAGCGCCCCGGCCGAAGACTTCGCCGCGCTGAAGGTCGCTGAGATCCTCGCCCGCCGGCCCGAGCTGGAGGCCGGGCCCGGAGTCCAGGAATGGCTTGCCACGGTCCGCCAGCGGTGGATCGGAAGCGTCGCCACCGTGCGCCATGACGGTCGTGGCTGGCTGGTCCTGCGCACGCTGGCCGGCCCGCTGCCGCGGGCACTGACCGAGGTCGCGCGTGAGCATGGCGCCGGGCTGCTGGTTCCCCTGACGCCGGAGGTCGCCGAGGCGCTGCGGGCACAGCGCTCGGCCCATCTTGACCCGGCCGCCGAGCGATGCCTGCAGGAGATCGAACATGGCGCCCAGCCGCCACCGGCGCGGCTGGTCTTCGCCCGCGGACTCGACGGTGAGGAACTGCGTCTGGAGGTGCTTTGGGACCCGGACATCGGGGCCGCGTTCACGCAACTGCCGGGCGCGGAGGGCACCCGCTCGGTCCCGCTGGATCCCTGGCTGGCGGTCGAGCTCGATGCGTTCCTGGCCCGCCACGACGTTCAGCTCACCGCCGAGGCCGACGAGGTGCTCGCCGGGCTGCTCGCCGAGCACGCGCAGGCCGCCGCGGCCGTCCGGGACTCGCGCGCCGAAACCGCCGAGCCGATCCCCGAGACGGCCCGCGTCCTCGGGGGCGAGCTCGCGCCCTTCCAGTGGGCCGCGGTCCGGTACGCGCTCAACGCTCGCGGCACGTTCCTGGCCGATGAGCAGGGGCTGGGCAAGACCGTCGAGGCCCTGGCCACGCTCGAAGCCGACGGGGCGTTTCCCGCGATCGTCGTCTGCCCGGCGTCGATCAAGCTCACCTGGCAGCGCGAGACCGAACGCTGGCTGCCGCACCGCACGGTCGCGGTGATCACCGGCCGGGTCGCGGTCCCCCCCCGCGGGGACGTGACCATCCTCAACTACGAGATCGTCGCCGCCCACCGCGATGCGCTCGCGCGGATACGCCCGCAAGCGCTGGTGATCGACGAATCACACTACTGCAAGAACCCGCACGCCAAGCGCACCCAGGCGGTCCGCACGCTGGCTGGGGCGGTGCCCCGGGACGGTCTGCGGCTTGCCCTGAGCGGGACCCCGGTGCTCAACCACGTCGATGAGCTGATCGCCCAGCTGCGGGTCATTGGCCGCCTGCGGGATTTCGGCACCGGCGCGAGCTTCGCCCGCCAGTTCCGCGGCCAGGTCAGCGAGGAGCGCCTGCACTGGCATCTGCGCCGTCACTGCTTCGTGCGCCGGCGCAAGTCCGAGGTGCTGCCCCAGCTGCCGCCCAAGCGCCAGGTCGTGGTCCCGATGGCGCTGACCAACCAGGCCGAGTACCGGCTCGCCGAGCGCGACGTGATCGCCTGGCTGCGCGCTCAGCCGCTTGACCTCTCCACGCTCAACGCGCGGATCGCCGCCACGCTGCGTGCCGAGCGGCTCGCCCAGCTCGGAACCCTGCAGCGCCTGGCGGCGCGTGGCAAGCTCGCCGCCGCGCTGGCCTGGATCGAGGACTTCCTGGCCTCGGGCGAGCCACTGGTGGTGTTTGCCCGCCACCGCGAGGTTCAGCACGCGGTGATCGAGCGCTGCCCCCAGGCGCTGCACCTGCTCGGCGGCGATTCACTGCCCGCTCGCGAGGCGGCGATCGCCGCCTTCCAGGATCCGGACGGGCCGCAGCTGCTTGTGGGCGCGACCCGCGTCGCCGCCCAGGGCATCACCCTGACGCGGGCCTCCAATGTCGCCTTTCTGGAGCTGGAATGGACGCCGGCGATGCATGACCAGGCCGAGGACCGCTGTCACCGCATCGGCCAGCACGACGCCGTTACCGCCTGGTACCTGCTCGCCGCCAACACAATCGACGAGCAGATGGCCAAGCTCATCCAGGCCAAGCGCGCGCACGTCGGCGCCGTCACCGACGGGCATGTCGACGCGGGTTCAGGGCTCGTCGAGGAGGTCATCCGCGAGCTGCGCGACGGCACCCCGTTCGCGCACCTGCGTGCGGTCAGCTGAGCGTATCCTCCCGCCCTGAGATGCACGGCGCTCCCGTCCGCAGCCCCAACGTCCACCCGCGGTGCGTCAACGTGCCGGGGCGCAGCGACGGTGGCTTTGACGAGCTCTGTCACCTGGTCAACGCCGAGAACCCCGACCTCGCGCTGTGCGGCCGGGACGTGACCGGCTATCCCTGGAACCCGCCGTGGCCGCGCTGTGAGGCTTGCCTGGCGGTCGCGCGCGGCCAGCAGAACTGACGGACAGCCGGACTGACGGCTCCCGCCGACCACCGGCCGTGCCGGTCCGGAATCGACCTCCGGGCCCGCGGGTACACTGCCCGCAGGCCTCAAGGCACCGGCAATCACGGACAGGGGGAAGCACATTGCGTATCTGCGACACACGTCGGGTTCGGCGGCGGCTGTTGCGTGTCTCGATCACGGCCGGAGCGCTCGTCGTTCCCGCCGCGGCGGGCGCCCAGGCATCCGCCGCCACGCTGGCACTCAGCGCGCCGTGCTACGTCAACGTCAGCTCGGCCAAGGGCGCGCCGATCGACATCACCGGCACCGGTTACACGCCCGGTGACACGATCGCGGTACAGGGTCAGGGGGTGTTCGGCACGACTACGGCCGGACCCAACGGCTCGATCAACCTGGTCACCACCGGCCCGATCCTGCCCTTCTCCGGGCCGGGCACGGGCTCGTTCACGCTCACCTCCCAGGATGAGACCAGCGGCGCCGGCGGCCTCGCCCAGGCCTCGGTCAGGATGGCCAACTTCAGCGTCGACACCCAACCGGCGATCGCCAGGCCGTCGCGCAAGGTGACGTGGCATTTCTCGGGCTTCGTTCCCGGCCACTCGATCTATGTCCACTACCTGCACAAGGGCAGGGTGCTCGGCCGGATGGCGTTCGGCAGGGCGCACGGGCCGTGCGGCACGCTCAAGGCCAAGGATCTGTTCTACCCCGGCGGCCACCCGCACTACACCAGGTACCAGGTCGTGTTCGATCAGGTCAAGCGCTACACCAAGCGCGCTCGGCCGCGGATCTCGACCACGCTCAGCTTCTTCTGATCCGCCGCCGGCGGTGGTTGCGCTCGCCCCGGGAGGGTGAGCGCAACGGCTGAGGCGCTGCGCGCAAGCGCAGCCGGAAGAGGATCCCGGCGGCCATCCCGAGCACCAGGAAGCCGATCAGCGCCGGGCTGACGAGCAGCAGCAGCGCGATACCGAGCATCGTCAGCCAGATCACCGGGCGGTATCGGTTTAAGCTGGTCACCGCGCCAAGGCTACTCGCGCGGCTACGGGGCGCCAAGGCTCAGCTCGGAGGCCAGCCGGCGCTGGATCGACGCCACGGCCCGGAACGCCTCGCGCAGCTGGGTGCGTCGCAGGCGGCTGAGCTCATCGGGGCTGAGGTGATCGTCGGGCGCCTCACCGGCCCGCAGCTGGGCCAACCGGTGCTCCGCGCGCAGGTTGGAGATCAGCCGGTGGGCGTCCTCGAGCGAGTGAGCGTCGGCTGCCGGCAGCGTCCCCGCGGCGGCCGCCGCGCGCAGGCGCTCGGTGGTCGAGGCGCTCGTCACCCCGGCGGCGATTCCGGCGTAGCGGGCGAGATCGACGATCGGGATCAGGCCGCCCGCCTTGAGGTCCAGGCGACCCTGGTGCTGGCCGGAGTGCTCGACGACGAGGCCGCGCAGAAAGCCCGTCGGCGGACGGTGCGAGAGCGCGAAGCGGGCCAGCAGGGCCAGCAGCGCCGGGCGGTCATGGGCCAGGCGGAAGGTGTCGGCGACCGGGTTGCCCGCGTGCACCCCCCATACCGGGCGGCTGTCGATCAGGGTCGAGGTGAGGATCAGGGCCTGGGGCTGAGTCGGCTCGGCGATCCAGCCGCGGGCCAGTTGCTGCCAGGAGGTCAGCGAGCGCACGAACGGCGGCGCCGACGCCGAGGCCCCGTGCGCATCGATCCCAGGCCGCAGCGCTCGAGGCCGCCGGCGACGACGCCGGCGACCGTCAGCAGCCGCTCGCGCACATCGTCACCCTCGCGACGAAGCGAGCCCCCCCGGGGCCGGCCAGCAGATCCTCGGCGGCCGCCGCGGCGATCCGGTAGCAGACGGTGTCCTCGGCCGCCCGAGCCTCGAAGCCGGGGGGAGAGCCGCTGAGCATCGAAGCGTGGCCAAACGGTTCGCCCGGGCCCAGCAGGTCGAGCACACGACCCTCGGAGACGACCTCGACGGCGCCCTCGCGGATGATTCGCAGGTGCTGCAGCGGCCCGTCGCCCTGGGCGAAGATGGTCGTCCCGCCGCTCAGCGTCTCGAGCTGGGCCGCCTGTGCGACCCGGGCCAGCGTCGCCTCGGGCAGCGCGTCGAACGGCGCATGGGCACGCAGGAAGTGGCAGACGGCGAGAGCGTCCGCGCCGGTCACCTTCCGCGGGCCTGCCCGGACCCGAGGACCATCACGCGCTCATCATGACCCTCAGGATCGGTGCCGGGGCGCGGATCGACCGGCGCCCGCGGCGATCACGGCGCAGCCTCGCCGACGGCGACGCTCTCGCCGGGCAGCACGGGGACCTCGGCCGCGTGCTCACGCAGGACGGAGATCGGCTTGCGGTTGTAGACGAGGAAGTAGTACAGCGAGCCGATCAGGAACACGGCTCCGATGAACAGGATCGCGATGTACTGAAAGTACCAGTGGCCGGCGATCACGTGGCCGCTGGCGTCCTTGGTGCCGGCCAGCGCGTCGTACACCCCCGAACGGGGCCAGGCGATGTTGACCGCCACCACTGCGCCGTAGACGACGGCGACGACGTTGACGAGCATCCCCCAGCGGCCCAGGGAGAAGTAGGGACCGTGGTCCGGGCGCGGCCACTGGCCGCGCAGCCGCTTGACGAGCATCCCGCCGGTGACCCCCAGGTAGGCGATGTAGAACATCACGATCGCCACCGACGTGAGGGCCAGGAACGCGCTCTGGTTGCTGATGTTGATGGCCAGGACGACCAGGGCCAGGAACCCGACCACCAGGGCGGGGACGACCGGAACGCGGCGGCGGCCCGAAACCCGGGCGATGTGGGTGCCGAACGGCAGCCGGCCGTCGCGGGCCATCGCGAACAGCAGCCGGATGCAGGCCGCCATCACGGCCAGCGTGCAGACGCTGATCGCGAGCGCCGAGTCGACCAGGAACACGTTGCCCAGCGTGTTGCCGAGCGCCTGCTTGATGATGTAGGGCAGGCCGAGCAGGCCGATGTTCGGGTCCTTGATGTTCTTGACGTCCATCAGCGCGATCAGGATCAGCAGGCCGCCGATGACCGATGCGGTGATCAGCGCGCGGATGATCGCCGGGGGGGCCGCCCGCCGGGGATCGTTGGTCTCCTCGGCCAGCGTCCCCGCGGTGTCAAAGCCGTACATCACGTACGCGCTCATGATCCCGCCGATGATGAAGGCCCCGAAGTAGCCCCAGCTGTGACCGCTGCCGGTGCCGAGGCTGTGCAAGACGATTCCCGGTCCGCGAGCGATGTGGAAGATGAGCAGGATGACCAGCAGCGTGCCGCCGATCAGCTCGGCCATCACCCCGAAGTTGTTGATCCGGGCCATGATCTTGACCCCGGCCATGTTGACGATCGTGCCGAAGACGACGAGAATCGCGCCGAGCAGCAGCGCGTTCTGGGCGCCACCGGAGGTCACGTAGGTACCGGCATCGGCGCTCGACCCGAGGATCTGGAACTTGGGCGAGACCTGGGGCAGCACGACCTGCCACGCGACGGCGACCGCGGCCACGGTGACGATCGAGCCGACGACGTAGATCCAGCCCGTCATCCAGGCGGCGAAGTCCCCGGCGACGCGCTTTGACCAGTTGTAGACCGACCCGGCGAGCGGATACTGGCCGGCCATCTCGGCGAAGCAGAGGGCGACCATCATCTGGCCGGCGAGCACGATGAACCAGGTCCACCAGACGGCCGGTCCGGCGAACAGGAATCCGAACGCGAACAGCTGGATGACCCCGGTGAGGATCGAGATGTAGCTGAAGCCGGCCGCGAACGACGAGAAGTTGCCCAGCGAGCGGTCCAGCTCCTGCTTGTAGCCGAAACCGGCCAGCTCGCCGCTGTCGCCGCCCCCGGTGGGGACCTCTGCGGTTGCCATCAATCTACCTCCACGTCGCGCACGGGCGCGCCTGTCGATCACGTTGCAAAGCTCGTCGCTCACTCCGTCATCCGGGCGACTGCCCGGCGGATTGACGCAGTCCAGATACGGCTGTTATATATCAGTCTTCCTAACGTGTCAACGACGCGCGGCCGCGCCCGGGGCGCCGCCGTCCCGCCCGGGAGCCAGAGATGACGGCAGGCACCACGCAGCACATGTTCGTGGGCGGCGCCTGGTCGCCGAGCGCGAGCGGCGAGACGTTC
>JAABUZ0100006011.1_pt1 | contig 15491 bp, 12 predicted proteins | sample 5562091 | NCBI WGS metagenome assembly JAABUZ01 (sample SAMN12813069, study PRJNA571459) | rock metagenome | isolation source: Antarctica rocks | place: Antarctica: Victoria Land, Linnaeus Terrace sud | collected 2015-12-21 | reverse complement strand
CGGGCGGGTCAAGTCGAGCATGGGCAGGCCCGCGGTGTTCGCAGCCCCCTGTCCCCGGGCTTCGCCCGGGTGGCTGTCACCGTCCTCACGGCGGCGTCCGGTGGCACCGCCTCGACGGCGGTGTTGCTGGCGCAGGTGGCGCGGTTGACGCGGACCGTGGCCGAGCTGCACGCCGTGCAGCACCGGGTCGCCGCGGCCCGGGACACCGCCCGAGCCGCCGAGCTGCTGGCGCCCTACGCCACCCCGACAGTGCTCACCCCGGCCCCGGTCCCCCCGAAGCCGGTGCTCATGCCCAACCAGGAACAACTCGACGCGATGCTGGGCAGCACCCGAGCGCAGCGCTTCGCGGCCGAGACCCGCAACCGCACCCGCGGCGGAGAGCCGAGCACCTACCGGCCACCGCCCCCTTCGCCGGAGCCCGGCCGGGAACGCTGAACCCCCCTCGGCGGGCACCGCGCCCGCCATCAGGAAGGACCACCACGATGAGCGCACCCCACGACGAGACCCACGAGATGCACAACGAGGTCGCCACCGTCGCGCGGGCCATGCTCTCCGCTGGCCTGGCGGTGGCCGACGCGCGCCGACAACGACAACTGCGCGCCGCCCGCGACGCGGAGCGGGCACTGCCGCAGCCGCTGCGCACCGAGCCCGCAGCGGACCGGGCGAGCGGCCCGGCCCCGGAGCGCGCCACCAACCAGCTCGCCGAGGGCCAGCAGCAGACAGAACACCCTGGACGAGGCGGCACGATCCCGAATCCGGGCGGGTTCAGCCGCCGCGACATTCAGCAGCGGGCGGACACGATGGCCGCGACCCCGGGAAGCGGTGAGCACGACGCCCGGCGCCGGGACGTGGTGTCCGCGGCGATCCCGGCCACGGCCCAAGCGGTGCTCACCGACCCGGCATGGCCCGCCCTGCGCGCGGGGTTGCACCACATCGAGAACAACGGTGGCGACCCGCGGGCGGAGCTGGCCGCTGCCGCGGCGAGGCGGCCGTTGCGCGGCGCGGACAGCGCCGCCCGGGTGCTGCGGTGGCGGTTGGCCACCCGCAGCGCCGAGCAAGACCATGGGAACGGCACAGCGGTGGTGCCGGGCGATACCCGGGACCGGGATACGGGGTCGGTGCTGCGCGCCCTGGCCGAGGACCCGGTGGGCACGGCTGCGGCCTACGCCGACGCCGAAGCCCACCGGGACACCCATTCGGAGGCGGCGCGGGCGTGGGACGAGGCGCTGCGCGCGGAGAACATCGACCCCCAGCGGGTCCGGGAAGACGCCGCCGCCCACCGCGACAGCGCGAGCACCGACCGACCCGGCACCGACCGGGACCTCGACACTGTCGGCGATTCCTCGAGGGACGGCTTCGCGGAGGACTACCTGTCGGCGTTGGCCCGTGACGGCGTCGACCCCGACACCGCCCGGAGCCAGCTCCGCGAGGGCGACACCGCCGCAGAGCGCCCCGCGGCGGAACAATCACCAGCTCCGCCGCGCACCATGTTCTCCGACGGTGCCGAGGCGGCCCGCCTGGCGGGCTTGTCGCATCCGCGCAGCGTCGCCGAACAGCTCGCGACCCGCACACCCGGCGGGCAGGAAACACCGCCCGCCCACGGACGCGAAAACGACCCGATCCGGCACCGCGACCGATCACGGTAACCCGGTCCGAGGGTGCTGACCCCACCGCTACCGGGCGGCGGGGACACGCCCAGGAGGACCCGGACACCGTCTCCAACGAGCGCCACGCTGGAACCGCCCATTGCCGAGGGCACAAGGGGAACCCTCACCAGCAGGGAACCGGGCGCAAGCGGTGCCGCGCTGCCTCCGGTGGCACTGCTCTGATTGCCCTCCTCGCTACGGTCAGCTCACGGACGTGCGGACTCCGGGCCGGTGTTGCCCCCACTGTCGGTGGCCTTGGCCAGGTCGATCGGTGGTGCGTTGGGCACCGAGTGGGGCTTGGTTTCGCCGCGGAAGGTGAACGTGGCATCTTCCCCGGCACTGTCGCCGTCCCAGCCCGCCACGTCGATGACCACGATCTGGCCGGGCTGGATCTGTCCGAACAGGATCTTCTCCGACAGTTGGTCCTCGATTTCGCGTTGAATGGTGCGGCGCAGCGGTCGGGCACCGAGCACCGGGTCGAAACCCCGCTTGGCGAGCAGCTGCTTGGCCTTCTCGGTGATCTCGATTCCCATGTCCTTGTTGCGCATCGCCGTCTCGACCCGGGTGATCATCAGGTCGACCATCTGCACGATCTGCTCGGTGGTGAGCTGATGGAACACCACGATGTCGTCGATGCGGTTGAGGAACTCCGGGCGGAAGTGCTTCTTCAGTTCGTCGTTGACCTTCTGCTTCATCCGGTCGTAGTTGGAGTCGGCACCGGAACCGTTGGTGAAGCCGAGCCCGACGGCCTTGGAGATGTCGCTGGTGCCGAGGTTAGAGGTGAAAATCAGGACGGTGTTCTTGAAGTTCACCGTCCGGCCCTGCCCGTCGGTCAACCGGCCGCCTTCCAGCACCTGCAGCAGGGTGTTGTAGATGCCCTGGTGGGCTTTCTCGATCTCATGGAACAGGACGACGCTGAAGGGTTTGCGGCGGACCTTCTCGGTGAGCTGGCCGCCTTCCACGTAGCCGACGTACCCGGGGGTCCACCGAACAGCCGTGAGGCGGTGAACTGGTCGTGGAACTCGCTCATGTCGATTTGGATGAGCGCATCATCATCACCGAACAAGAAGTTCGCCAGCGCCTTGCTGAGCTCGGTCTTCCCGACACCGGAGGGCCCGGCGAAGATGAACGAGCCACTGAGACGTTTGGGGTCGTGCAGCCCGGCCCGGGTGCGGCGGATAGCTTTGGCCACCGACGTGACCGCCTCGCGTTGACCGTTGATGCGGCCGCTCACCTCGTCGAGGCTATGGCGTACGCTCAAAGGAAAGTTATGCCAAGCCATCGCTGGTTGCCCAGTGACGGGCTTGCGCAACCGTCGTTTTGCCTCGTTCGGTGGCCGACGCCTGTAGCGAGATCGTCCCTCACCGTAGGCCTGAGGAGTAACGAAGCACAAGTAGGCCGTTGTTTTTGTCTGTGCAGTACACGTATCCGCGGGCGTCGACGATGACGTCTTCAAGTTGGGTGACGAGCGATGTGGGCAGCGGTCCTCGCCGCTCGACGGGGTTTGCGGGGACGAAGCAGCCTGTCTCTACGGGTTGAAGGGGGTCCGAAATGTCGTAGATGCGTAGGCCTGCGTTAAACCATGTCATCAGTACATGATCCCGCAACGTAAAGTGCGCAGGGTTGCCCTGGTCATGGTGTTGGTTGTGCGGGCCGAAGCGGCCGCCCTTCGCGTAGTAGTTAGAGTAAGACAGGTGTTTCGCGGGGGACGGCATGGGTAAGCTACTGACTATTCGCGGTACCTTTTCGTCGGAGATGTCTACGAGGAATGCGTAGTTCAACGGGTCACCGGCGCCCTCCTCGATTGCCTCGCTATTTACGACGAGCAGGTCGCGGCCAGCTACCGGCACTGCGGAGTGACAGCCGAGCCAGTTTCCCAGATCACCAAAGCTCAATCGGCTGACGAGCCGTGGAGCGGTTACGTCAGATACGTCAAGGATGACAAGCCCGATCCGTCCGTAGGACAGGTAGGCCCGGTCACCTTGGACATACGCGGGGCCGTGAAGATACGCCTGGTGCACGCCCTGGCCGGCGTCGTCTGTCTGGTCTGGCCATGCCCAAAAGGACACGTCCTGCGGATTGCTGGGGTTGGAAACGTCGACTATTGCTAAGCCATGCCCCACGTAGCCGGGCTTGGTTGCCGTCATGAACGCGTACCGGCCGCCTGCGTAAAAATTGCGGTGCGTGCCGGTGGCACCGGTGTTCCACTCGCCGAGTCTTTGCGGCGCCGCCGGATCCGCCGTGAGGTCCCAAAAGAAGGCACCCTCAGAATAGGGCAACCCGTCATCGACGCCCCATCCAGGAACCGGCTTCTCAAGGCCTGTTACAAGCAAGCCATCCGCGGCCTGCACCTGAATCGTCCACGTACCGACAGGCCCCTCGAGGACCCGGCATAGCTGCGGCGAGGTGGGGTCGGTTACGTCAAGGACGGCCCAGCCACGATCCCAGAGAAGACCGGTATAGAGGTACCAGTGCCCGTCCTGCACGTGGAGCGCAAGTTTGAATCCAGAATGGCCTTCTAAATCGTGGTAACCGACGACTTCGAAGCCTTTATTTTCCTGCGCCGCAGGTGGCGTACTTGTCATCGGTGGATCAGGTCCCGCTCGTCGATCTTGAATACTTCGGCGAGCCAGTCTCCGATCAGCTCCATGCCGAGCGTTGGGTTGTCGTGCTGGCAGTGCTCGGCTCCGGTCTGTTCCTTGTTGACGAGTTCGAGAGTTACCTCAATACCCTTACTCGTAGCGTACTCGGCGACTTTTCGTGCCTGCTCGACACCGAGGACGTCGTGTCCACCGTGCACGATCAAATACGGACACTGCATTTCGTCGAGCACCCCGTTGAGGGAGAACTCTTTCGCACGTTCGAGCGCCGCCGCCATCGTGGGCGTACCGAACACCCACTTGATATGGCCCGCGATGCCGAAATCTTCCCCGCGGTCCTGCCAGAGCTCGAAAATATCCCAGATCGCGCCATGCGAGATCACCGCGGCGAGACGATGTTCTTTCGCACCGGCACGGGCAGCGTAGTAGCCACCGAGGCTAGAACCGGTCACGGCGATGCGCTGCGGATCGACGTCGTTGCGACTGAGCAAGTAGTCAATGCAGGCGCTGACCGGCACCTCGTAGTCCGGTCGGGTGACCAGCCCGTGCCGGCGAAGCGCCCCGCCCTGCCCCGGCCCGTCGACGAGGAGGCAGGAGATGCCGCGGTCGAGTGCTCCGCGGGCGACCATGAAGTAGAGCTCCTCCTTGAAGGAGTCCAGGCCGCCGAACGCGATGAGCGTCGGCTGCCGACCAGCCGAAGGGGTGCCGGGGGCACGGAGGAAGTACGCCGGGAGGAACGCCCCGTCCTCGTAGGGAACTTCCACACACTCGGCGGGGACGGGGAAGTACCGGGACGCGTTGCCGAAGGACTGTTCGCATAAGGTGAAGGTCTCAAGGCGGCGGGGGTCGCCTGCCTCCAGCCAGAACTCGGCTGACCGGTAGTAGTTCGTGGCCCGCAGCCAGGCGTCGCGGGCGGTGTGAATGTGTCCTGCGCGCTCAGCGGACTCGGCCCGTTCACGGTTACGCTCGGCGATCCGACGCCACTCGATGAACCAGCTCTCGGCATTGCCGGGGATCATCCGCGAGGCCGCCTGGAATGCCTCGCTCACGGTGCCGCCGCCGGGTTGTGTCTCGCCGAGCGCCCGCCGGAACTGGTAGCTCATCCACGGGAACTCCGGCCAGTGATGCCAGCCGAAGGGCTCGTAGTGTGGGCCTGTGTCGGCTGTGACCTGCTCGATCGTCCTATCGCTCACGTCGCCTCCAAATGCGTCGTCGGGTCTTGTCGGAAAGCGAGAAGACCCTGGCCGGTCGGAAAGTTGGGTGGAACTCAGCCCGGACGGACCCGGACAAGGATCAGCTTCGGGGGGCGCCAGCACCGGGACTGAACTGGCCCGTCCGCGCATCCATCGGCTTCCCGCTCTCCGCGACGAGTTCACCGCGAAGGTAGGTACGAACGACCTGACCCGTCACCTCCCGGCCATCGAAGGGCGTCCACCCGGCTTTCGATAGCACGTCAGCGTTGCGCAAAGTGCGCCGGGCCGTGGGATCCACGAGCACGAGGTCCGCGTCTGATCCAGGGGCTAGCCTGCCCTTGCGGGGCCACAGTCCGTACGCCTTGGCAGGGTTTTGACTGTAGACGCGTGCGACGTCCTCGTACGCGAGGTGTCCGCGCGCAGCGGCATCGAGCAGCAGGGCCATCGTGCTATCGAGACCGGGGAGCCCGAAGTGGACGTTCCATATGTCCCCTGCACGTTTCTGCTCGAGCGTTGACGGCGCGTGGTCGGTGGACATGTGAGTGAGTACTCCCTCGCGTAGGAGCCGCCACATTTGCGCTTCGTCATCGTCCGTGCGTGCCCGGGCGGGCGGGGTGAACTTCCGCAGCGCCCCGTGCTCGTGGACCTCCGCTTCGCGCAGGAGGAAGTACTGGGGGCAGCCCTCAGCTGCGAGCGCCGCTCCGCGGCGACGTTCGGCGGCGACGTAGGCCGCCACCTCAGGGTTGCTGACATGCGCGATGGTGGCGCGCGCGTCGGTGCGCCGAACGAGCAGTGCCGCAACAGCCGCGGCAACGAGTTCCGCATCGCGGTTGCGCCAATCAATGAGGACTGCGTTGTCGGTCCGTCCCTGCTCGCGCAGCACCGACTCAGCCGCACTCGTCAGCGACTCGTCTTCGCAGTGCAGCAAGCTGACGGCACCGTTGAGCGCGGTGGCCTCGAGGTGGGTCTTGAGCGACGCAGCGTCATGACCCGGGACACCGTGTGTCGTGCACGTGAAGACTTTGAAGAAGGTCACGCCTGCCTCCCACAGGCCGGCTACATCATCGGCGCGACCGGGCCATGCATGCGCCGCGAGCCCAAAGTCCACGTTGGACCGTTGGTCGAGGTATGCGAGCTTGCCGTAGAGGTCGTCGACTGTCCGCACCGGTTGCCCGTGTGAGTGCTCGACGATTGTCGTGACCCCGGAGGCCGCAGCAGCACTGGTACCGGTGGGAAAGTCCTCCCGCTCAATGCTGCCGGGATCCATGAGGTGCACGTGCGTGTCCACTCCACCGGGCAGCAGCAGCAGTCCGGTGGCATCCACCGTCTCGTGGGCGGACGGTCGGTCAGATCCGATGTAGCGGATCACTCCGCCCTCGACGGCGACGTTGGCAGGTCGGCGACCCGCCGGGGTGACGACGGTTCCGCCGGCGATCAGCAGGTTAGCGTCGGGCATGGCGTCCTCCTAGGAGTAGCGAAGGTCTTCGTCGGTGGCGAACCAGTCGAAGGATTGCCGGGCTGAGTTGATGACGAGGCTTTGTTGCCGGGTGTAGGCCTTGTAGGAATCAAGACCGTTCTCGGAGCCGAGGCCACTGTCTTTGACTCCGCCCCAGGGCGAGGCAGGGTCGATCCGGTGGTGGTCGTTGATCCAGACGATGCCGATGTCCAGCTGCTCGCTCACCCGCACGGCGCGACCCACATCGTCGGTCCACACCGACGCGGCGAGCCCGAACGGAGAGTCATTGGCCTGCCCGATGGCGTCGTCTTCCCCGTCGAAGGGGCTGACGAGCGAGACTGGGCCGAAGACCTCCTCGTACCACAAGTCGTGTTCGGGGGCGACGTCGGCGACGATGGTGGGCTCATAGAACCAGCCCTGCGCGTAAGGCCGCCCCTGGGGCACCTGGCCCCCACAGAGAACGGTCGCTCCCTGTTGGCGGGCCCGCTCGACCGCCGCCACGGTCTTGTCTCGTTGGGCTTCCGAGACGAGCGGGCCGATCTGCGTCCGAGGGTCGAGGGGGTCGCCGAGTCGTAGCGCTCGCGTCCGCTCCACCAGCGCCTCGACGACAGCGGGGTAGATCTCGCGCGCCACGAGCAGTCTGGCACCTTGCACGCAGGTCTGTCCGGTCGCGATGAACGCTGCGAAGAGTGCTCCTGCGACGCCTCGTGCTACGCCGACATCCTCGAAGAGGATCACCGGCGCTTTGCCTCCGAGTTCCGCGGTGACCGGGATGAGCGAGGAACCGGCGCCCGCCGCGATCGTCCTGCCCGTGTCGGTACCCCCGGTGAAATCAAGCTTCGCCAGGCCCCGATGTTCCGACAGCGCTTTGCCTGTTGTCCGGCCAAGGCCGGTTACCACGTTGACCACGCCGGCGGGCACACCCGCCTGCTCCAGCAGAGCCGCGAGTTCCCGCGGTACGACCGGGCCGAGTTCACTCGGCTTGATGACGATGGAGTTCCCGGCAGCGAGTGCCGCGGAAACCTTCTTCATCGTGATGAGCAGGGGGTGGTTCCACGGCGTGATTAGCCCCGCGACGCCCAGTGGTACGCGACGGACCACGTTGAGGTGCCCTGCCCCGAAGTCCGGTACGGTCCCTTCGCTGGTCTGCGCGACCGCCCCGAAGTACTCGAGCCACTCGGGGAGGCGCCTTAGTTGCGCCCGCATCTCCCGCAGTGTGCGCCCAATCTGCAGCGTCTCGAGCCGCGCGTACTCGTCGATCCGCTCCTCGAGGAGACCCGCAGCTGTATTCAGGATCCGGGCACGGTCGCGCGCGCGAATCCCACGCCACCGCTGGTCGTCGAACGCTGCACGGGCGACTTTCACCGCGGTGTCCACGTCGGCGGGCGTGGCGTGCGCGACGTCGTAGAGCTTTTCCCCGCTCGCGGGGTTGCACACGGGGAAGGTTGCGCCATCGCTTGCTGGCACGTCCTTGCCGTCGATGTGCAGCAAAAGGCGCTCAGGCATGGGCGGTACCTCCGTTGAGGGTGAAGAGCCGTTCGGCGTTTCCGTGGGCGACGGCGGTAAAGACCTTGTCGTCGATCGCAACGCCGGTGAGCTGATCGCGCAGGGACCCACCAGCCATGTCGAAGGGCATGTCGGTGCCATAGAGCACCCGATCGGCTCCCACCTGCTCGATCAGCCACCGCGTGGCCTCGGGCCGGTGGGTCAGCGTGTCGTAGTGGAAGCGGCGGAGGTAGGCGCTGGGCAGCTGGCGGGGTGCCTGCGCTTCGGGACGCACCTTGTATCCGTGGTCAAGTCGACCGATTTGGTAGGGCAGGTGACCGCCGCCATGCACGAGCACGAGACTCAGATCAGGCACCGCATCCAGGGTGCCCGACAAGATGAGCCGCGATGCGCACACCGCCGTCTGCCACGGGTTGCCCTGCAGGTTGGTGAGATAGAACTCGTCCAGTCCTGGTGTGGAGCCCACGTAGTACGGGTGGATCTGCAACGGGACACCCAGTTCGACGGCCGCGGCAAGCACGGGCCGCAGCGTTACATCATCCAGCGGCAGGTCTTCGGTGCGCGGGCCGATCTGGGCACCGCACATACCCAGCTCCCGCACGCAGCGGCGCAGCTCTGCGGCGGCCGCCTCGGGGTCCTGCAGCGGCAGGGTCGCAAGCCCGGCGAACCGGGTCGGCGCCTGCGCCACCATGGCTGCGATCGCGTCGTTGATCGCTCTGGCCGCGTCGACAGCGCTCGCGGCATCGATCCAGTACAGAAACAAAGTGGGCGGCGTGGAGAGCAGGGCAAGGTCGATCCCCGCCGCGTCCATCGCCTTAAGGCGCGCCTCGACGTCGTGGAACGTGTCGAGCAACGGGTAGCGGTAACCCTGCCGATGCACCACCCACCGGCGTGAGTCCTGCGTCTCCAGGCGGATGCCATCCGGGGCGTCTCCGGCCTTCATCAACACCACAAGCGTCGGCGGGATCACATGTGCGTGGACGTCGATGACCTTCACAGCGCGGACACGACTTCCTTGATCGTCGCTACCCATCCAAAGGCCTGATCGATGACGGCCAAGGCCGCCTCGTGCAGCGCGGGGTCCATCGTGGAGACGCACTCCTCGATGACGACCATGGCGTAGTCCTTGGCGTTGCCCGAGACCGTGGTTGCCAACACGCAGCTGTTCGTGTTGACCCCGGTGAGCAGCACAGTGTCGACACGACGGGATCGCAGAACGTGATCGAGTTCCGTCGCATGGAAACAGTCATAGCGCTTCTTGTTCATCACCACGATGTCGTACTCACGGTCAAGGACCTCGGGCATGACGTCCAGGCCGGGGCTGCCCGGCAGCTGGTGGCGTAGCACGTTCTTGCGCGTCGCGTCCGTGTCAGCGACCGCCGACCACCACGGGTTCGAGGCGATCTCCTCCACCCCGTGGTAGGCGGTGACGACGTGCACGACGGGAATGCCCTGCTGACGCGCCGCCGCAAGCAGCTCGACGTTCGCGTGCACGACGCGCGCCGAGACCTCCGCGGACAACGGCATGGTCGCGACGGAGGGATCGAGGTGACCCCGGTGCATGTCGATCGTGACGACAGCGAGCCGACGGGAGGCCAGCTTGGGCAGTGACGAGCTCATCGGTCGGCCTCCTTCGGGTGGGGGCGCCGCTCGATCACACCGCTGGAGGCGACGTAGTCCAGATAGTCTTCGGCCGGTACACCGTTGACCCGGTCAAGGAGCCAATCAGCGGAGTAGGTCAGCCAGTTGGGGCCGAGCGCCACCGAGGTAGTCGGGAGGGACAGGGCGTGACGGCCTTGTTGATACACCAGCATCGGGGATGGACTGGGGCATCTGCGGGCGAGGTCGTAGCTGTGCTCCATCGGTGATAGCTCGTCCTCGTCGCCGGCGACGACCAGCCAGGGGACTTGCATGTTCGCGATTGCGGGCCTCAGGTCGATTTCCTGGGCCATCGCATCGAATGCGTCTTCATCGTTCTCCAGCCCCGACATCCACATGAACCGTGCTTTGAAGGACGGCGACGCCATGTCGAAAATCATGTGACCACCGGGTTCGTGGCACACCAGCCCGACGGCCGCGCCTTTCAGCGACGGCTGCGAAGCCGCGATCTGAGACATCCAGTACGAGCCGAAGGACAGCCCAAATCCGACAATCTTGTCGTTGTCGACTTCATCCCGCGAGCGGCACCACTCCACGAGCGCCTCTCCTGCATCCACCCAGGCCGTCGGCGTGAACGTGACGCCGCGAATGGGAGCCTCACCTTGGCCCGGGCCGTCGAAGGACAGCACAGCGAACCCCCGCTGAAGCAGCTTATCGCCGTACAGGTTGACGTTCAGTTCCTTCGGTGCATCCATCCCCCCGCACGCGAGGACGGTGGGCACCGCCGTCCCTGAATAGGTGATCGGCAGGTGAAACCACGCCGGAATATAGGAGTCGCCGAAGGGGATCTCCACTCGCTCCACGGTGTGGTCAGCGTAGCGCCCGTAAGCTGCAAAGCACCTGTTCTTCCGGTCATCGAGTTCGGTCAGCTGGGCGCTGTTCTCCCAGATCGGCCACTCCGCAGTGGCGTAGAGCAGAGCCGCGTGGAAGTAGTGTTCGCGGGCGCTGACGTCGCGTGCAGCTCTTTCGGCGTCGATGGCAAGACGCTCGCGACGCTCCGCCAGCTCGGTGAAGACCGGTGTGAGGTCGGCGAACTTCGTGATCCGCGACTGCGCGACGCGGAAGTCAGGGGTGCCGTCAATGCCCATGGGGCGCAGCGTGTACGCGACACGCGGCTGGTCCCACTCGAGACCGTCGGTGCGCAGGACGGAGTCGATGATCCAGCGCTGCTCGTGCCAGCGCCGCGGTCCGGGCTTGATGTTCACGAAGGATGACCTCCACATGGTTGGTCGCGAGTGGTGGCCGCTCCGCCGGGGCGAGCCGGTGTGGCGCAGAGGGGCCAGGGATTAGTGGACCGGTAGGACGGGCGCGTTAGAGAAGCGGCGCGTGTCGACGAAGGACATAGCTGCAACTCCAATCAGGGGCACGAGGCTCAACTGCACCAGACCGGCGCCCCCCCAGCTCATGGTCTTTACGAGTTCGGCGAACAGGTAACCCGCGATCGAGGAGGGCACATACAGAAAGGTGATGAAGATTCCTGACGCGCGACCGATCATCATAGGTCGCACCGACCGCTGCATCGCCGAGTAGACGTTGACGAAGCAGAAACCACTGCCGATCGCCCCCTCGCAGAAAGACAGAACATACTGGGCTCCCACCGTGGTCGGCCCGTTGAAGATCAAGTAGCCCACCACGCATCCTGCGAGCAGTGCGCCGATCAGCACCCACCTCTGGTTCAACTTGTCGCCGAGATACCCCGCCGGCAAGCCCACCAGCGCCCCTAGTCCGAACATGCTCGCTGCCGTGCCCGCCTGGAGCTTGCTGAAGTGCAGGACATTCTGGAGATAGGTGGGGTAGAGACCTAGGTAGCCATACATCGCGAGGCCCACGACGGCTGCGGTCACGCTGAGGAGGATGATGTTGCGGTTGTAGAGGTTGGGAAAGACATGCTCAAACGATCGAATCTCGCCGGTGCTCGTGGAACCCTCGACCTGCTCAGTGAACCGTTTGCGGATGAACACCGCGATAGCGGCAACAAACACCAGGCCGATACCACCGTAGACATAGAATGGCGTGCGCCATCCGGCTGCGATGTCCATTTTCGCCCCGAACAGCGGGCCGAGGAACCCGCCAGCACCGTATGCGAAGTTCAGACTGCCCAGTGCCATCGCTCGATTCGCGAAGAAGTACGCACCCACGGCGGAGAACAGCGCGGCGTTCTGCATTGCTTCCCCGACGCCCGAGAGGGTGCGGTAGGCGAACATGTCGCCAAACCCACCCGCAAACGCTGTGAGGATCGTGAAGACCGAGTAGATGCCGATCCCGATGAGCATTACGGCTTTGCGGGACAGACGGTCGAGCAGATAGCCGGTAGGCACGCCGGCGATACCGATGCCGAGGGTGAAGATCGTCGCCAGCAGGCCGCCCTGCGCCAGCGTGAAGCTGAACTCTTTGCTGATGTCGGGTAACAGAACCGGAAAGACTTGCCGGTCCATCGCGTTGACGACATAGGATCCCGCCACCAGGACGAGGCTGGTCAGCGCCACCGCCGTGGTGAGGCGCGCACCACCCTCCCGGTTCGTGCTCTTCGGGTTGCTGATCCGCGTCGGACTGCCCATGAACCGATCCTTCACTTAGCGTCGTATCCTATAAAGTGCACGGTATAGGGTCAGCTTGGGGGCCGTCAAGGGACCGCGGGCGATTTTGGAGGAGCAAGTATGGCGAAACCTCGGGTGGCGATCGGCTCACTCGGCGGCACGATCACCATGACTTCGGACAACGCCCAAGCTGGCGTAACCCCGACGCTCGGCGCTGGAGACCTCCTCGCTTCGGCTCCCGGCCTCGGCGATGTCGCGACGTTGGAGGCCGCGACCCTGGCGCTGCTGCCCAGCGCCTCGCTCGGCTACGAAGACGTCTTCGGCGCCCTCGCCTGGGCACGCAAAGCAGTGGATGGGGGCGTCCGCGGCGTCGTTCTCGTCCAAGGCACGGACACTTTAGAGGAGACGGCATACCTGCTCGACCTGTTTTGGGACCGACCTGAGCCTCTTGTCCTGACGGCAGCCATGCGGTCTCCGCAGCGCCCCGGATCGGACGGCCCGGCGAACCTGCTGGCGTCCGTCAGCACCGCGGCGCATTCCGACTCGCGTGACCTCGGCGTGCTTGCCGTCATGAACGACGAGGTCCATGCCGCATCACGGGTCAGCAAGAGTGACTCGATGGCGGTCGAGGCGTTCCGCTCACCCGTGTTCGGTGTCCTCGCGCGCCTGGTCGAGGGACGACCGGTATACGGCAACCGGCCGCCACGACGTCCACCGCTTCCCCGGCTCCCCGTCGACTCCGAGGCCGATGACCCGCGGGTAGCGCTGCTGACCAGTCACCTTGCCGATTCCGGTGACCTGATCGGGCTTGTCACCGACGCGGGGTATGACGGAATCGTGCTGGCAGCGCTCGGGGCTGGGCACGTCTCCACGGGGGTCGCAGAGGCCGTGAGCTACGCAACCGGCAGAGCTGCGGTCATCCTGGCGACGCGCACCGGCGCCGGTCCCACAGCCGAACACACCTACGCCTTCGTCGGTTCGGAAGCGGACTTGATTTCCCGCGGGGCGGTCCCGGCCGGCTGGCTGTCCCCCGTGAAGGCGCGGTTACTACTGTGGGCGCTACTCCGTCTCGGCTGTGACCCTAGTGAACTCAAAGCAGAGTTTGTCCGACGGGGCGCGCACCCATGGGGGTGATCGGACCCGCATCTATGATCACGCGAATGCCGAGCCAGTCACTTTGGGGCGAAGAGGAGCCATGCCGCTAGAGAAATTTGACGCACCGACGCGTTCCCGGACCGCCCACGAATACGTGCGTGAGACGCTGCGAGCTGCCGTGCTCGACGGCACACTCGGCAGAGGCGCGCGGCTCGTCCAATCGGAGCTCGCCCAACGGTTAGGTGTGAGCACCACCCCGGTCCGCGAGGCGTTGCGAGACCTCGCAACGGAGGGCCTCGTCCTTTTCGACCCACACCACGGGGCACTCGTCCGAACCTTGAACATCGCCGAGGTCCGGGAACTATATGAACTGCGCATGACCCTGGAGCCGCTGATGGTGCGCCGCGTCATCAATGCGATTACTCCTGAGCAGCTTGCCCGTGCCGAGAGCCTGCAACGGCGGATGGAGGCGCCTTGTGACACCTCCACATGGGCGGAGCTCAACCGTGATTTCCACGCAATATTCAGTGCGACGGACGACTCGAGTCGGCTCACAACCATCCTCGACGGACTACGAGACAGCGCCGCGTCCTACGTCGCCTTGTCGCTCGAAGCCCGGCCACAACAAGTCGAAGAGGCCAACAGTGAACACGCCGCGTTGCTCGCTCTCTATCGGCAAGGAGCAACGGATAAGGTGGTGGCCCTCACCATCACCCATCTCGAATCAACGCTCGCAGCAATCACCCAGGCCCACGGCAGAGGTTCACTGAAATCGGCGGTGCCAAGTAGGGTTCCCGCCATACCCCCTGGGCGACCCAACACGGCCGGATGACCTGTGCGACAACGGACAGCAGCGGCGTGGCCATTTCCCACGCCCCGAGCCCAACATAGTGCGCGCCAGATAACGATTATGGCGCATACAGACCTTCGTCCCACTCTGGGGGCCAGGAGCGGTGCTCGGGCGGCACGATCGACAGTGGCGTCGCGCCGCCCCCAACAAGGTGGGCAGCATCCGCCGGTAGTAGTGAGAATAGGAGCCGGTCAACACCGCGCGCACCTGGCGGAACGCCGACTCGTTCGCCTTAGCCCGCGGCCACCAACTCCCGCAGCGTCTTCTCGCCCACCAGGCCGAGTAGGGGACGCTCGTCGAGCTGGTCTGTCAAGGGCCATCGTCGGGCATATAGGCCCGGTCCGGCGGTACCGTTTGAGCTCCCCTTGACAGGTCTGTGCAGGGTGGTGGCACTGTGTGCGGCTGTTACGGCGTCGAGCAAGCTGCGGGTTGCGGTGAGGGGACCTCGGGGCCGATGCCGTCGCCGGACACGACGGTGATGCGGTGCGTCCGCGGCGTATTCGTAGGTGGTCGAGCGTGGTCTTCGCTCAGGGCATCACGTCGCCGCTGTTTGGGCCGAGGGTCTGTCCGACGTAGAGGTTGCCGCCGGGGTCGCTCGCGAGCAGGACGGCGGTGGGTGCCCTCCCGCGGTCTCAACATGATGCGCCGATAATGCCCATTATCAGCGCTCGAAGAGTGTGTATTGCATCTGACGCGTCGGCGTCACCAATCCGTCCCCGTTAGCGAGATAGACCCGCTGTCACGTATTTCCTTTCCTTTCGGTCTCGGATATTGAGGTGGACACCTGACCACCGTCGCGGACCGACACGCGAACATAGGGCTCGTTTAGGCCGAAGTTACGGCTCTCTGGATGACGGTTTTCCTGCGTGACCTGCTGTTGTGGGTGATTCCGGGCCACTGTGTGTAGCCAAGAGTGGGCCGTGTCGGTTCGGGATGGGCTGCGCACTGG
>JAABUZ0100006010.1_pt1 | contig 15497 bp, 8 predicted proteins | sample 5562091 | NCBI WGS metagenome assembly JAABUZ01 (sample SAMN12813069, study PRJNA571459) | rock metagenome | isolation source: Antarctica rocks | place: Antarctica: Victoria Land, Linnaeus Terrace sud | collected 2015-12-21 | reverse complement strand
GTTTCGACGACGTACCGGCCGCTGAATCAGTACCACGTGGTGATGGAGGTTGATCAGCAGTACCAGCAGGATCCGGACTCGCTGAAGAACATTTATATCAAGAGCACGACGGGAGCGATGGTCCCGTTGACGGCAGTGACACACTTCGAGACGCAGCGCATCCCTCTAGCCGTGAATCACCAGTCGCAGTCTCCGGCAACAACGCTCAGCTTCAATCTGACGCTGGGTGCATCTTTGAGCGATGCGACGGCGGCAATTGAACAGACACGCTTGAATATTGGAATGCCGTCCACGATTCACGGTGGCTTTCAAGGGACGGCGCAGGCATTTCAGGCATCGCTGGCCTCTGAGCCGTATCTCATTCTGCTGGCGCTGGTCGCTGTCTACATCGTGCTTGGCATTTTATACGAGAGCTTCATTCATCCACTGACGATCCTCTCGACACTGCCCTCGGCGGGTGTTGGCGCGATCCTTGCGCTTCTGATCTTCAACGTGGACCTGAGCGTGATCGCGATGATCGGGATCATCCTGCTGATCGGCATTGTGAAGAAGAACGCGATCATGATGATCGACTTCGCGCTGGTTGCGGAGCGTGAACAGGGCAAGACTCCGGAAGAGGCCATCTACCAGGCCTGTCTACTGCGGTTCCGCCCAATCATGATGACGACCATGGCAGCGCTGCTGGGTGGGCTTCCCCTGGCGCTCGGAACCGGTACCGGAAGCGAGCTGCGGCGGCCGCTTGGAATCACAATCGTTGGCGGTCTGATCGTTTCGCAGGCCCTCACCCTATTTACGACTCCGGTGGTTTACCTCTTCTTTGATCGGCTGCGGCTTCGGTTTGAAAAGACGAAGAGCCGAACGGGTAAGCGGACCCTGGCACCGGAACCGCAGCCTGCTGCAGGCGATTGAGATACCCTGAATCGCGCTTGTATTCGCCTTTTGTTCGCATTAGAGTACCTGGATGACAACTGATCCTGAGAGGCCGTACATCTCTGCGGGGGAGCTCCGACGCGAGCTGAGCGCGCGCAACCTTATACGGGCCCAGCGGGTCTTTCACGAGGCGACCTTTGGCTCTGTCCCGAGCGTTATTTACGCAGAGGATAGAGATGGCGCGGGCCATGGTAATTTCCTTCGGGCATCGTACCGCAGGATCCTTGCGGACGCGGGCTGGCTCGGCCGATTCGACAAGGAGTATACGGCGGGCAAACGGGTGGCCAGGCAGCACGATAGGAGGAGGTCGGAGCTGGATTGCGCGAACAGCTCAGATGCCCTGCTGATGAACGTGTTCTGCTATCCGGGGATGACGCGGAGACCGGGCTTGTGCCGGTTGCTGGGCCTGGAGCCGGGGCTGCGACCGGAGTTCGGCCTTCGTGTGCAGGTGCCGCTCACGCGCGGCGGTGTGGACCGCACGGAGGTAGACATGCAACTGGGCGAGTACCTTGTTGAAGCGAAGCTGACGGAGACGGGATTCCAGCAGGCACGGCCTGCCCTGGTGGACAGGTATCGGGATCTCCTCGATATCTTTGAGATGGAAAGACTCCCTCGCGCGGGTGAGGGAGCCTCTGCTCCCTACGCCGAATACCAGCTTGTGCGTCGGGTGCTGGCAGCGCATGCACGAGGACAGCGTTTCCTGGTCTTATGTGATGGGCGCCGGGGCGAGATGATCGAGAGCTGGTTCCGAGTGATGCAGGCGGTTCGCCACTCGGAGTTGCGAAGCCGGCTGCGGCTGCTGACATGGCAGGAGATATCAGCCGATGTCCCGACAGCTGTACGAACCTTCCTCGCCGAGAAGTATGGCATTTGCCCGTCTATCTAAACAGCACCGCCTTCCAACATGATGTATGGAAGGCGGTGCGCAGGTTTATCGAGCGCTCAGACGAGTGCGGGCACTTGTTGAACACGCTGGATGGTGGAGTCGACCGGCTGCTGGGTGAATGGCACCAACCTGCGAGGGCGGCAGGTATGCGTTCGAGAAGTACTGCCCAAGCATCCGGTGCGTGTTGAAGAAGGCCCCATTCATCGCAATGCAGTGCTGCTGCATACGAGCCCAGGCGTTCTTGTCGGCATACAGAGGAGCGATATTTCTCTCCAGCTTTTCGTACAGGCTGGCGGCCTCTTCCGGAGCGGTATCACGATCCTCGATAGCCCAGCCGGTGATGTCCTCGGCACAGCCTTCGATCCACCAGCCGTCGAGGGTGGAGAGCGAGGGAACGCCATTGAGGGCAGCTTTCATACCGGAGGTGCCGGAGGCCTCATACGGGCGCAGGGGCGTGTTGACCCAGACGTCGACACCCTGCGTGAGTTCGGCGCCGAGACCCCAGTCATAGTTCTCGAGGTAGACGATTTTGAGCGCGGAGGAGTTGAGATGAGCAGCTGCAGCGAACACGTCGCGTATGAGGGCTTTGCCACCCTGATCGGCCGGGTGAGCCTTACCGGCGAAGAGGATCTGGAGACCACCGATGTCCTCGGCGATTTTTGTGAGGCGCGCGGGATCGTTAAAGAGCAGGCTGGCACGCTTGTAGGTGGCCACGCGGCGAGCGAACCCCAGGGTCAAGACGTTGGCGTCAAACTGCTGGCCGGTACGCTGCTTCACGATGTCTACCAGAGCGAGCTTGCCGATCCGATGGGTTGCTGCAATCTGCGTCGGGGTGATCCCATAAACAGAGCGGAGGTACTGGTTGTCGGTACGCCAGCTGGGGATCTCGTGATCGAGAAGCTGCTGAAATGGCTGTGAAAGCCAAGTGGCGGCATGAACACCGTTGGTGATGGCGTGGACTGTGGCCTCGGGAAACATATGCTGCGATACCTTGCCGTGCTGCATCGCGACGCCGTTCACGAAGCGGGAGAAGCGAAGGGCGAGGTAGGTCATATTTAGGCAGCCGTTATGGATACCGCCCGTACGCTCGATGGTGGAAGCGCGCTCATGGCCAAGCACCTGGTACATCTGGTCGAGCCCGAACTGGTCGTGGCCGGCGGGCACAGGAGTATGAGTGGTAAAGACACACTGCTGCTTGACGATGTCGAAATCGGCTTCGGTCGCCGTCTGGAGTGATCGACCGCCGAACTGGCCGAGCAGATCTTCAAGCAGGCCGATCGAGAGAAGGGCTGCATGCCCTTCATTCATGTGGTGCACTTCGGGCCGGCAGCCGAGAGCGTGAAGGAGGTGAATGCCTCCAAGCCCGAGGACGGTTTCCTGACAGAGCCGGTAAAAGGTATCCCCGCCGTAGAGGTGATCGGTGAGTGTACGGTCCCAGGGGTCGTTGCCTTCCACGTCAGTGTCGAGGAGGAAGACGGGGATGATGTGACCAGTGACACCGACTACGTCGAAGCGCCAGGCTCGAACCCGCACCTCGCGCCCGTTCATGAAGATAGTGACAGTCTGGCCGGCGCTGGGAAGAGATGCCTCTGGAGACCAGGGCACGTCTGTCTCGGTCTGCTGACCAAAAGCGTCAAGGTGCTGTCGGAAGTATCCGCGACGATGCGCCAGAGAGATCGCAACCATAGGTGCGGCGGTATCTGCCGCGGACCGGAGCGTATCGCCGGCGAGCATACCGAGTCCACCGGAGTAGGTCGGAAGGGTGGGCGAAAGGGCGATCTCCATGGAGAAGTAGGCTATGCTGCGCTGGGAGAGATCAAAGGGTGTTGGGACTGGGAGTTTTGAAGAATGAATCATGCGGTGGTCGGTCCTTTGCTGTGGCGACAAGAGCGATGTGTCCGACGGCGGGCCTCAACTTCTCTCCTTTAGGATGCGCCGCCTTGGAGGAGCGACACTCGAATCGGTAGAAAGCCGTATGTGCTGCCTTAAACACTAGCAAAATCGTAAGCAGTAAGCGGGTACTTCGTAAGGTGCAATTCTGGTATTGACATGGAGATGTGCAAAGAGTTGCGACTAAAGCTCGCGAGTAGCAAGGCACAACTTCAGGGCGAGCTGACTAGAAGAGCTCTCAAGCGTCGCTACGGGAGCGTGGACTCGAAGACCGCGTAACGATGCTCCAACTGCCATTGCTGCGCGGCCTTCTGGCTTGAACGGAGAAACTCCGTGCAGCGTGAGCTCGGGTTTTCGGAGCCCAGGAGTTGTGTCATGCAGGCCGGGTTTACGCGTGTAAAGACGTCCGAAGATGCCCAAAGACTTGGGCCTGGGAGGAAAGAGTGCTCGATCGAGGTGCGAGCCATGTTTTTCAGGTCGAGGTAGCCAAGACGGAAATCGGTTGCGGCGCGTGCGTACTCGTGGGTGAGATCGATACGGCTGACGCCTTCGTCGTCGGTGGAGAGTGCCGTTGGAACCCCGGCGGCGCGGTAAGCAGGCAGCGAGTGCCGGTTAAGTGAGACGCCCAGGATGACGTCGTTCGAGGTGAGGTTGATCTCGATCATGATGTGGCGCTCGGCCATCTCCTTGAGCAGGGCCTCGGGATCGTCCTCGTACATGACGTCCACGCCATGGCCGATGCGTTCGGCATGGCCGAGATCGACCGCTTGCCGGATGTGGAAGCGAAGATCCGCCGGGGGGACGAGGCCTGGCGCGATCTCCCCAGCATGGAGCGAGATGTGCACCTGCGGGTAGACGGTGTGGAGGAAGTCGAGCATCCGCATCTGACGCGTGTACTCGCTCACCGCGAGGAAGTCGTCTTCTGGCTGGACGAAGTTGAGGCCAACGACGATCGGGTGCGATGTGGACGCTTCGGCGGCTGCAACTTCGAAGGCCAGGAGCGTCTGCGCGAAGACGAGCTGCGGCTGATTGGACCGGAGGACCTGGAAGAGGAAGCGGATCTCGACGGAGCACGCCGCGGCTGCGCTGGGCTGATCGCAGTGCTCGATGTTGTTGCGGGAGGCGAGGGCGTTCGCGAGGTCACGCTGGTCGGTCGCGACATCCTGCTGCAGACCGCCGGCCAGGAGTGTGTCCCGGAGGGTGGCGAGCTCCTGCGGTGTGGTGCCGGTGACGTCCTGCGTAGTGAGCGCGAGCGGGGCGGGCGGCGAGTGGGGCCAAACGATCTCAGAGGCGAGGCGGATTGCGTTTGGGAAGGGCGGCGTGTGCATGATTTCGAGGTACTGCTCGTTCTGCGCGGCGGCGCGGGTGGCGACCTCGTCAAGCCACTCGCCGAGGTGCGCTTTTCCGATAGCGCCGAAGCGACTGAAGGTAGCGAAGAACTGATCGTGAGCACTGGTGCCCGCGCTGGGGACGAACGAGCGCATGGAGAAGCTGTCGACGAGAGCGTTGTAGAGGTGCTGATCCTTGAAGGCTTCCCCTGCGGAGACACGGTCTTCGCCGCAGACGGGCTGCGTCGGGATGCTGCGGGTGATGCCGACGTTTTTGACGAGGCTGAGGGTTTTGGGATCGACGCAGAGGAGGTCGGCGCGGGCGTCGGCGAGAAACGTTTCTGCGTAGACGGCCCCGCTGAGGTGCATGTGGAGGTCGGCTCCTTTGGGCATGCGGGCCAGGAAGGCATGGAGCTCGAGCGGGTTTTGCCGGGCCTGGTTGAAGACACGGGTGGCGCGAACTTCCCGTGCGGAAGGCGTCCCCTGAGCGGGGCGCCGTATGCGCTGGGCCACCGACGGCCAGGCGCAGAGGATAACTGACATGAAGCTCAGTAGATCGCGGAGCATCGGGGCGTCCTTCACGTGAGGGTGTGGAGAGAGGATAACGCGAACGCGGGCCCCCTTGGGAGGCGACGACCTGATGCAGCAAGCTCCAAGGAAAGGGGCGGAGCGGAGGAGACGCTTCGGGAGATGTTGGCGGGGCGGCGTCCGGTTGCTATACTTAGCTTGCGTTTGAGCTACCGGTTCCCTTCTTTGAGGGGTTGGCCGGTGTGTGACAGCGTTTTACAGGTGCGACATGTGCGCCTGGAGGCTCCGTGGCGTTCTTGGCGGCTCACGGATGCGGAAGGTTTGCCAAGGCCAGATAGCTCAGTGGTAGAGCGCGGCCCTGAAAAGGCCGGCGTCGGCGGTTCGATCCCGTCTCTGGCCATCACTCTTCCCGGCGGCACATCTTTGCGGTGGCGACGTCGCTCACGATGCTGGAGGCACCTTCCCTCCCCCAGTATTTGTTGTAAATTCCTCAGTTCCGGGCACTTACCACTGTGCTTCCCCGCAAAATCGTCTCCCCAAAGGAGTTGTTGCTAAATTCCTCGAAACAAGGGACATAGCCGGCGTGCGCGCCGGGGCGACCGTGATTTTGCCTGCCCCTCAAGTATAGCTGGGGCCCGTGGGCGGTTGTGCCAAGGAGCGGACAGGGCAGGCTGGGATACAGACCCGCAGATCAGATCCTGCTCAGCGCTGAGATCGGCGGCTGCAGAGATGCACTATGGCGAGACACCACGGAAAGCAAGGCGAGACACTGCGGAAAGCAAGGCAAGACACCGCAGAGAGCAAACAGATGCAGGCTTCGCGGCGAGGAAGCCAGTGCATTTACCGGGTCGCTACGGCTCCGGGCACCCGGAGCTCCTGGGGAAGGGGTTCACGTCCAAGCCGTTGAAAAGGGTAGCGAAGGGCGATGAAGAAGAGCACGAGCAAGGTGACAGCTTTCGCTTGTCCGCCCAGACGAATGCCGTTGTAGAAAAGGTAGTTTTCGGGAACAAGAAGAATGACGAAACAGATGAAGGTGAATCCGAGCGGCTTTCGGAGCTGCGGTACATCGCCGCCATCGATCAGGAAGAGGGTGAGCATTGCCCATGGTGCGTACAAGTGGATCAGGGTGTAGTCATGGGAGATAGGAGGGAGCAAGACAGCAGCGATCGTGAGTGCGAGCACCTGGTTGATAAGCGGGAGACGGGTGATGCGGAGCAGGTAAACGGCAATGCCGGCAACAGCGACAACCAACAAATAGGGCTGGACGAGATGGGGTAACACCTGCAGGGAACGGAGGTGGTACAGATAGGCTTTGATCAGGCCGGAAGAGGGAGTGGTCGATCCCATTTCGAGAGGGTGGAAGCTGTAAAGGTAGAACACCTTGAAAGGAATCATCTCTGCCGCGAGGCCATGCCAGGCTGCGAGAAAGGTTGGACCGAGGATCTGGATGGAGACGAGCAGACTAGCCGCGCAGATAAGAAGACCGAAGGCCGCGTGCCGGTACTGGCGTCGTGCGAGAGCGAGGCCCAGATAGACGATGGGGTAGTACTTCAGAGATGCGGCCATGCCGAAGCAGGCAGCACTTGTGTACCCCTTCCCACGGACATAGGCGAAGAGACCGATAGAGGTGATGACCCAGACGGAGATCTCCATCTGGGCCAAGTAGGCAGCGAGGAGTAGAGGGTAGGAGAAGAAGAGCGTAGTGGCAGTGAAAAGGATGGCGGTGAGCGGTCGGATCTGTTCCCGGATGAGGGCGCGGGCGAACAGGATTGCAGCGATGAGGTAGGAGAGGGAGGCAAGGGCGAGGTATCCCTCTTCCGGAAATGGGGTGAGCTTGTAGAAAAAGGCGTAAATAAGCGCAACCGGGGCCGGATAGTTGAAGGCCTGCTGGTAGTGACCGAAGAAGGCGGGCTGATGGAAGTGCTGGAAGCGGTCGCTGAAGCAGAGAAAGTCTATTCCCACATAGTTTGGGGGAAGCAGGGTGTCGGAAAAGGGATATTGGGTGCGGTGCAACACATGGACAAAGAAAAACGTAGCGAAGTAGGCGATAGCCGTGAGCACAACGATGGCGATCCAAAAGCTACGGAGGATTGGTGGAAGCTCCCTGTACACGTGTAGTGGATCTGAACTGAGGTGGGCTCTTTCAAGGGGGGGAGGGGGCATCTCGATGTGAGTTTATATCGAGCGGCAGGATCGGGCATGTCTCGCGCTATGCTTGGGTCTTTGCTGGTCGATGCCTCAGGCGAGGGCGGACAGGCGCGGCAGGCACAGCCATGGGGAGTGACAATGAGGGTTTGGACGAGGGTTGCGGGCATGGTGCTGCTGTGCGGTCTGGCTGCCGCCGAGGGGATGGCACAGAAGAGCGACGCGGTTCCGGACGCACCGCCGCTGTCGCTGGGGACAGCCTGGTATCCAGAGCAGTGGCCGGAGTCGCGGTGGGATGCTGATCTCACGCTGATGGAGAAGGCGCATGTCACGTTTGTGCGGATCACGGAGTTTGCATGGAGTGCGCTGGAGCCGAGCGAGGGCGAGTACAAGCTGGACTGGGTAGAGCATGCGGTGCGCGCGGCCGAGAGGCACCACATCCAGGTGGTGCTGGGAACGCCCGGTGCTGCGCCGCCAGCGTGGCTGACGCAGAAGTATCCCGAGACGCTGCGGACAATGGAGGACGGGCGGAAGGACGAGCACGGCAACCGCGAGCAGTTCAACTTCACGGACGCGAAGTATCGCGAACTGGTGGGGCGGATCACGGAGAAGATGGCCGAGCGGTTCGGCCAGGACAAGAACGTGATCGGGTGGCAGATCGACAATGAGCTGGCGGCGGAGTCGTTCGATGCGGGAACGAAGCGGCAGTGGCAGGACTGGTTGAAGGCGAAGTACGGAACGCTGGACAACCTGAACGCGCGGTGGGCGACGGCGTACTGGAGCGAGACCTACTCGGACTGGCGGCAGATTCCGATTGAGACGAAGTACGGCAACCCGGGGCTGCTGCTGAACTGGAAGCAATTTGTAACAGACACGTATCGGAGCTATTCAAAGCTGCACCTCCAAGCGATCCGCAAGTACGCGGAGCCACGGCAGAAGATCACAACGAACATGATGGGCTGGTTCGACGGCTACGACCACTACATTGTGGCGCAGGATCTGGATTTTGCGTCGTGGGACGACTACGTGGGGACGGGGCACCTCGATCCGATTCGTAACGGGATGGCGCACGATCTGACGCGGGGGTTTCTGCATAAGAACTTCTGGGTGATGGAGACGCAACCGGGGTTTGTGAACTGGTCGGCGGATAACAACGCGCTGGACAAGGGCGAGGTCCGCGCCATGGCGTGGCACGATGTGGGCCACGGAGCGGAGGCGGTGAGCTACTGGCAGTGGCGAAGCGCGCTGAACGGGCAGGAGGAGTACCACGGTGTGCTGGTGGGGGCTGACGGGACGCCGGTGCCGCTGTATCCGGAGGTGGCGCAGATAGGCGCGGAGTTTGCCAAGGTCGGGCCGGTGCTGGCGGGGACGACTGTGGAATCGAAGGTGGCGGTGCTGCAGGACTACGACAGCCGATGGGCGATTAACTGGCAGCGGCACAACAAGGCGTTTGACCCGGTGGCAGCGCTGACGCAGTTCTACGGTCCGCTGCGGGGGCTGGTGCGGTCGGTCGATGTAGTCGCGGATACCGCGCCGCTGACGCAGTACAAGCTGGTGGTAGCGCCAGCGCTGAACGTGCTGACGCCGGCAGCGGTGAAGAACCTGGAGACCTATGTGCGGGGTGGCGGACACCTTGTGCTGGGGCAGCGGTCGGGCATGAAGGACCAGGACAATGGGCTTGCCGTGCAGCGGCAGCCGGGGCCATTGGTGGATCTGCTTGGCGGCCGCGTTGAGCAGTTTTATGCGCTTGAAAAGGATGTGCCGATCGAAGGCAAGTGGGGTACCGGGCTGGACAAGATCTGGGCCGAGCAGATGAGTGTCTCGGCAAAGGATGCCGAGGTGCTGATGCGCTACGGCAAGAGCAATGGATGGCTGGATGGACAGCCTGCGGCGGTGACGCGAAAGGTCGGCAAAGGACGCATGACGTACATCGGCGCGATGCTGGACGAGACGACGATGCAGGGAGCGGCGAAGTGGATGCTGGAGACGAGCGGACTTGAAGCGGTGTGGCCGGGCATTCCGGAGGGAGTCGACGTGTCGGTGCGATCGGGCGGCGGGAAGACGGTGTATATCCTGATCAACCTTTCGCCGGAGACACGGAGGGTGACGCTGCCATCTGCGATGGAGAACGTATTGGATGGAACGACCAGCGGGAGTGTGGAGTTGCCGCAGTACGCCGTCGCCGTGCTGCGCTGATCAGGATGGAGAGGCCCGAACTGTTGGCAGGCGAATCGAGGTGTATGACAGGCGGTTGGGCGGTGATGCTGCTGTGGCTCGCGGTGGGCACGGGATTCGCGCAGGGAGGTCCGGCGAAGACGGATGTGCCGCGTGTGAGCTACCGGTTTCACCATCTGCATTTTGTGGGTGGCGGGTTCATCACGGGCATCCTCTTTCACCCGGGGGTGAGGGGGTTGGCGTACTGCCGGACGGATATTGGCGGAGCGTACCGGTGGGATGAGGGCGCGCACCGCTGGACGCCGCTGAGCGAATGGATCTCCATGCAGGATGCGAACCTGATCGGGGTCGAGAGCATGGCTGTGGATGCGGCGCATCCTGACGATCTCTACCTGGCTGCGGGAACGTATACGCACCCGAAGTCGCCGAATGGCGCGTTGCTGCGATCGCATGATCGGGGCAATAGCTTTGAGACGATCGCGCTGCCTTTCAAGCTGGGGGCGAATGAGGAGGGGAGGTTCGCGGGGGAGAGGCTGGTACTGGATCCGGCTCATCCGGGGACGCTGTATCTGGGAACGAGGCTCCACGGCTTGTGGCGGAGCACGGACGGTGGGACGACGTGGGCTCCTGTGAGCTCGTTTGCTGGACATGCGAACAACGGTGTGGGCATCACGTTTGTGCTGCCTGGGCCGAAGAAGGACGGTACGCCGGGGGCTGTGTATGTGGGCGTTTCTACGGCCGAGGACAACCTGTTCGTCTCGGAGGATGGGGGCGCGGGCTGGCGAGTGGTGAATGGGGCTCCACGCGGTATGCTGCCGAACCATGCGGCGATCGACAGCGGCGGAGCGATGTACCTGACCTATGGCAACAAGCCGGGGCCGAACGGGATGACGGCTGGGGCGGTGTGGCGGCGGTCAAAGGAAGGCGCGTGGAAGGATGTGACGCCGGAGAATGCGGGGGCGGGCGGGGGCTACGGCGGACTGGCGCTCGATCGGGAACGCGAGGGGACGGTGGTGGTCTCAACGATCGACCGATGGAAGCCGGGGGACACGCTGTTCCATAGTGTCGATGGCGGCAGGCATTGGGTGAGCTTGCGGGAGAAGGCAAAGATGGATGCGTCGGCAAGCCCGTGGCTGCGGAACGAGAGTGGCGTGGTGAGCATGGGGCACTGGATGGGGGCGGTGGCGATCGATCCTTTTGACTCGGACCACATGATGTACGGGACGGGAGAGACGATTTGGGCGACGCACGATGCGCGCAAGGCGGATCACGGGCGGGCGACGCAGTGGGTGGTCGGGGCAGAGGGGATCGAGGAGACCGCGGTGCTCTCGCTGACGAGCCCGGCGAGCGGGGCGCAGCTTTTCAGCGGGTTGGGGGATATCGGCTGCTTTCGGAGTGACGACGTTGCGGGCGCCGCAGCGCCGGTCGTCCTTGGGCCGCCGCGACTTTCGAACTGCGATAGCGTGGCGGGTGGCCCCGCGGGCGACGGACCATGTCGCGATGACGGGGCGGGTATGGACGGGGGCGAGCCATGGTGGCTTTTCGGAGGACGGCGGGAAGACGTGGAAGCGCTTTGCGGCAGAACCGGAGGGAGCGGAGAAGGGTGGGCGTGTCTCCTTTTCTGCGGATGGTGGGACGCTGGTGTGGACGACAACGGCGGGTGCGTTCGGATCGAGGAACAGTGGGCAGAGCTGGCAGAGGCTGGCGGAGGGGAGCGATCTTGAAGTTGTTGCCGACCGGGTCGCGCCGGCGACGTTTTACGTTATGGACCGGGCACGCGGCGTGCTTTCGAGCATGGTCGTGGGGAGTGGACTGAAGCAGTTACAAGATGGTCTGGCGCATGGGCTGCGCATGGTGGCGTCTTCGGCTGCTGGTGAGATCTGGCTTTACGGGCTGGATGGAGTGATCCGTGTGGCGGCGGACGGGGGATTGAAGAAGCTGGGCGCGGTGAGGCAGGCGTATGCGCTGGGGTTGGGGAAGGCGATGGCGGAGGGTGGAGCGGAGACCCTGTATCTCTCAGGCGATGTGCATGGCGACAAAGGGGTTTACCGGTCGAGCGATGAGGGGAAGACGTGGGTTCGGATCGACGATAAGGAGCATGAATACGGGTCTATTTCGCCCATCTCCGGGGATCCGCGGGTGGCGGGGAGGGTGTACCTGGGGACGAATGGGTTTGGTGTGGTGGTGGGCGAACCGGAGTGATGCCCTAGTGGAAAAGAGAGCGGTTCGGCTGGGGACCGAACCGCGTTCGGGTGGTGATTCGTGGTGCGGATGTGGTTTATTGCACGGTTACTTTTGCTGTGAGCGGGAGATCGCGTGAGGAGGAACCGGCGGAGACGGTGTAGTCGCCGGGAAGGATCTTCCAGGCGTCGCTGCCCGTATCCCAGACGGAGACGAAGAGGGGGTCTACGGTGAGAGTGACCTGCTTGCTCTCGCCGGGGTTGAGGGAGACGCGCTGCCAGGCGACGAGGCGGCGGAAGTTCTCGGCGGACGCGGATGGGAGCTGGATGTAGAGCTCGGCGACCTCCGTACCGGCGCGCTGGCCCGTGTTCCTGACCGTAAAGGTCGCGGTGCGGGCGGTGGCGTCCGCAGTGAGGCCGGAGTAGGCGTAGGTGGTGTAGGAGAGGCCGTGGCCGAAGGCGAAGAGGGGCTGCTTGTGCTCGGAATCGAACCATTTGTAACCGAAGCGGGCACCTTCGTTGTAGTCGGCGGGGAAGCTAACTTTCTTCTCCTGGGCGACCCAGTGCTCGGGCAGGCCCGCTCCGCCCTTCGGGCGATTGAGCCCGAAGATCTCGGCATGGGGGAGGTCGGCTTCGGATTTGGCAAAGGTGATGGGGAGCTTGCCGGAGGGGTTGACGGCGCCGAAGAGGAGGTTGGCGATGGCTTGGCCGCCGGCGATGCCGGGGTACCAGGCTTCGAGGATGCCGGGGACCTGCTCGACCCAGGGCATGGAGACGGGGTTGCCGGTGATGAGGACGACGACGGTGTGCAGGTTGGCCTTGCTGACGGCCTCGATGAGGGCGTCCTGGCGGTGCGGGAGGGCGAGGGTGGGGGCGTCGCCGCCTTCACTCATGTATTGGTCTACGAACACGACTGCCACTTCGGCGGATTTGGCGGCGGCGGCGGCGGCGGCAGGATCGGTGCCGTCGTTGAACTCAACTTTAGCGGAGGGGGCATGCTCCCGGATGTACTTGAGGGGAGCTGAGGGGAAGTAGACGGCCTCGCCCCATTTGGTGGGACGGCCGGGCGCGATGGCGTTGCCGCCGGGAGCGTCCACCTGGGCGGAGCCGCCGCCGGACATGACGCCCATGTCGGCATGGGCTCCGATAACGGCAATCGATCGGACGGAGGGCGAGAGCGGGAGGATGCCGTTCGCGTTTTTGAGGAGAACGATGGACTCTTCCGCGATGTGCTGGGCGTCGTCGCGGCCCTTGAAGGGATCGACGACGGTGCGCGGGGTGGACGGGTGATCGATGGCGCCGGTGGCGATGAGGGAGCGGAGGATGCGGTGGACCATGTCGTCGAGGCGGGCCTGGGGGACCTCGCCGGACTGGACGGCCTGCTTGAGCGGAGCGCCGAAGTGCTCCTCGCCCGGCATTTGCATGTCGAGGCCGGCCTTGGCCGCTTTGACGGTGGAGTGCGTGGCCTCCCAATCGGAGACGACGAAGCCGGGGTACTTCCAGTTGCCCTTGAGGACGTGGTTGAGTAGCCAGTCATTCTCACAGGCCCAGTCGCCCTCGTATTTGTTGTAGGAGCACATGACGGAGGCGGGGTGGCCGAGGTTGATGCCGATCTCAAAGGCGAGGAGGTCGGACTCGTGTGCGGCCTTGCGGTCGAGGTGGACGTCGACGACGGTGCGGCCAGTCTCCTGGTCGTTGAAGGCGTAGTGCTTGATGTCGCCCATGATGTGGTTTTGCTGGACACCCATGATGAGGTGGCCGACGGTGGTTCCGGCAAGGACGGGATCTTCGCCGGGGTACTCGAACAGTCGGCCGTTGCGGGGGTCGCGGGCGAGATCGACGCCGCCACCGATGGACTGGTTGTAACCTTGCGCGCGAAGCTCGCGTCCGATGACGTCACCGTAGAGATGGGCCGCGTCGGGATCCCAGCTCGCGGCTGCGCCGAGGACGGAAGGAAGGAGGGTTGCGTAGCGCGATTCGGGCGCGGCCATGCGGACGCCGACAGCGGAGTCTGCCTGCTGGATGGAGGGTATGCCGAGGCGAGGGATGCCAAGAACCTGCCCGGCACCGCCGTTATTGTTGGGGGGGACGGGATCGCCTTCGCGCAGGGGCCCCCAGCCGATGCCGTGGACGAGGGTGAGCTTCTCGTCGGGGGTGAGCTGCTTGAGGACGAGGTCAGCGCGCTGGTCGGGGCTGAGGGACGTGTTCATCCACGGCATGGATTTGGTGTCGGGGCCAGAGTGAGGCTTCTTTGCCTGGGCGTTGCCGGCGATGGTGGCTGCGGTGAGGCAGAGGGCGGTGAGGAGTTTCTGGAGGATCATTTCGATGTGAACTTTCCTGTTCCGGAGCGATCTCGATGCTGGAGGCTTGCTGAGGCAAACGATTGTCTAGAGGATGGCGTTGACCGACGGCGATAAGTTTAGCGCGAATTTGTAACCGCTGTCGCCTGTGATGATGGAGGCGGGGTTGCTGCGATGGCTCGTGCGGGCTTCTGCGCCCCGGGCTTTGCGGTTTGGTCAAGATGGGGGTGTGTAGCTCCGTTACGGGTCAGAATCAAAGATGTGAGGAACGGGATCCTTGGGTTAGGGTTTGATGATTTGCTGCTTTGCTGATGAAGCCAGGTCGTCGCCGGTGTGGGTTAGTTTTTGGGGGGCGTCCGACCAGTGGAGGTGGGCGGTTTTGGAGTTGCCGCCCTCGTAGGCGTAGGTGTTGCCGTCGTCCTCGTAGAGGTCGAAGCGGCCGTCGGCGCCGGGGTAGATGCGGAGGGTGGCGATGGTCTGTTTGTCGACCGTGCTCTCGACGACGGAGCCGAGGGGGAGGATGGAGCCGGCGCGGACGAAGAGGGGGATGGTGTCGATGGGGGCCTGGACGGTGACGGTCTGGCCACCGTGGACGCGCTCGTTGGTCCAGAAGTTGAACCAGACGGTGCGTTCCGGGCCTTCGGGGCCGGCGGGGAGGTAGACCTCGCGGGAGGTGGCGCCCTGGTCGGTGACGGGGGCGACGAGGAGCGCGGGGCCGAACATGTACTCGTCGCAGATGTCGGCTACGTGGGGATCGGAGCCGAAGTCCATGAAGAGGCCGCGCATGAAGGGGGCGCCGGTCTGGTTGACGCCGCGGCTGAGTGAGTAGATGTAGGGCATGAGCTGGTAGCGGAGGCGGAGGTATTTCTCGAGGATGGGTTCGGCCTGCTTGCCGTAGGACCAGACCTCGTTGTGGTTGCGGGAGCCGTGCGAGCGGAAGTTGGGCTGGAAGACGCCGTACTCGAACCAGCGGGTGTAGAGCTCGGGGTAGTCGTCGTTGCCGCCGACGTTGTCGCGGGCGTCGGAGGGGTCGAGCAGGGGCGGATGCGCGGGGTGGTGCGTGGCGGGCATGTACTGCCAGCCGCCGATGTCGGTCGACCAGTACGGGGTTCCCGAGGCCACGAAGTTGATGCCG
>JAABUZ0100006008.1_pt1 | contig 15497 bp, 12 predicted proteins | sample 5562091 | NCBI WGS metagenome assembly JAABUZ01 (sample SAMN12813069, study PRJNA571459) | rock metagenome | isolation source: Antarctica rocks | place: Antarctica: Victoria Land, Linnaeus Terrace sud | collected 2015-12-21 | reverse complement strand
CGCTCACGCCAGGTGCCCCCCTCCACCAGGGCGGCGAACACCACCGCCGCGCGCAGGCTGCGCGCGCGGCGCTCGGGCCGGGCGAGCAGGCGGTCCACCAGCAGCCCCAGCGCGTGCTCGAGCTGGGGCCCCGACACCGCCTCGGGCAGCTCGAGGATCTCCTCCAGGCGCTCTTCGCGCCGGCGGGGGTGGGGGGGATCGTCCTCCCCCCGGGCCAGACGGTGGGCCACGCGCCCCGCCGCGCCGAAGCGGTCGACCACGGCGGGAAGGGGCAGCGCGGCCAGCTCGCCCAGGGTGCGCACCCCCAGGCGCTCCAGGCAGGCCACCAGCGGCGCGGTGTCGGGGCGCAGCCCCAGCAGGTCCACCGGCTGATCGGCGAGGTGGTGCCGAGCGCCAGTGGCTCCGCCGGAGACGACCACCCCCCGGCGGGTGCGGGCCTGGCGGGCGGCGGCCAGGGCGCAGAAGCGCGTGGGCGCCGCTCCCAGGCGCACCGGGCGCCCCAGGGCCCGACGGGCACGCTCGAGGACGCGCTGGACCCCCCCGTGCAGGCCCAGCAGCCCCCGGGCGTCGAAGTGGGCGATCCCCGGGTGCTGATCCTCGACCTCGGCACCGATCGACTCAAGCGCGCCCAGCGCCCGGTCCCAGGCCTCGGCCACTCCCAGGGGATCGGGGGCCAGCAGGCCGAGCTCTGGGCAGCGGGCCAGCGCTTCGCCCAGGCCCATGCCCGTCCGCACGCCGAACGCCTCCGCTGCCCCCGACGCCTCGCCGATACGCTGATGGGCGCCCGCCTCGGGGGCCAGGGCCAGCGGCGTCCCGGCCAGCGCGCCCGCGCCTCCAGCGGCGACGGAGAGGGCAAAGCGGGGAAGCAGGGCGCAGACGATCATACGAACGCATGTTCGCATGGCGGGAGGCGGGTGGCAAGCCTCGGTGTTCGTTCTCAGACCCGGGAGGGCTGCGCCGGAGGAGATGCGGTCCACGTCCCCGGGCAGCGACTGGCTGGCCGGCCCCAGAACCTGGCCGACATGCGCGAGCTCGAAGCGATCCACGGGCCGCTGCCGATTCGTCTCATCCCCGGCCTGGCCGTCGACGCGCGCTAGGGTCCCCGGCGATGGCTCTCCCCACCGACACCTCGCGCAAGTGGTGGACGCTCGGGGTGGTGTGCGTCGGCACCTTCATGCTGCTGCTCGACGTCACCATCGTCAACGTCGCCCTGCCCTCCATCCAGAGGTCGCTGCACTCGAGCTTCTCAGACCTGCAGTGGGTGATCGACGCCTACTCGCTCATGCTCGCCGCCCTCCTGCTCACCGCCGGGTCGCTGTCAGACATCCTCGGGCGAAAGCGCGTGTTCCTACTCGGCCTGGCCGTGTTCACCGTCTCCTCCGCGGTGTGCGGACTGGCCTCCAGTCCCCTGCTGCTCAACCTGGCCCGGGGGGTGCAGGGCTCCGGTGGGGCACTCATGCTCGCCACCTCGCTGGCGCTTTTGGCTCAGGAGTTTCAGGGGCGCGATCGGGGGACCGCCTTCGGTGCGTGGGGCGCCACCATCGGAGGGGCGGTGGCGATCGGACCGCTGGTCGGCGGCGCCCTGACCGACGGCCTGGGGTGGCAGGCCATCTTCTATCTGAACGTTCCCATCGGAGTGGTCGGCCTGATCGTCACCGCCCGCAAGCTCGTCAACCTGCGCGGTGAGCAGCGCGCCATCGACTGGCCCGGCCTGGTCACCTTCTCCAGCGCCCTGTTCCTGCTCGTCTTCGCGTTGGTCAGAGGCAACGACACCGGCTGGGGCAGCCCCCAGATCGTCGGGCTGCTCATCGCTGCCGTCGTCCTGCTCGGCGCCTTCGTGGTCATCGAGAGCCGCCGCGCGCAGCCGATGCTCGATCTCGCCCTGTTTCGCAACCCCACCTTCGGGGGCGCCTCGGTGGTGGCCTTTGCCCTGTCGGGATCGATGTTCGCCCTGTTCCTGTACATGACCCTGTGGATCCAGGGGATCCTGGGCTACACGCCCCTGCAGGCGGGCCTGCGCTTCCTGCCCACCACCCTGGTCTCCTTTGTGGTGGCACCCATCGCCGGCCGGCTGTCCTCGCGCGTGCCGGCGCGGGCCCTGCTCGGCGGCGGGCTGCTGCTGGTCGGGTTGTCGCTGCTGCTCATGCGGGGGCTGACCGCCGACTCGGGCTGGACCGCCCTGCTCGCCGGCTTCATCGTGGGGGGTGTGGGGGTGGGGATGGTCAACCCGACCCTGGCCAGCACCGCCGTCGGCGTCGTTGACCCCCGACGCAGCGGCATGGCCTCGGGTATCAACAACACCTTTCGCCAGGTGGGGATCGCCACCGGGATCGCGGCGCTGGGTGCCGTCTTCGAGCACGTCGTGCGCTCCCACGTGGTCAGCGGCCTGGCCGGCACCCCCGGCGCCGGCCAGGCCGCCCAGCTGGCCCGGGCGGTGTCGGCGGGCGCGACCCAGCAGGCCATCGCCGCCCTTCCCGCGGGCGCCCGCGCCCAGGTCCACCATGTGGCGGCCGCGAGCTTTGCCTCCGCCCTGAATGACATCTTCCTCATCGGGGCGATCCTCGCCTTCGTGGGGGCGGCCGGTGCCTTCGGCCTGGTGCGTAGCCGCGACTTCGCCTTGGGTGGCCACGCCGGGGCTCCGGCTCAGGCCGCCGCCTGATCTTGATGAAGCTACGGGACACCGTGGGTCGTGGGGAGGTGGATGACGGCGACGGTGAGGTGGTCGAGCCGGCCTCGCGGCGTATGGAGCGCCTGCGCCGCCGGGCCCTTGACTACGACACCCGTCCCGGGTTGGTGGCCGCGAGTCGGGCCCTGCGACGCCGGCTCCCCGGCGATGACCGCTACGGTGATCCGCTGTCCACCGCGGGCACCCAGCCGGTGCACCTGGTGGGCCGTCAGGTCTCCGCCCTGCAGCCCGACCGCGACAGCGTGGCCCGCGAGCTGGGCCTGGGAGCGCTTCAGGTCTGGCAGTCGGTGTCAGAGGCCTCCGGACGAGGACGAGGCCAACGGCCGTTGGCCATCCTGTTCACCGACCTGGTGGGGTTCTCGACCTGGGCGCTGGAGGCAGGCGACGAGGCGGTGGTAGCGCTGCTGCGCCAAGCCGGCCACAGCGTGGAGGGGGCGGTGGCCGGGCACTCGGGGACCATCGTCAAGCGCTTGGGCGACGGGGTGATGGCGGTGTTTGACTCCGCCGGCCCCGCGGTCGCGGCGGCGACCCAATCCCAGCGCGAGCTCTCCGAGATGAAGTTGGGCGGCTACACGCCGCATCTACGCGCCGGCGTGCACTGGGGTCGCCCGCGCCTCCTGGGCGGTGACTACCTGGGCGTTGACGTGAACATCGCCGCGCGCGTGGCCGCGGCCGCCGCGGGTGGAGAGGTGCTCGTATCCGATGGCGCCCGGGCCGAGCTCGATCTCGATGACGTTCAGATCGTCGACGAGCGCGAGCTCAACGCCCCCGGCACTCCCGCCGGGTTACACGTGCACTCGGTGCGCTGGCGCGCTCGGCAATAGGGTCGCCCGGTGACCGGTCTCAGGAAAAGGATCAATGAGCCCGATCAGGCTCCGCTGCTCTGCTGGGCAAAGGCGAGCAGAGCCAGGGCTGCGTAGTCGTCGCTGGGCTCCGACGTGCTCGACGAGCGCACGTCGTCGCGGTAGGCGGTCCCTCGACCGATCAGGGTCCTGAACCGATCGTTGCCGCGCGCGGGGCAGCGCCGAAACCCGTCGGGTGCCCCCAGATCGGCGACATTGGCCAGGGAGCTGGGACCATCGACGGTGGCCCCCAGCAGGATGGCGGCTCCCCGACCCGTCAGCGAGCCACTGAGATTGGCCACCTGGTGGGCCAGGCAGTGGGGAAAGACACGGCCCGCTCCCACCACGAACGAGGAGCCCCAGGGATTGGCTCCCAGCACCCAGGCGAGCTGGACCTGGGCCAGGCCCTCGTAGGTACGGGTGCGGGTGAGGAGGTCATAGAGGCGCGCTTCGATGGCGTAGCCCAGCGCGTGGGGGACGGTGTCGACGTTGGTCGACGGATTGGCCAGCGCGAACGGGTCGCGTCTCGACAGCTTGGCCCCCAGGCGCAGCTGATCGGCGCGGTCGGCAAGCAGGGCCCGTGGGCTGGTAGCGACGTTCACATTGGGGTCCTGGGCCTCGAGTCGTTGGGCCTCGGGGGACTGCAGGATGCGGACCAGGTCATAGTCGGCCAGGGATGACACGTCGTAGAGGTTCAGCGAATCCCTGCCCGACAGGGGGCTGTTGATGTAGGCGTTGGCCCACTTTCCGGCTAACGACAGGTAGTAGCCGGGGTGGGAGTGGGCCAGCCCGGGGGTGGAGCCCAGGGCCTGGGTGGCCAGGTAGAGCTCTGAGGCGCCCAGCTGCATGTCGTCGCGCCACTCCTGCTCGGGGTAGTAGGCGTGGGGGGAGGTGGTGAGCAGGGCCCTCCGGGGGTTGGTGTCGGCCAGGTCATAGATGGTCTGGGCGTCGGTCAGGCAGCGCCGGGCGTAGGTCGGATCGCTGGCGGCGTAGACCTGGGCACACAGCGCGAAGGCGCCGGCCATGCGCCCGGCCAGGTTGGGGCTGATGGGCTGACCGGGGGAGTTGGCGGCCAGCACGGGCCGGTGGGAGACGAAATAGGTGGGCGAGCCGGGCCGCGGCTGGCGGTGGTCGTCGGCCTGGGGTAGGCGCCAGAGGTCGTGATCGCCAAGGACGCTGTGCCCGTTGCCGTCGCCGATGCCCACCTGGTAGTGGAGGACACGCTGGCCCTGATCCCACATCTTCAATAGCCAGTCGGTACCGAAGCGGGCCTCGGTGCTCAGCGCCCCGGGATCGGCGACGCCACTGGCCTGGGTGCGCAGGGTGAACAGCAGCATCACGTCGTTGAAGCTCGCCGTCTCGACGAACTTCAGATAGTCACCGGCGTCAAACCAGCCTCCCGACGCGTCGACCTGTGCTCCTGTGGAGGTCAGCGGACTCACCAGGCGAGTCCCCCTATAGACGGGCGTGCGGTAGACGGTGGCCCGGGCGTCACTGAGATGGGAGGGGCTGCGGTGCAGGGGTCCGGGGATGACGTGGGGGCCGTCGCGCTGGCTTTGAAAGAACGAAACCGCGTGGGTGGTCAGGGGACCAAACGTGGCGGCGGCGGTGGTGGTGACGGTCACGGGCAGCGACCGGGTGCCGGCCACGACGATCGTGTACCGGCCGGTTCGGTGCAGTCGCGTGAAGTCGATCCGGTAGACGTATCGCCAGCGGGCGTTGAATGCTCCGCGCGACCGCCCCAGGCCTCCCCGCAGGACCGCCTGACGGCCGTGTCCCACCACCACCGCAAAGCGCCCTCGTGACAGGGGACGCTCGGACATCACCGTCGCCTGCTTGGGAGATCCCGCGCCAAAGCCGACCTGGTTGACCCTCACGAGCACTCCAGCCCCGCGGGAGCTGGCCGAAGTCGCCCGGGGCGGCGGCTTCGCCCAGCCCGGCACGGTGGCCAGGATCAGGGCGACCAAGGCCAGGGCGCCCGAGACCACGGCGGCCAGGGCGGCGAGCTTGCGGCGTGGGGCAGGCAGACCGGTCATCGTCTCAGTGTGAGCGAATTTGCCAAACGGGGCCGAAGAGAAACCTCAAGCCTCCATAAACGACGGCGTGGCCGCCCCGGTTGGGGGGCGACCACGCCTGGCACCGTCTGGCACTGTATGAGCAGCCTAACCCTGGGCGGGGGCCAGCTGCGCCGCGGTGGCCGGGGTCACCGTGATGGTGAACACCTGGCTGACCGCTCCCTGGTTCTCCGGGCCGCCCGGGATCAGGACCCGGAACTGCTTGGTGCCGGCGTCATAGACCTTCTTGTTGATCGAGTACGCCGAGCCCATCCCCACGTGTGAGACCTTCACCGTGTGGAAGTCACCGCCTGTCGCGTTTTGACGCTGGAGGTAGATCACGTGCCCCGTGCGGTTCGGGGAGACCGTTCCGGAGAACGTCAGCGTCTGACCGGCCTGCACCGTGGTGGCCGAGACCATGGCGGTGAGGTTGTCCCGGACGCCCTCGAACACGATGGCTGAGCCCTGCTGCTGGGCGTTGCGCACCTGGTAGAGGGTGTTGCTCAGCGGCATCTCGGTGAACGAGTAGTTGCCGTTGGCGTCAGTCGTCGCCTGGGCCACGGCGGCGAACGCCGTCCGGGCGGTCCGCGCGTAGAGAACCACGACCTGGTTGGCCCCCTTGGCGACGGTGCCGGTGATGGTGACCGAGCCACCAGAGGTGATCGGGTCAGGGTTGGCGGCGATCGTCAGGTTGGAGTTCTGAGCCTGGGAGATCTGATAGCTCAGCGGACTCGATGTGCTGGCGACGTTGTCGACGTCCCTGCGGATGAGGACTCGAATGCTGGCGTCGCCCGGCACGATGAAGTGATGGACGATCGAGAACGTGCCGCCCTGGGCGACGACGCCCTGGCCGATGGTCTGCCAGTCGTCTCCCACGCCGTCGGAGCGCTGGCGCTGCAGCAGGACGGTCGCGCCCACCTTGGCGGGGTCGACGGTGCCCGAGAACGTGTAGGGGTGCTCGGGACCGGTCAGCAGGTTGGAGTCGGCGGGACCCTGGAGGGTGACCAGGGCCTGGACGCGCTCGAAGCGGGCGCGGCTGCGGACTCCGTCGGAGCGCACGTAGTAGCTGCGGTTGGTGACGACCACGCCGTCGGCCGCGGGTGAACTCATAGGCCCCGGTGGTGTCGGTGCGCACGGGTGCGCCAACGGGGGTGAAGTCACGCGCTCCCGCGACCCGGTGAAAAAGCTGCACCGACTGGTCTGCGTGATGGCGACCGAACAGCCGACCGTAGATGACGATCGGGTCGCCCGAGGTGATCTGCTGGGGCTTGAGGTTGATGGTCAGGTGGTGACGGTTCAGGTGAAGAGCCGGAGCCGCGGCTGCCGTCGCGGGAACCCCCGCGGTGGCGCACAGGGCCAGGCCGATCGGCCCGAGGTGCTTGATACGCATGGTGTGCCTCCTGGGTGAGGTCAAGGACATGATCGACACCCTCAACCCTCACTGCCGCCCCGCCGGACCCCTGGGTTAGTGGTCGGTAACAGTTCTCAATCGGCCGCCAAGGCGCTCGTTTGTCAGGGGTGTGGCGGTGCTCAGTGAGCGCCAATCGCCCCTTAGCACTTTGAGAACGTTCGGTGCGCCATCCTGTGAGGTATGTCTGAGCTTGATGGTGGCCGCCACCGGCGGTGGCACGCCCATGGTGGGCGTCCGCGGGCGATCCGGCATCGAGGGCGCACGCCCGGGGGTCAGCAGCCTCGGGTCGCCATCCTGCTGGCGGGCGCGCTGAGCGCCCTGTCGATGGTCGGTGCAGCGCACGCCAACGGGGTGCGCCTGCGGGCGCCCCATCCCTATCCCCCGGTGCCGTTGGTGGGTGGTCGCGCCTCCGGCGCGGTGGACCGGACCCTGACGCGCATGCCGTTCGTGGTGCAGGGTGGGCGCCGTCGTCGTGACGTGGCTCTCACCTTCGACGACGGGCCCAGTGCCTTCACTCCCAAGATCGCGTCCATTCTGCGTCGCGCCCACGCGGGTGCGACATTCTTTGAGATCGGGGAGGAGTTCGCCCACTTCCCGCCCTATTCGCGTCTGCTGGGCACCGACGGCTTCCCGGTCGGCGATCACACCCTCACCCATCCGCTGCTGGCCCACCACGCCTCGGGCGATCAGCACCGGGAGATCGCCATTCCCGCCTATGAGCTGGCCGCTCACGGAGTCCCGTTTCCGCGCCTGTTTCGTCCGCCCTACGGCTCCTTTGACTCGGCGACCTTCAACGTGCTCGCTCGCCTGCGGATGTTGATGGTCCTGTGGAGCAGCGACTCGCTGGACTACGCCACCCCCGGAGTGCAGGCCATCGTCCACAACGCCCTGGCCGGCGTACACCCGGGGTCGATCATCCTCATGCACGACGGCGGCGGCAACCGCTCGGAGACGGTGCGTGCGCTTCCGCTGATCATCCACGCTCTTCGGGCGCGCGGCTATCACCTGGTCACGGTTCCTCGCATGCTGACCGAGGACCCCCCGGCGGGGCGCCAGCGCGTTCCCGACGGCATGGGGCCGGCGGCGACGGCGAGTTAGTGGCGTCCGAGAGCGCTCAGGCGGCTCGGACGCTTTGGGCACCGGCCGCCGCGAGCACCGCATCACGGATGCGCGAGAAGCTCTCGCCCTTCTCGAGAAAGGCAGAGGCACCGGCGGCCATCACCTGTGGAGCCATGCGCGCGGCATCCAGCCCTGACAGCACGACGATCGCGCAAGCGGGGGCCTGCTGACGCAGAAGCGGGATGGCGTGCAGGCCGTCGCAGTCGGGCATCGACAGGTCCAGGAGCACCACGTCGGCCTGGGTCTCAGAGACCCCGCGTACGCATCCGTGGCCGTCACCGGCTTCACCCACCACCACCAAGCGCTCGTCGTCTTCCAGTGAGAAGGCCATCAGGGCGCGCAGCTCGGGGATGTCGTCACACAGGAAGACCCGTATGCAGTCAGGGCCCGTGGGGACAACGGACTCGACGGTGAGAGAGCGAGCGGTCATAGGAGAATCATGAACCTCCCCGGCCTGCTTTTCCATACCCAATTCTGGCCGCCGGTGTTAAGGCCGCTCAACATGTCAACCGAAAGCCCCAACACGGACAGAGCCGCTTCACGTGTCAACCGCACCACAGCCAGGGGCGGTTGCACCTGGCGCCGGGAGCCTCGACCCTTGGGCATCGCAGGCCGAAGTGAGGACGAGGGTGAGGCGGCGAACGACTGACCGGACCCGCGAAACGACTCTGACTGTTCAGTCATTGGGTCCCGACAGCCAGGGGGCGCCGCCCAGCCAGGTGAGGTGGATGGCCACTACGTAGGCGCTCACCATCAGTGCTGCGACGGTCAGGCGACGACTGCGCCCGAGGGCCGCCAGGGGCGCCAGCCAGACGACGTACCAGGGGGCGAAGGAGGCGATGGCCCCCATCAACGCCAGCGTGGCCCAGCCCGCGCAAGCGATCCAGTCCGCTCCGCGGCGCACCCGCGCCAGCTCGATGAGGAGCACGATCCCCGCGGCGCCGGTGCACGCGGCGCGCACCGTGGTATCGATCCCTGTCCCCAGGAGGCCGCCGAGACGGGCGGGGCCGCTGCCCGCAATGTCGAAGACGGGGTCGCTGGAGATGCGCCGCAGTTGGTCAAGGACATGAGTGCCGAACAGGGCGGTGGTCAGGGCCGCCACCACCAGCACCGCCCCCGCGCCTGCCGTCAGCGCGGCTCGTGGACGGCGAGAGCCCATCACCAGGAAGGGCAGGGCCAGCCCTGCCGTCACCTTGATGGCGGCGCCAGCGACGAGCAGGGCCGCCCCGCGGCCCTGGCGACCGGCGGCGGCGACGCTCAACCCCAGGGCCACCACCAGGGTGGCCTCCAGATCGTTGTGGGCACCGCTGACCGCGTACACGAGAATCACCGGGTTCAGCCCGACGAGCACCGCGGCGCGGACCGGGTCGGCGCCGCGCCGTGCCGCCAGTCGCGAGACGACCGCGGCCAGGCCGATGGCGGCGACCGCGGCCGCCGCCTTCAGCGTCCATACCGCCAGCCACGGAGTGACCAGGGCCAGCGGGTAGGTGGCCAGGGTGAACAGGGGTCCGTAGGGGGTGGTGGCGTGGCGCCAGTAGACCAGGCCCAGGAGGGCGTCGTGGGGAACGCTGATCGGAGCGTTCAGGTAGGGGTTCAGCCCGTGGAGCACCGCCAGGCGTGCGTAGGAGACATAGCCGAACACGTCGGTGGAGACCAGGGTGGGGGCGAGCAGGAACACCCCATTGGCCAGGGCGATGGTGATCCAGACGGTGCGTGGTGACAGTGCTCTCGCGCAGGCGAAGATCACCAGGTAGCTGACGAGCATGACGGTGAGCGCCAGGCTCCAGGTTCCCGGCGTGAGGCCGCCGAGCACCTGGCCCGGCGTGCGCAGCGGGCCGTCGACCCAGCGAGGGGTGGCGGCGCTGGCGGTGTCGACGGTATAGCCGCCGTGGGTGGCGCCCACCGCCAGACCGAGCCCGGCCAGCAACAGGACCGCGAGCGCCAGGTGCCCGGCCCAGCGCGGTAGGGTCGCGTGCAGCCTGGTGACGCTCCGCGGCCGGGCAGTGGTCGGGCGTGCCTCCCTCCAGGGCGCGGCTCCCGCCGCGGCGGGAGCCCTCACCCGGTCACCGGTTCAGATGATCAACGCCGCATCGGGCGTCTGCGGCGGTCATGACTCAGCATGGTAGGGATGAGCCGACGCTCGCTCCGCGGGCGGCGCCCGTGCGGATGCGCTCACGCTGCGGTCCGATGACCGCACGCGGTGAGGAAGCCGACTGAAATCCCGCGCGAAAGACGCTCCAGCGCTCGGCGAAGGCGCCGCTGAAGATCATCCCCGCCCCGGCGATGGCCGCGGGGCGCCAGCGACCCGCCTCCAGGGCCAGCACGCCGGCGCCGGCGGCGGTGAGGCCCTTGGCCAGACGGGTCAGACGCCCGGCGTGGCCGTGCTCGTAGGGTTCGCCCACCTCGCCCAGCCGACGCTCCATCAGCTTCACCGCCGCTAGCTCGGCGACCGATCCGACAAGCGCCAGGCGTCGAGCCATGGCGCTGTCGGGCGCGGGCGTCAGGGCCACGGCGGCCGCCCCGGCGCTGGCCGCGGCACCCGCGGCAAATATGTAGGGCAGCTCACGGTGAGCCTCGTGCCACACGGGGATGGCGGTGTTGGCTACCAATGCGGCGGTGTATGTGCTCAGGGGCAGGCCCATGATCGCTGCCACTGGGCGGGCTCCGCGGGCCAGGCCGGGTAGCAGGCCGGTGTGGGCGTGCAGCACAGCCACGGCCGTGCTGGACCCGCTGACCACCAGGATCCAGGACCCCACGCTCATCGGGGAGGTGACCTTGAGCATGCGCAGCATGTTCAAGAAGCGCATGGGCTTGCCCAGATCCATGATGAGCAGGACAGGGCTGGCGGTCACGCCGAACATGGCCACCGACCAGGCCCGGCGCGCCAGGGTCTCGTTGTCGCGCACGCCGCCCAGTAGGGCCAAGCCGGCGCTGGCGCCCGCCAGTCCGCCGGTGAACAGGTAGCAGGGGATCTCCCAGGTCCACACCGGCTCTTTGATCACCGGCTGGCCGTAGTAGGAGCTGGCGCTGTCGGGTACCGCGCTGGCGCGGCCGTTTGAGCCGGCCCGGGCGGAGCCTTGGCGCTCCCCCGGGCTCACGCGCGCCCCGCGAAGGCGCAGCCCAGCAGGGCCCCACCCAGCGCGACGGCGGCGGTCGCCGTCGCCGTCCAGATCGAGACGATGTCGCGCACGGTGTCCACGGGATCGGGCGGAAGCCCGTAGACCTCGGGCTCGTCGAGCAGCAGGAAGAACGCCCCGGCGCCTCCGATACCGTCGTGGTCGTCGGCGAGATACAGGCGCGCGCGGTCCTGACCCGCCGCCGTCAGGGTGGCCAGTCGCTCGCGGCCGTGCTCGCGCAGGTCGGAGAGCTCGCCGAACTGGATTGAGTCGGTCGGGCATGCCTGCGCGCAGGCGGGCTCCTTGTCGTCCTTGAGACGGTCATAGCACAGGGTGCACTTCCACACCCGTCCGTCGCCCTCGCGTTGGTTGAGGACGCCGAACGGACAGGCGGGAACGCAGTAGCCGCAGCCGTTGCATACGTCCTCCTGAACGACCACCGTGCCGAACTCGGTACGAAAGAGCGCCCCGGTGGGACACACCTCCAGGCACGCCGCATTGGTGCAGTGCTTGCACACGTCTGATGACATCAGCCAGCGAAAGCCGTCGCCCTCCTGTAGGGAGGCCTGTCCGCCGGTGATCATCGCGCCGCGCTCGGCGGCGTCCACCAGCGAGGCACCGCCGTCGACGTCGGCGGGCAGACGCTGCTCGATAAACGCCACGTGACGCCAGGTGTTGGCGCCCAGGTCGATGGTGTTGTCGTAGGAGTTGCCGGTGAAGCCCTTGGGAGAGTCAGGGATCCGGTTCCACTCCTTGCACGCCACCTCACACGCCTTGCAGCCGATGCACAGCGACGTGTCGGTGAAGAAGCCCATGCGCGGCTTGGCCTCCTTGCCGTAGGAGCTCGGCCAAGCGTGGGTGCTCAGCGACGCGGAGGCGTTCGGAGGAGTCTGCTCGGCGAGGGAGGCGCTCACGTCGCGGCCCCGGCGCGGCGACGGTAGCTCTCCACCAGCTCCAGACGGGCCCGACCGCGCGGACGCCGGCCGGGTCGGATGTCACACGTGCCCGTCTTGAACTCCGAGATGTGGACGTTGTTGTCCAGCACCAGGGAGGTGAGCTCGTTGGCGCCGTCGCCGGTGACGAGCCCGCGGCTGCCCCAGTGAAAGGGCAGGCCGACGAGATGCATCTCCCGCGCTGGGTTCGATCCGATGCGCTGCGGCTGGATGCGCTCGGTGACCATCACCCGTGCCTCGATGGCGCTGCGGGCGGTGACGATCGTCGCCCAGCCGCGGTGCTCGAGGCCGCGCAGGCGGGCCAGGGCCGGAGAGACCTCGCAGAACATCTCCGGCTGCAGCTCTGACAGGTAGGCCACGGTACGCGACATCCCGCCGGCAGTGTGGTGCTCGGTGAGCCGGTAGGTGCTCATCACGAAGGGAAACACGTCGCTGCCGGGCTCCCCGTGGCTGGGGTTGTAAGGGTTCTCGGGCCGCGGAAAGATCTGGCGGGTGGGATTGCGCTGCTGGGCGTAAAGTGGATTGACGAACGGGGTCTCGTGCGGCTCGTAGTGGGTGGGCAGCGGTCCGTCGACCAGCCCCGATGACGCGTAGAGCCAGCCCAGACCGTCAGGATGCAGCACGAAGGCGTCGGTGCCGGCGATGGCGTCCATACCCTTGGCGTTGCGTTTGGGCTTGTAGCTCGGAGCCTTGTCGGGCGGGAAGTCGGGGGTGTCGCCCAAGCTGGTCCACTTCTGCTCATCCTCGTCCCACCACACGTAGCGCTTGCGCTCTGACCACGGCTTGCCCTCCGGATCGGCGGAAGTCCGGTTGTAGAGGATGCGAGTGTTCTTGGGCCACGCCCAGCCCCAGTCGGGGGCGATCCAGTTCTGCTCGGTGTGAGGCTTCTTACGCGCGGCTTGGTTGATTCCGTCGGCATAGATCCCGCAGTGGATCCAGGATCCGCACATGGTCGAGCCGTCGTCTTTGAGCTCCTCGTACTTGGGGGTAAAGGAGCCGTCGGCGCGGCGCCCGGAGATCTCCTGGAGGACGGCCTCGGCGTCGGGCTCATCCTGGGGGCCCTGAAGGGGATAGTCCCAAGTGAGGTCAAGGATGGGACCGTCCTTCGGGTCGGTCGAGGTCGCGAGCTTCTCGCGGATGGTCTTGCCCAGGTGATAGATCCAGTGCAGCTCTGAGCGGCAGTCCTCGGGCGGCTCGACTGCCTTGTGATGCCATTGCAGCAGGCGCTGGGTGTTGGTGAAGCTTCCGTCCTTCTCGGTGTGGGCGGCCGCGGGGAGGAGGAACACCTCGGTGGCGATGTCCTCAGGACGCGTCTCGCCGCTTTCGATCTCAGGAGAGTCATGCCAGAAGGCGGCAGTCTCGGTCTCTGAGAAGTCGCGCACCACGAGCCAGTCGAGCTTGGCCATGGCCCGGCGCTGAAGCTTGGCGTTGGCCGAGCCCACCGCCGGATTCTGACCGGCGACGAAGAAGCCCTTGACCCCCCCGTCGAGCATCTTGAGCATCATCGCGTAGTGGGAGTGGTCGCCGTCGATGCGCGGCATGTAGTCAAAGCAGAAGTCGTTCTCGGTCGTGGCCGCCTCTCCCCACCACGCCTTGAGTAGGGAGACCATGTAGGAGCGCAGGCTGCCCCATGCCCCGGTGTCGGGACCGTTGAGGGTGACGAACTCATCCAGGCTGGGATGGGCCTGAGGATGGGGCATGGGTATGTAGCCCGGGAGGATGTCAAACAGGGTGGGGATGTCGGTGGAGCCCTGGATGTTGGCGTGGCCGCGTAGGGCGAGAATGCCCCCGTCGGGCCGGCCGATGTTGCCCAGCAGCAGCTGGATGATCGATGCTGCCCGGATGATCTGTACGCCCACCGTGTGGTGCGTCCAGCCCACCGCGTAGCAGATGGCCGACGTGCGCTCGCGTCCCGAGCTCTCACACAGGGTGCGCGCCACCGCCTCGAACTGCTCCACCGTGCAGCCGCACGCCTCGGACACCATCTCGGGCGTGTAGCGAGCGAAGTGCCGTCGCACGGTCTGCAGGATCGTGCGTTCGTCCTCCATGCTCTCGTCGACGTCGGGGGGCTCGTCTCCGCGCAGCTTCATTCCGTGGGCGCCGTGGGACTGATCTCCCGAGACGTCTGACGTCTGCTCGCCCTTACCTGCCGTCGCCTCCCCCGTGCTGCGGTTATAGCCCCAGGAGTCGATGTCGTAGGCGCTGTTGGTCGGATCCCAGCCCGAGAAGAAACCGCTGGCCTCCTCGGTGTCCTTGAAGTCCACCTTCAGGCGCACCGGGCCGTTGGTGTAGTGGCGCACGTAGTCGTGAAACCAGAGGTCATGCTCGAAGATGTAATTGATCACTCCGCCCAGAAAGGCGATGTCTGAACCGGCGCGGATGGGGACGTGCAGGTCGGCCATCGCGCTGGTGCGGGTGAAGCGTGGGTCGACGTGGATCATCTTGGCCCCGCGCTGCTTGGCCTCCATCACCCACTGAAAGCCCACCGGATGCTGCTCGGCCATGTTGGAGCCCATGATGAGAATGCAGTCAGAGTTCTGCAGGTCCTGTTGGAAGGTGGTCGCGCCTCCGCGCCCGAACGAGGTCCCCAGACCGGGGACAGTGGAGGAGTGTCATATGCGGGCCTGGTTCTCGATGGACACCGCTCCGGCGGCGGTAAAGAACTTCTTGATGAGATAGTTCTCCTCGGTATCCAGGGTGGCGCCGCCCAGGAAGGCGGTGCCCAACGTGCGCTTCAGCGGCTGACCGTCGTCGGTCTCTGCCTCCCAGGTCTGCTCGCGGGCGGCAATGAAGCGATCGGCGATCATGTCGGTCGCCCGCTCGACGCTTATCTCCTCCCATTCGGTCGCGTACGGGCGCCGATACTTGGCCTTGACCTCCCGTAGCGGGGAGTTGACCAGTGCCTCGGACGCCGACCCCTTAGGACAAAGCCTCCCGCGCGAGATCGGGGAGGCGGGGTCGCCCTCGATCTGTACAACCTTCTCGCCAGAGACGTAGACCTTCTGACCGCATCCCACCGCGCAGTAGGGACAGATGGACTGCACCACCCGGTCGGCGGTCGCGGTGCGCGCCTGGAGAGCTTTGGAACGCGAGGACTGGGCGGCGGCGCCGAGACCCAGGCGATCACCGTTGAGCTGACGCAGCAGCGGAGGCAGTCGCCGGGCGCTCATGGGTCGCCACCCTACCCGAGAGTGGGTTCGTCCACGCTCATGATTGACGACCGTGTCGTCGTACTGACGTCACCGTGGATCGCAGGCATGCCTGGCGCCGGGGGTGGGTAGACCGCAGGCCATGACCAGCGACGTGGAGATCGAGC
>JAABUZ0100006006.1_pt1 | contig 15498 bp, 15 predicted proteins | sample 5562091 | NCBI WGS metagenome assembly JAABUZ01 (sample SAMN12813069, study PRJNA571459) | rock metagenome | isolation source: Antarctica rocks | place: Antarctica: Victoria Land, Linnaeus Terrace sud | collected 2015-12-21 | reverse complement strand
AGCGCAGGGCGATCCCGAAGGGCCAATCCTTCATCGACCACAGAGCATTCAAAGTCGCAACCATGACCACCTACGTCATAGAACCAACCTCCATTCTCGGCACACCTCTTCAGAATTAGCAGGGGCGTAGCGCTGTAATCCTGGATGGCACCGGCCTGGTTCGGCGGGTGCACGCCCATCGTATCCGGCGGCGTTGGTTGTCGCTGTTACGAAACCCGAACGCTATCCGGCCGATGTGTTTGACGATGCGGTTGTAGCCTTCGCTGCGGGCATTCGACAAGCCGGTGTCGATCGCCGCGATGATCGGCTGCTGCCAGGTGTCGACTGTGGTGCCCAGGGTGTGGATCTCCGGGACCTTGCAGGCGGCGGTGAACGCGAGAGAACTCCTCGAGCGCGGCGGCGATCTGGTAGCGCAGGCCGCCGCGGTACTTGCAGGCCATGACCTTGCGGAGCAGTTCTTTGGTGATCCACGCGGCAACGAGATCACCGTCGGGGTCGAAGGTGTCGAGTTTGTGGAACATCTTCTGCCGCTGCTGGTCGGTGAGGCGTTCCACGCCGCGGAGCAGCCGCCGTCGGCTGGTCCACTCCGGGTCACAGGCGCGGCCGCGCCGGCCGCGCAGCGCTTGGGTGGTGCGGCGGCGGACGTCATCGATCATCTGGTTCGCCAGTTTCACGACGTGGAAGTGGTCGACGACGATCCGGGCGTGCGGCAACGCCTTCCGGACGGCTTTGGCGTAGGTGGCGGACATGTCGATCGCGACGTGGGTGATCCCGGCGCGGAACTCCGGTGTCTGGGAGTTGATCCACGCGACGACGGTGGCGACCTCCCGGCCGTTGAGCTGGGCTAACAGGCCTTGGTCGCCGGCGATGTCGACCATCCCGGTGTCGAACCGGTCCACCCACGTTCGGATGCCGGTGGCCGGGTCGGTCTCCCATTTCGCTTTGCCGCGCCTGGTTTCATCGATCCCCAAGACCCGGATCGGGGCCAGCTGCTTCGCCAGGACCGGGTCGGCCATCGCCACCACCGCGCGGTGACAGGTATTCCAGGTGGTGCCCCAGGCGGCGGACACCTCAGCAACCGATCGCCACCCATCCAGCACCGCAGCGGCCATCTCTTTTTTCGCGCGGACGGTGAACCTGGCCCGCGGCGGGATCTGCGGCACGGACTCGGTGAACTGCTTCCGGACGCAGGAAGTGTTGCGGCACAACCATTTCTGTTTGCACCACAGCAGTTTCGGGAAATCAGGGCCGACCTTCACATCCTTCGGGCGGGTCACCACCCAACCCTTGGACCTGGTGGAGACGACCGCACATTGCGGGCACCGGCCGACCCACGCGGGCGCGGTCAGGACCCGGACGTCGCGTGCGCCGTCCGCGCCGATCCCGACCAGGTCAACGTCGATATCGGTCAACCCGAGAAGCAGTGAACTACAGTTGGACATGCTCGCGCCTCTTGTTCTGGATGCCTGAAGAACACCCAGTTCACAAGGGCGCGAGCCCTTGATCAGTCACCGACACGGATGCCGCTGCTCACAGCCCCTGCCCCTATCAACTCTGAAGACCCGCCAACCTACCGGGAGGATATGACTTCCGCCCCCTGTCGCTCATGATCTGGGGTAGTTATCTGGCGGTGTCTGTTCGCATTACCTGGCGCGAGCGCGACGGCTTGGGGGCCATGAGCCGACGGTATTGCTCCCGTTCGGCTGTTAACGGCGCGCCGGGCCCAGGCTGGGGACGCTTCTTCGGTACTGGCATCGCAACTCCTGACGGTCAGGTGTTGCAACGACTGCTGGAACCCGTCCCGCATTAAGCTAAGCGGTGTGAATCGCCACATTATTTGGCCGCTTATCGCCACGCTAAATGTCCGCGTTCCTCAACGTCTAGGAGCCCTGCCGGGGCGACGACTAGCCCATCTGTGCAGGTCAGTAGGCTTCGAAGCACTGACTGCATCGCCGCAAGGTGGACATAATGTGGCGGCAGTGCCCTAGACAATTTGGCTACCGACATAGTTGGTCGAACGCTTCCGACCAAGCCTGCACCTGAAGGTAGTTGGACCGATCAGTGTTCCGTCGATGTCGAACAACACAACCTTGGCACTTGGCAGCCGCCGAATCGGGCATCGTCTGCACATCACGACCGGGACACGACGTCCCCATCGTTTGCTGCTGGCTGTGCCGGCGCGGCGGATGCTCACTGAACGCGCGTCGCGCCGACGGCTCGGCCCGGTTTTCATCGCTGCGGTGGGTCCTCGCCCTCGGCCCGGTCGGCGGTACTGGCTTCATCGCCGTCCACCCCCGCCTGGTGGTTGGATCCGGAATCTGCCTCTTCGATCGCGGCGGCGACCCGTTGCTGCGTCTCGTCGCTGGACGGTTGCGTCATCGTGCTCTCCTCTGGTTGAAACAGCCGAGACAACTGATCCGTCGCAGCGGAGGGTTTGCCGACTTCGCCGCGCATGCTATGCGGCTTGCCGTCAACTGGGCGATTCGGTCGCCGCGTTTTCTTCAGCTTGTTTCGACCCGGTCGGGTGATCGGTATCGGTCGGGTCCTTCATAGCCGATCCAGCAGGGGTGTCTTTCGGTTCGCCCTGCTTGACCGCGGCTGAATCCTCGCGTGCGGCATCGCTCATCACAGTCACCTTCTATAGCACTACGGTGCGCCGGACACCCGGCGCCTCTTCCCTGTACCCCGTTGGCTCCGCCGACGAACCGACCAAGACGGTCGACTGTGAATTGCCAAATTAGTTGGCACCTTTTGGCCAAATTATTTAGCACTACTGGGTGGTGCCGACGACGAGCATCGTCGGGCGGCGTGGATGACGTCTGGGGTGATCTGGTCGAGTTGGTTGATCTGGATCAGGCGCCCTACTTGGGTCATCAGGCGTTCGATGAGGCGGAAGTTCCCGCCGGTGATGCGGGTGAGGCGTGTTGGCGGCCTCGACGTGGTCGGGGTTGGCCGGGTCGTGGGTGTGGCCCAGGTGCTGCCAGTAGTCGGCCAGGACGATCGGGATGTCTTCGGGGTCAAGAGGCCGGTACTGGTGGGCAAACCCGATCCGACTGTACAGCTGCGGGTATCGGGCGAGCTGACGTTCGAAGCCCGGCATGCCGATCAGGATCATGCCGACATCGGATCGGGCGAAGAAATCGCGTAGTTGCTCCAGCGCAGCGGTTTTCAATCGGTCGGCCTCATCGATGATGACCAACTCCGTCCGGGGTTCCAGGTAGGTCATGTCGTCGTCGAACTCGGGGTGGCAGTTCGGGTCCAGCGCCCGGTTGATGTCCGCGCCTAGCACATAGGCCTGCAGGTGCACTTCCAGGTTGAGGCGCCGCCCGGTGATGTGCACCTCCGGGGTGTAGAAGGCGGTGCAGCTGGCCACCAGCGATGCTGGCAGGACGGTGCCGCGGACATACCGGTCGGCGCTCCACTGGTCCCAATCATCGGCTGCGGCGTAGGTGCGGGCGGACAGAGTCTTTCCCAGGCCGGGCGCGCCGTAGCAGGCACCGATGTAGCGGTGCCGGCGGACGGCGTCGGCGAACTCGACGAAACGCCGGTGCTGCTTGGTCACCTGGAATCCGACCAGCCGCCGCGGCGGACGCGCTGGCGGCGCGGACAGGTGGATCTGTTCTGCCACTGTCAATCCTTCCTGGGTTCAGATCAGTCCTCGCGGTAGAGCTTGAGCCGGCGGCGCGGCGGCTGAGCGCTGCTTCGGCCCTGTTCAGGCCCCTCTCGAGCGGGATCCTCGACGCTCGGGTGGGTCAGCAGCTCGACCAGGCTGCGCCGGGCGGTGAGGTGTTGCCGCAACTCCCGGCGGCGTTCGTTGCGGGCTGCGTGCAGGTCGGACACGAGATGGTGGCGGAGGCGATCTCGGGGGAGACGGCCCGGCACAGGAAACTGTCATGGTGGTAGACCCGTATCTCGGCCAGGTCACGCGGGTCGTACCGGATCGTCACCGGCTCGCCGACGTAGGCGGCCAGGGTGAGGGAGAAGTACCGCAGTCCGTGCAGGTGAATACCGTCGCGTTGCACCTTGCGGGGGGTGGACACAGTCTGCAGCAGCAGGTCCAACACCTCCAAGGAATCGGGCATCCGTGGCAGCCAGGCGCCCGCCGCCCACCGCTGCGCCGGGGCCTGCCCGGTCTCGGGATGGCTGCGCTGGTGATAGGTGCCCACGATCCACCCGCCGACCGCGGCATCGAGCTAGGAAAGGGTCAGCTTCGCCGCGGTGACCGGTCTGCCGTGGTTGCCGGGCGGGATGTGGCCGGGCAGCGTCGGCAGCAACTCGGTGGTGATACTGCCGAAGAATCGTTCGATCTTGCCGCGGCCACGTGGCTTTCCCGGCGCGGACCGGATCACCTGGACCTTCAGGTCGGCGCAGACCTGCATCAGGTGTGCGCTGGTGAAATCCGCGCCGTGATCGCTGTAGAGGGTGGCCGGTATCCCGCACACCGGCCACTGCGGGTCGGACTTGCGCCAGATCGCCTGCCGCAGCGCCAACGCCGTCTGCGCCGCGGTCGGATCGCCCAGGAGCACCGCATACCCGGCGATGACCCGGGAGTGGTCATCCAGGATCACCGTCAGCCACGGCCGCACCGCCGTTCCCTTCGCATCCACCACCATCACATCCAGTAGGGTGTGGTCGGCCTGCCAAATATCGTTGGCGTGCAACGATTCCCGGCGCAACACCAGTTCGAAGTCGTCGCGGTAGACATCCGCGTCGTGATGCGCCATTGCCGGCAAACCGCGGTCCAGGCTCCGGATGATCCGGCGGACCGACTGATACGACGGTGCTCGCAGACCCCGCTCCGCGGCAATCCCGCAGATCCGGCGGTGGACCTCGGCGATCTTCGGAGGCGGACGCCGCAGCGCCAATCCCTCCACCAACTCCACCAACTCGGCCGCAATGCGCCGGTCACCATTATCAGCACGCCCGGACCGGCTCAAACCAGCCGACCCATCGGCCCGGTAGGACGCCAACCACCGGCGGGCCGTCCGCAACGGAACCCCCGCCCGCCGCGCGGCCACACTCAACGCGACCCCGTCGTGCAGGTGCGGACTCAGCATCGCCAGACGTTCCTCCAGTCCCGGCAACCGACCCTCACCTCCGTCAGCTATGCGACGTCAGCAATCATCACGTCGCACCCGCGCCGGCCACCCGGCGACACGCCAAGATGGTGCCAAATAATTTGGTCAAAGGTGCCACATAATTTGGCAGACGACAACGCTAAATGGCGCGATTCGCGACGTCTCGACGACCCTGAGGCGCGTCCACGGACTCGTCTGTGCACGTCAGGCGGCTCCCAGTCGCATGGCTGCTGCACGGCGACGCGACAAATAATGTGGCAAAAGTACGACAAACAATTTGGCTACCGACAGACCCGGATGTCGGCTACCTTCAATGACCGGCGGTCAGTGCGCCGAGGGCTGCGGGGAGTGGCAACGCGACCGTGAGTGCCTTGGTCCTGGTGAAGGGCCGCGCCTCGAGCTCGTCTACCTTGTCCTCAGTTTGTGCAGATGGCGGATCTAAGCCAGCTCTTAGCAGTGGCGCACAGGCGCCTGCTGGAAGACCCGATTCGTCGAGATGTACCTGGACACCCCGGACACCCACGTGGGACGTCCGCTGTAGGGGTCGTAGCCGGGGCCACTGATGTAGAACCAATGTAGAACCAACGGTTGGTGCCGTATGACCAACCATAATCTGTCCAGCAATACTCATAGTTGCCGGACCTCCGAGGCCAGACGGGAATCGTTGTCAGCGGCGTGAGGCACCTTTTCGCCGGTAACATCGAAGAGCTGCTTCTTCAGGCCTTCGCGTACCGACGTGCAATCGTCGAAAGCGCCACAGCTACAACGAGGATCCCGCCCGCGAAGACGTACTGCCAGAAGGTCGGAGTGCCCAGCAGGCTGAGTCCGTTAAACCCAATGTTGACGACGAGCACGCCGGCGAATGTCCCGACGATGTGGAACTCCCCATCGCGAATCGTCGCAGCTCCGAGGAATACTGCAGCGAAGGAGTTCAGAAGATAGGTGTCCCCCGCACCGACGGTGCCGCTGCCGAGGAGTGAGGCAAGAAGCACGCCGGTGACTGCGGCGGCTACGCCCGCGATGATGAAGGCCACGATCTTGGCACGGTCGGTTCGCACCCCGGCTAACCGGGCCGCATTGCTGTTCGCCCCGGTGGCCTGCATCCGCTGTCCGATCGGGGTTCGGTTCAGTACCACCCAGAGCAGCGCGAGCACGATGATCATGAACCAGATCGGGTTCTGGATGCCGAGGACTCGACTGAGCGTGATGTCCGTGAAAGCCGTTGGGACCTCGACGATCGGGGATCCCGCGGTGTAGCCGAACGACAGCCCGACCAGGACCGTGCCGACTCCGAGCGTTGCGACTACGGCATTCACGCGCGCCTTCGTCACGAGCAGGCCGTTCACGGTGCCCACCAGGGCGCCCACCAACAGCGTGATGAGGATTGCCACGATCATAGGTAGGCCCTGGTTGGCGATGAGGCCAGTGACGAGCACGCCCGCAAGGCTCGCCGCGTAGCCGACGCTCAGGTCCATTTCGCCGACCACCAGTACGAGTGTCAGACCACCCGCGATGATGGCGGTCAGGGCGGCTTGGTTGAGGATCGCCAGCAGGTTGTTGACGCTGAGAAACGCGCCTCCGGCCAAGGCCGAGAAAATGACGAGCATGATGGCCATCGCGATCAGCGTTCCGTACTTGGACACGATGACAAGACCGAGACGCCCGCCGGAGGAATGCGCCTTCAGGGGCGGCGCACTGTCGACCGCGGTGGACTGCAAATTCATCGTTCCGTTTCCTTTCCTTCGTCCCCCGAGAAGCTGAGGGACACGATGCGGTCTTCTGTGATCTCCGGGCCGACCAATTCCCCGACGATCCGTCCCTCGACCATGACCTCGACCCTGTTGCAAATCGTGACGAGTTCCTCGTTGTCGCTTGATATCACGAGCACCGCGGTGCCGCGGGCGGCCAATTCTTTGATGACGCGGTAAATCTCGGCCCGGGCACCGACGTCGACACCCCGCGACGGCTCGTCAAGTATCAACACCTTCGGTTGGTCGATGAGCCACCGCGCGATGACGACCTTCTGCTGGTTGCCACCCGACAACGAGCCAACTGTCGAAGCGACGTTGCGCGCCTTGATGGTGACCAGGTCAGCGACCTCTTGCGCCCTCTTGCGTGCCTTTCGCAGGTTCAGGTAGGGCCAGAACGGCGATGGCGTCAGCGAGTCGAGCTTGGCGAGATTGATGTTGAAGTCGATCGACTGGTCGAGAAACACCCCGCCGGTGCGACGTTCTTCGGGAACGAGGCCGATGCCTGCCTTGACAGCGGACGCGGGGTCACGGAAGTGGACCTGCCTGCCCTCCAGCAACACCTCGCCGGACTTCCTGGGTGTGGCGCCGTAGATGACGTTCGCCAACTCGGTTCGTCCAGCCCCCACGAGACCGCCGAGGCCGAGGATCTCCGAGGCGTGAACGGTGAGGGACACGTCCCGGAGGCGCCCGCCGTCAGTGACCTTCCGGACCTCTAGGACCGGCCGCCCCACGGGGTGGGGCTCGCTTCCGCGCTCCGGGACCTCGAGGTCCCGCCCGACGATCGCGCGCACGAGCTCGGGCTTGGTCGCGCGCTCGCCCACAATCTGCCGCACCACCTCGCCGTCCTTGAACACGGTGATGTCCTCGCAGAGGTGGGACACCTCGTCCAGGCGGTGGGATACGAATACGACTGCCGTTCCTGCCGCTGCCAACTCGCGGATGATGGTGTGCACCCGGCGCGCCTCGTTGACGGACAGACTCGCCGTGGGCTCGTCCATCGCGATGAGCCGCGCATCTTCCATCAGCGCTCGCCCGATGAGGATGAGCCATTGATCCGCCGTGCTCAGTGAGTCGACGTTCGTCGTCAGGGGGAACTGCATCCCGAGCCGCTCCGCCACGGACCGAGCTCGTGCCCTCGCTGGGCGCCAGTCGATCAGTCCGGCGTGCGTCTTCGGCGCGTTCCCGAGAGCCATGTTCCTGAGCACGTCCCACCCGGGAATCAGGCTCATTTCCTGATGAATGAATGCGAGACCGAGATGGGTGGCGTCCTCGGGCGACGCGATGCTGACGACTTCGCCGTCAACCTCGATGGTGCCGTCGTCGGGCTTTTCGATCCCTGCGAGGCATCGGATGAAGGTGGACTTCCCAGCACCGTTCGCACCCACCAAACCGTGGACCACGCCTGCGCGGACAGTCAGCGAGACGGACTTGAGTGCAGCCACTCCGCCGAAGGACTTTCGCACGTCGGTGACCCGGAGGAACTTGGGGGAGTCAGCGGCGATGGGCGCGTTCTCCCCCGAGAGCTGCGTTGCTGCGTTCACTTGAGCGCTTCGGGGTGGGACTTCAGGAACTGGTCGATGCTCGACTTGTCGACCAGAATCCCGGGCACGTCCACGGTCTTCTGTTTCCAGTCGGCGCCAGCCTTGATCGCCTCCAGCGTCGTCGTGAACATCGTCTTGCCCTCGGCCGTTGCGTCCTCGTAGACGGTTGCGGTCAGGCTTCCGTTCTGAACTGCCTTGATGGCGGTGGCGGATCCGTTGATGCCAAAGGTTTTGACGTCGTTCCGGCCGGCCTGCTTGATGGCCGAGATCGCGCCGAGCGTCGGGTCCTCCCAGCAACCCCAGACCGCGAGGTTGCCCGAGCCGGCGGGGTGGCTGCCAAGCCACGCGGTCGCGTAGCGGGCACCGTCCTGCGCGAAGCCCGGGATGTTGACCTCCGCCTTCTGCACCTTCACGTCCGGATACTTGGCCATCACCTTGTCGAAAAGAGTCTCGCGGTCGCGGCAGACCTGGCCGGTGCGGTAGGTCAGTGCCAGCACGGAACCCTTGTTGTTGATCGCCTTCAACAGTGCGTCGGTAGCGGGCTGCGCGAACGGAGCGCCGTTGCCCGTGGTCATGGCAACGCTGGGAGCGAGTCCGCCGCCCCAGGACGCGACGGGAATTCCCGCAGCGCGCGCATTCGCGAGCCCGGTTCCGAGCGAGGTCACCGGGAAAACCAGGTCGAAAATCATGCCCGCCTTCTTGGACACGAAGTTGGTGATTGCCGAGTTCGCGGTGTCGGCACTGCCGGCGGCATCCACGACGTTGACCTTCCAGCCGGCCGCTTCCGCAGCCGCTGTCGCACCCGCGATGACGCGCGCGTTGTTCGCGTCAGTCGCGCTGATCGTCACGATTCCGAGCAGCTTGTTGCTTGCCTGCGTCGCGTTCGTTGCCGTTCCGGAGCTCGGAGTGGAGCATCCGGTGAGGGCGAGCGCCACCGTGGCGGCCACGGCCGTCGCGAGGGCGAGGGGCTTTTTGAACATGAGTACTCCTTTGTACGGGGGTTTTTCCTACAAGGCTCGAGGCCGGCCGGTGACCGTCAGGCGTGGGCAGGGTCGCCGTCAAGCCGTGAACTGGTGCCGGGCGCAAGGATCAACTCGGCGACGGACAGCCCATCCTGGGATCGGCGTGAGGGGTGCCGCTGGAAGGTGGCCGGCTCGTGCACGATGACTAGCCGATCAGTGTCGGTGACGGTTTTGACCATCTCGTCTATGAGGCGCAGCCCTGTCCATCCGCTGCCTCCGCCGAATCCAATATTGACGTATGTCCCGTCACCGCCGATGCCTTCGGCGTTTTCGTAGCTATACATTGCGTCGCCTGTGATGACCCAGGGCTGCTTATCGGCGCCGGTAAGAACGACGTACTGCCCGCCGATCGTGTGGGTGTCCCATGCTGTGCGAATTTGCAGTCCGGGAAACAATTCCAGCGGGCCGTCCAGCAGGATGAGGCGGCCCTGGTCCGCAAGCCGACTGAGTTCACGCACGTCCTCGGGGTCCAGTGCCAGGATGAGCGAGTTGTACAGCGGTGCCGCTTCGATGACCTCGTGGGAGGTCTCGAGCTCGCGGCGCTGCAGGTAGAAGGTCGCATTCGGGAACCAGCGCGTGGCGCCCGCATGGTCGTAGTGGGCGTGAGTGAGGATCACTGTGTCGATGTCCTCGGGACGGACGCCGACCTTCCTCAGGACCGCATCGGGGTATTGATAGTCGACGATGTCGTTGATGTCGTTGTAATGCCGGTTCGATGACTGATTGTCATGGCCGATGTCGACGAGGATACGGTGCCCGTCGCCCTCGATGTAGACGTAACTGTAGGAAAAGGGCCGGGTGCCAGCATTCCAGGCGCCATAGAATATGCACCCCATGGGCTGTGCCAGGCACCGGGAGTACTCGAGCATCCACATCGAGTAGGTCAAGGTCTGCTCCTCATTGAGTTCGTGCAGCGACCGATTTAGCGACACCACCTGAGGAATCGATTCCTCGGAATCCTAGGAGCCATCGGCAGCCTGTCAAGGACTGCTCGGCTGGACGGAGAGTTGTTAATTCGGGATGTTCACTGTTCCGATGAGATTCACCTTAACTCCGAGCGCGTTCAACATGGCAGCCTTCGCGATCAGTGCCTTATCCGCCGCCGGGGCGTCCGGCGCATAGACGACCTGCGCGTGGTTTGCCTTGTGACGAGCCATGAACTGGTCCCTTGTCACGTCATGAAGGACGACGTGCGCGATCGGCCATTCGGGGTTGGTTGCATTCTTGCGGCGCTGCGTCTCTGTATCGGGCAGGTCTACTACTGTGCCACGGAAGATGTCTGCTTCGAGTCGTCCGCCGTTGATGAAAACTCGACTGAGGACGAGTTCTCCAGCTCGCGATACGCCATTGATGGTTGATCCTCCTGCGGGGAAGAACACCGGGCTCTGCCGCCATCCTTCCGCATGGTCCCACCCACCGAGGTGGGATCCGGGCACTGATCCGGAAATCTCGTAGACCCAAACGAACTGCCCGCCGTAGTCTTCTCCCCAACGAACGTCATGCAGGGTGTTGTCGGGCACCATCCCCATCGCCCGCCACACGCGGTCGGTGATGAGCGCGTCGACAGCGACACCCTCATCCACCTCGTTGAAGTGAGGGAATGCGCGACCCTCATGGAGGACGCGGCTTCCGTCTCTACTGCGGACAGGGGGCCTGTCCGTCGAGTTGAGCAGGCCTTCGGCGAGGTCGGAACCTGGGACAAGATCCTTTAATCCCTGCTGATACTGGATTCCAACCGCGTCGAGACCAAAGTCGTCGGCGATGCGTAGCGCGGCAATATACATTTTGTACTGCGACTGCAGTTGGGCGTCGGTCAGCTCCGTTGCTTCGTCCGTACCAAGCCGGAATGTCATCCCGCGTTCGCGAAGCCAATTCCCGACCGCCGCCGCCTCACCGTCATCGACGCGCAACATTTCGGCGTAGAGCGCCGACTGCGAAAGGCGCTCCTTGTATATGCCGAGCGTGTTGAGCAACTCGTCGTCGATGATCGCGTTGTACATGCCCATGCAGCCTTCATCGAAAACGCCGATGATGGCCTTCTCCGAAAGCAGCTGCTGCGCGAGGGCGATTCCGAGGTCCCGCTCCGGACTCGAGGCCAGTTCGGGAAGTGGCCTCACATGAGATTGGTCGTGGTCGATTCGCCCTGTTTCAATCCACGCTTGCACGGCGTCAATGAACCATTGGTCCTGGAAGTCGACGCTCCATGCCGTCGAATAAGCTCGACCCATTTTCGTGAGCCCACCGTTCAAACCGAGCAGACCGACAAGGCCTGGCCAGTCGCCAGCGAAGTTCGCAACGGTGAGGATCGGCCCTCGATGGGTTCGGAGACCGTGCAGCACGTGATGGCTATACTGCCACACTGCTTCTGCGACGATCAGGGGCGCATCAGTGGGAATGGACTTGAACACTGTCATGCCCATTCGCTGGCTTGATATGAAGCCGTGTCCGGTCACCGGGTCAACGGAGTTCGCGCGCACCACCGACCAGCCAAGAGACTCGAAGACGCTCGTTACTCCGGCCTCTAGAGCCACCTGCGTCGGCCAGCCGGCTGTGTTTGCGCTCTCTCGGAGGTCTCCGCTCGCGATCAGGTACGCGGTACGCGGTAGTGTGGATAGCGGAGCCGTCAGGTCAGGTAACAGGTACTGGGTCACGGGGTTCCAATCGGGTGAGATCGCGCCGCCTGATAGTTGGCCAGCGCGTGGGAGACGTCAGAAACAGCGAGCTGAAGTTTGCGGTATAGGGCGTAGAGGTCGTCGTATTCGACGGCCAAGTCGGCATCTGGAACGACGAGCTCGGATACAGGGTTCCAGGAGTCGATACTGACCGGGGCGAGTGCGTTTGCAGCGAGCCAGGCGGCGCCATAGGAAGCACCGACCGTCGTCGTCGGCAGGACCTGCGGCAGTTGAAGGACATCGGAGACGATCTGCATCCACAGATGGCCCTCGGTTCCTCCACCGACGGCGACGATCCGCCGCGGCTTGACGCCGACGGCTGCCATCGCTTCAAGGTTGTGCCGTACCGCAAGCGCGGTGGCCTCCAGGGTCGCCCGGTAAAGGTCGCCCCGGGTGTGGCTCAGTGTCAAGCCCACGACTGCGCCTCGCGCATGGGGATCCATGATCGGAGTGCGCTCCCCAGCGAAGTACGGCAACACGAGGAGCCCGTTTGCCCTTGGGCCGGCCGCATCGGCTTCTGCGAGCAGCGTCGGGAAATCGGAGCCAGTTAGATCCCGAAGCCAGGCCGTAATGGCCCCAGAGGTAGCGAGGCCGCCGGCGAGGTTCCGCGTGCCCCCGATCGCTCCGACCGTGCCCCACATGCTCGGTGTTGTCACCGGCTGGTCGACGGTCGCGATTAGGAACATCGTGGTGCCGTACATCAGCATCAGGTCGCCGGGAGAATGGGCGCCGACACTCAGGGCCTCCGTCCAAGCATCGATTGTGCCTGCGACAACTGGGATGCCGGAGCCCAGGTTGGGGATGTCCCCGCGGGTATAGCCGACTACGTCGCCCGCCCACGAGAGGGCCGGCAGAGGAAGGTCGGGCGCGATTGCCGTTGCCCACGGCCTATGCCAGTCGAGGTCATGCCGATCAAACAGCGGCGAGCATTGGCTGGCGGAGTGGTAATCCATCGTGTAGGTCCCGGTGAGCCGGAAAACCAGCCATGATGCAGGCATCAGGAGCATGCGCGCCCGTGTCATCGCTTCCGGTTCGTGCGTCGCCAGCCACGCAAGCTTGGGCCCCACCGCTTGTGTCGTCAGCGCAGATCCACCGCGTTCGAGAATCGCCTCAGCACCGAATCTTGCTGTTAACGCCTCGATCTCATGCACGGCGCGCGCGTCGATACCGTAGAGGATCGCCGGTCGGAGTGCGCGCCCGTTCTCGTCGGCGATTGCGACGCACGGGCCCATGCCGCTCACGCCGATCGCCTGCACCTCGAAATTGCCGGACTGAAGAAGTTCTTCGGCGAGGTCGTTGAACTCTCGCCACCAGACCTCGGGATCCATCTCAGCCCATCCCGGCTTGGGACGATCGATTTCGTGTTCGCGTCGAGCGGATCTGACGATGCGCCCGTGTTCGTCGACGAGCACGGCCTTTGAACTGGAAGAGCCGATGTCTACACCCAGTACTACGTGCACGTCTCGCCATCCCCTCGGCCTCGTCGCCCTGGCAGTGTCTCAGAAATCGTTTTCTCCGGCAATAGGCCTGCCAGCCGGTCAGCTGCGGAGTGCCGTTAGCGGCGGGAACTCGCGCGAACAACGAGGCGAGCGGGAAGCACAGTGGTCGACGCGGGTGTCGCGCTGCCCTGGAGCAGCAGCTCGGCAGCCCTGCGACCAAGCGCATCGGTCGGTTGAGCGACTGCCGACAGCGGTGGCTGAGTAACCTGTAGCCACGGGTTGTCGTCGAACCCGACGATGCCGATCTGCGTGGGGATGGCGATGCCGCGGTCGTGTAGGGCGCGCATGGCGCCGACGGTGAGCAGACTGTTCCCAGTCAGTAGTGCATCAGGAGGGTCCTCGAGCGCGAGGAGCTGCTCGACCGCGCGGTACCCACCATCCTCACGGTAATTTTCGATCTTCTCCAGCGACGCGCCCAAGTCGATGTCGTGTTGACGCAGAGCCAACCGGTACCCGTCGAGGCGCTCCACCGCTGTGCTGATGTGAGTCGGGCCGGTGATGCACGCGATCCGCTGGAATCCCCCGTCGAGAAGATGGGCTGTAGCGTTCGCCGCTGCGATCATGTTGTCGATGACGACGGCGCTGACGAGCGTTTGGTCCAGTTGTCGGTCGATGGTGACCACGGGAACTTTCCGGTCGATCAAACGGCTGATGTCGGTGCTCGGCTGGGCTGGCGAGATGATCACGCCGGCCATCTGCTCGCTGAGCGCAACGTCGATGTAGCGCGCTTCCTGCTCGACGTCCTCCTGCGAGTTGCAGACGACGACGGAGAACCCACTGGCCCGCGCCACGGCTTCCACACCACGAACCAGCGATGTGAAGTACGAGCTCGCAACATCTGACACGATCAGAGCCCAAACGGACCCAGTCCGTCGGCGCAGACTCCGCGCGACGTTGTTCGGGGTGTAACCCAGTTCTTTGACCGATGACATAACTCGTACGGCCATCTCCGCGTTCACGCCGTCACGGCGGTTGACTACGCGCGAGACGGTGGCGACAGACACTGCCGCATGCCGCGCGACATCGTGGATCGTGGTCATGGAGATCGCCTCCTGATCGCGCCGGGGGGGGTTCCCACTGTTACATCAATCTTCTCGCCAGCACTTGACTTCAGTATGACCCTCGTGCACTAATTCGGGTAATCGTTTTCTCAACCTGGCCAACCAACGTATGACTCAGCAAAGGACTGACGCTTCGATGACTCTTTGGACGACGCCCGTCGGTCGACACCGACTTCGTCTCATCGGAAGTTTGGCCGCCGCGGGGACCGCCGCTACCCTCACCGTGACCGGACTCGCCGCTTGTTCGTCCACCTCGGCGACCAGTTCCGGTGCAACGTCAACGACTGGCGCGCACCTGACCGCGCAGCAGCCGTTCAGAGCTACTGGATCGACGCGGTCAACGGAGTCGTGATCCTCATCGCACTGGTGGTGTCACGCCTCCTAGTACTACAGTCGTGGTTGTTCTGGTCTTTTCGGCGTGTCTTCGCAGGTAAATGTTGAGTTGGTCCGATCCTGCGGTGATGGGTGATGATCTTTGTGTGGCGCAGGTGCAGGAGTGGGCGGACGGACTGGCGGAGCTGCACGCCCTGATCGGGCACCGTTTTGCCAGGTCGGAGCCTCGCGAGCATGCGTTGGCGTATGTGCAGGGTTTGCTGTCCGGTGAGGAACGGAAGAACTCCTGGACGCTGTCGGAGCGCGCCGGGGATGCCACCCCCGACGGGATGCAACGGCTACTGTCCACCGCCGATTGGGACCCGGATCTGCTCCGTGAGGATCTGCAGACCTATGTGGTGGCCGCATTGGGTGACCGGAACGGTGTGTTGATCATCGACGAAACCGGTTTTTTGAAGAAGGGCACCCGATCCGCCGGTGTGTCCCGGCAGTATTCCGGCACCGCCGGGCGGATCGAGAACTGCCAGATCGGGGTGTTTTT
>JAABUZ0100006005.1_pt1 | contig 15500 bp, 14 predicted proteins | sample 5562091 | NCBI WGS metagenome assembly JAABUZ01 (sample SAMN12813069, study PRJNA571459) | rock metagenome | isolation source: Antarctica rocks | place: Antarctica: Victoria Land, Linnaeus Terrace sud | collected 2015-12-21 | reverse complement strand
GTTCGAGCGCCTGTACAAGTTCTTCCAGGAATTCGACTGGACGCTGGACGAGCGCCCCATTCGCAGCGGCAAAGAAATCAACCCCGATGTTCTGGGCTACATCTTCGAGAAATATATCAACCAGAAGCAGATGGGAGCGTATTACACCAAAGAGGACATCACCGAATACATCGGCAAGAACACGATCCTGCCGTTTTTGTTCGACCAGGCCCGCCGTGACTGCCGCGTCGCGTTCGAGGGTGAGCACACGGTCTGGGAGCTGCCGGCAGCCGACCCGGACGCCTACATTTATCCCGCCATCCGCCACGGCGCTGACCTGCCGCTGCCCGAGAACATAGCACGGGGTGTCACCAGCGTTGCGGGACGCGGCGAGTGGAACCAGCCCGCACCGCCTCCATATGGCCTGCCCACGGAAATCTGGCGCGAGACTGTTGCCCGCCGCGAACGCTGCGCCGCGGTGCGAGAAAAACTTTCGAGCGGCGCGGTGCAGGACATCAACGACTTTGTCACCCTCAACTTAAACATTCGCCAGTTTGCGCTGGACGCGCTCACGACCTGGGAGGGTGCCGACCTCATCCGCGCCTTTTGGGATGCGATTCGGCACATCACGATCCTGGACCCCCCTTGCGGCTCAGGTGCGTTTTTGTTTGCGGCGCTGGAAATCCTGAAACCGCTGTATGAAGCGTGCCTGGACCGCATGGGCGGCTTTGTTGCCGACGCCGACCAGCTTGGCCGAGCAAACGATCATAAGGCATTCCGGGACACGCTGAAGGAAGTCGCCAAGCATCCGAACCGGGATTATTTCGTGTTCAAGTCCATCATTGTCAACAACTTGTACGGCGTGGACATCATGGAGGAAGCCACCGAAATCTGCAAGCTGCGCTTGTTCCTGAAGCTGGCCGCACAGGTGGAACCCGATCCCGCGAAAGACAACTTCGGCATCGAGCCGCTGCCTGACATTGACTTCAACATCCGCGCAGGAAACACGCTCGTCGGCTATGCTACCGAGGAGCAAGTGTTATTTGCAATCACGGGCCATAAGCAAAAAGCAATGGATTTTGATGGGAAATGGGAAGTCTTCGAACAGCGACTCAGAAGCGTCGAGCGCAAGTTCAGAGCTTTTCAAGACTTACAGACCCAACTTGAACTTCCCAGCGGCAGTCTGACCAACGCGAAAGACGATTTGCAAACCGAATTAGGGTCGCTTCGAAACGAACTCGACGACCACATGGCAATAAAGCAATACGCCAAACTCAATTCTGCAAACCAGAAAGCGTGGCGGGATACCACGCAGCCGTTTCATTGGTTTGTTGAGTTTTACAAAGTGATAAAAGCAGGCGGCTTTAATATAATCATTGGCAATCCGCCGTATGTCGCCTCTCACAAAATGAAAGCGCTCTATACATTGAGAGGATACGAGACAAGCAACGCTTCGGATATTTATGCCAACGTCATGGAGCGTTCCGCGATGCTTCTTAACAGCACCGGGCGCACTGGAATGATTGTTCCGTTAAGCTTGACGTTCTCAGGCGATTTTGCAAGTCTACGTGCGATGCTGCGGCGAGACTACCAGGCAAATTGGTTTTCCTCGTTTGCACGCATTCCTGCGGCTCTTTTCAGCGCGGACGTGCGTGTCCGTAACACGATTCATATCGCAAGCAAGTGTGCGGCCAGTATGATTTCTGAAACAACAGTGCTTCACCGCTGGTTCAGTCAAGCCCGCCCGCACATCTTCGCAAACTTGTCCTACATTGCTTTCGCGCCGCAACTTTACGAGACGCTGGTTCCTAAAATCAACACGCACAGAATAGCAGTTGCATTCGAGCGCCGCAGGGTTCAGTCAAAAATCACATTAGAGTATGTCATGCAAAAGACGGCAAGCAGTTCGGCACTGCACTTCAAGCAAAGTGCCTACAACTGGCTCAACTTCTGCCGGGTCATGCCGCCCTGTTATAGTGCGGCAGGTCAACTCATACCGCACACGAAATTTGGACAAGTCTATTTTGCTGACGACGACACAAGAGACATTGCTTTTTTGTTCCTCAACGGCAAAATCATGTTCTGCTACTGGTGCATGATTGGTGATGATTTTGATGTTACCCGCTGGATGTTCGCAGGCTTTCCCTTTGATCTTCGAGAAATTACCGAAACAGACAAGCAACGGTTGTTGTGCTTAAGCGATGATCTGGAGAGTTTGATGCAACAGAATACCACGTTCAAACTCAACGCTGGGAAGCGCGTTGGCAACTACAACTTGGCTAGGTGCCGCACAGTTACGGACCAAAGTGATGCGGTTTTCGCCAAATATCTGGGCTTAGAGCCAGTATGGGACGATATTGAATTACTTTACACGCAGATGGTCAAGACGAGTTTTAATCAAGAGGAGACAGATTGATGGGATATGTACACGATCAACAGGCTCATGCCGCAGGCGGGTTTTTGCTAAATGAACTGAGACAAGGAATTGCAAGCTGGGCAACACCGCGCTTGACTCCAACTACAACGCTCTCGCCAGGGGTCTTGGATTGGCCGCGACCTGATAGACTTTTGAGGACCCAACTACCGGCGCTTCTTTGGCTCTTGAGTTCAAGCCCGCTGGGCAGTCTAAGCGCGAGTATGTGACGGGGTTGGGGCAAGCGATAACTTACTTGCGTATGTTTGAGTATGCGGCGCTAATCGTTCCTGCGCTAGACCGTGACGGGGGCAGGATCGGTGAATACCTTCAAGACACTTTGAACGAGAGCTATGCACAAGCCTTGCCTGTTGCCCTATTCCAGTACGACCAGAACCCAGCAGACTTATCCGTGCAAATTCCTCTGCGCTCACGCCAAAATCCACCACCGCCGCCAAGTGGTAGAAGCGGAAAGGTTTTCTGGGCCTACTGGCGGGATTTGTCGCAGTTTGACATCTACGCGCTTTTGCGTATTGTTGATGCTCAGGACACTCCCAACTTCAGCAGTGCTTATAGCAGTTTTTGGAGCCGATTCATGTCTGCTGGCCAAGCAAGAACTTGGAACGGCTCGCTGCGCCGTATCAGTCCAGGGCGCAGTGGAAGGCCGGAAGAAGCCAATGCCCAAATAAGCTTTCGGCATTTGGGTCTGATTTCGTCGGATGGAAACTTGACTACTGCGGGCTACGATTTGCTGCGCTTAGGCAGAACTTACCAGCCAAATAGTTTAGTCTTTATGCAGAGCTTGTGCAACCGACTTCTTACGACTGGCAAGCATTTGGAGTTAATCTTTTGGGTTGAAGATTGCCAAAGAACGCTGTTGTCGGCAAATAAATTAAGGAGCAAAGACTTCTTCATGGCACTTGACATGAAGCTGCAACAGGAAGGGGTAATGCCCGCAGCCCCTCCCAGCGGAGGCAAATCAAGTTACATCCGAGACGAGCCTAAGCTGTGGAACAAGTTCAGCCTGCTGGTTCGCCGGCCCGGCGGGAATTATTTTCATCCGGGAATTGGCTTTGTGTTTGATTGGCGAGCAATCATTGCAGCCATGAGCAACTAAGCCGGGCGTGTTCTGGCAAAGCATTACGGCTTCACCGACGAGGAGACCGACTTCATCATCAACGACGACATCAAGTACCGCATGGGACGCGGCGGGGAAGACGCGGATGTCGGCGAGTAAGGTGGCAAAGTAGGAGGCGGCATGGTCTATGGCAGTTTTGTTGATATGAACCAGATCGCGGATGAAGCGGGGTGTAGCACAAAAGCCGCTTACAATGTCGCCGATGCAGTCCTGCGAGCCTTGCACAGAACCGCACTAATCAACGGCCTCAGTGGGTCGCTTCAAGAGGCGTTCATGCACATCAGCGCAGGAGCGGCGTTTCATCTCGGCGGCATTTACGCCGCCATTGGCGAGCGAGAGGAAGGGTTTCACGTCTCGGAGACACTGCTCCGTCTTCCCCCATCCGAGGGATGGGAGCCGTTTTACCAGCAGATGAACGAGTGGGAGCAAACGCTAAACGAACAACAACGCGAATTCCTGGACCGTAGATCAAGGCCATCTCAGGGCAATCTATAAAAGTAGAAGATCGGAAATTAAAAGCGCATGACCCACCTTCCCAGCGGCGGTACTATCTTCACCCCGAAAGCCGAGATGCTGCGTGACGTACTCTTAGACATCCACAAGCACAAAACCGCCCTGCCTGACTTTCAGCGGCCCTGGGTTTGGGAACCGGACATGGTACGCGAACTCATTCTGTCTGTCGCTTACCGTTACCCCGCAGGCAGTCTCCTGACCATGCCGATCTTGGGCAACAGCTTCGCGCTGCGTGCATTTGAGGGTGCGGGGCCACTGCCGCCTGCTCCCGCTAAACCCGCGATGATGGTTCTCGATGGGCAGCAGCGGCTGACGAGTCTCTACCAGGCGCTCTTTCGTTCCCAAGGCGTTCGGGTAAAAGACCGCACGTTCCACTTCTACCTGGATGTGAAGTATCTGCTTTCCGACCCGCCGCCCACAGACGCCATCTTGGACACGGCGCTATTTTACGTCAGCGAGGAGAAGAATTCCAAGCGCGTCCGTTACGAGTCGCTCAAGCCCCTCTATGAAATTACAACTCAGGCTCAAGAAATCGCCGAAGGCGCGATGCCGCTGTACCTCTCGATGGATAAAGTTCCGCTTGGGAAGTGGAAACGGGATTATCTAAGGCCCCTCGCCCACAATGACATTGAGAAGCTGGACGCACTTGAAGTGGACTGGGACCGTTTGGTCGGGCCGTGGCTAGAAGCCATCCACACCTACCAGTTTCCCGTCATCGAACTGGGCGCATCCATGCCGCTGGACGCGATCTGCCATATCTTTGAGAAGGTCAACAGCACAGGCGTCGCCCTGGACGTGTTCGACCTCTGCACCGCGATCTTGTGGTCGGAAGGCTTCCAGCTTAACAAGGAATGGGAAACGACCCATGGGCAGCTTCGCCCGTCATTTCCAATGCAGGACATTTCAGGAACATATTTCCTTCAGGGGCTTTCCCTGCTGGCTTCCCTTGACCGAAAACAAGCCAAACTGAACAGCACGTTCGCCGTCACCTGCCGCAAAGCCGATCTTATGAAGATGAGCAAGGCCACTGTCCAGAAGTGGTGGCCTGTACTCGTAAGCGGTTATCAGGAGGCGGTCAAGTTCATGGCCGACCAAGGCATCCTTTCCAAGCGTGTCCTGCCGTACTCAACACTAATAATCCCGCTGGCAGCAATCTTCGCCCACGTCATCCAGGTCAAAGGTCAAGCCAATGTCGGCGCGGTCTGGCCGAAGGTACGCCAGTGGTATTGGTGCAGCGTGTTCAGCCAGCGATACAGCAGCAAGACCGAGACAACTTCGGCACAGGACTTCGAGCAAGTCTTGAACTGGATTGACGGAGGGAGTACGCCCGATATAATACACGCCTTCAACTTCCGCGCTGATGCGCTGGAAGAGATAACGTCGATTCGCAACGCGATTTACAAGGGCGTTCTTTGCTTGCTTTCCAGTGAGGGTGCAAAGGATTTCGGCGGGGGCGGCAAACTGTCCACTCATCTCGCTGCGGTGACAAAGCAGGATCACCACCACATTTTCCCGACAAAAGCCTTGGCAACGCTCGGCGTGACCGATTCGCGGGGGGATGCCATCATCAACAAGACGCTCATCAACGCCGCCGTCAATCAGAGCATTGGCGGCAACTTGCCGTCGCTTTACATTAAGAACAGCCGCGCCAAGATGGGTGCGGCATTATTTGATGAAATCCTTGCTTCACATCAGATTGACGCTGCCCTGCTTAGTTCTGACCAATGGCCTGCATTCATCCAAGACCGCCGCGAGAGGATACGTGGCCTCATTCACGCGGCTTGTGGAGGCCATGTTCAGCCGTTCACTAACTAGGGTAGGTTTTCATGGCTGAATGTTCGTCAGGTCAAGTAGTCTCACTTTCGCGAGTTGCTTTGAACTCAATACTCATCCGCCAGCATGACAGTGATTACCCGCTGCGTGACCGCGGATTCGGCGGGATCGGGAGAGTGCGCCGTAAGTTCCAGGTCATAATAGTCAATTTTGAAGAAGTACCTCTGGCCGTCCATTTCGATCACGCCGAAGTCGTGCTCTCCGTAAGGGTCGTTGTCTTCGTTAAAATCGTCGAACCGGATCATCCTTCGCAGGAGTTCCGCTTGCTGGTCATGCGGTAGTGCCTCAACACCAGCAGTCCAGGAGACTACGCCGTTCAGCATCCGCCTCTGCGCGTCGTTCAGAGCCGCGATCTTTTCGGACTTATTGCTCATTGTGTCCCCCAATCTTCTTGCCCTTGGCTCGCTGGCTTGGGTTGATTGTCACCGCTCCCATGTAAATTGATTACGGAATCATTCGGCGGCTTCGCGCACAGGCGGCACGGCCAGCCTCACGACGGTGGGGTCGTCCTCGTCCGTGTCCTAGTAACGAAGCTGGAGCGTTTTCGTGTGGCTATCATACTCTACGACGGCCACTTTGGTCCCGTTCATAAGGATGTCAACGCCGTCGTATTCCGTGTCCGCACGGTCTTCAACAATCAGCACCCCGCAAGGCAATTCTTTGGTCATCATGTTCTCCTCCACATATCGGTGGGATTTTACCAGTGTCACACACGGAACACATCGCCCCCATCATCGTCCAGCCGCACCTCGCACAGCCCTTGGCACTCCTGCCGCATCGGACACCAAAGACAACATTCCACACTCGGTTCGGGCGTGGGCGGCAGGCGTTTGACGCGCAGCAAGGCTGCTGTAAGCAGCTTCAACTGCCCGCGGCAGATTCGGTGCGGGATTACGTCCACGGTAACTTGGCCTTGCTCAAGGTCGATCCAAATCAGTTCCAGCGTCCATTCTTGATATTCGGGCCACTTCCGGGCGGCGCACCAGAGCAGAATGAACGCTTCCCCGAGGTCCAGGCGCTGCTTGGTCGTCTTGAAATCCTGAATTATGAGTGTGCGCGGCGTTTCGGGCCTGCAAAGCACCCGGTCAATGGTTGCAGAAATTCGAGCCAGGCCCTCGCCCCGGTAGATGTAATCAAATTCAATCTGGCTTTCGAGCGCGATGATAGCCGTCACGTCCTCCGGGTGTTGATTGTCCAGAAACAGCCGAGCCATCTCCTCGACTATCTCAGCTTCAGAATCCCGCGAGACGCCTGGACCATACCGGGCCGAATATGCTGCCTGCCGCGCATATGTGGGCAGGTCGTTCAGTGGTAGTTCGTCTTCCCACCGCGCCGCGTGCAGGTTTTGAAGGCAAGAGTGGAGTGCCGAGCCGCGTCCGACGCTCACTGGGAACTCACGAGGGGAACCCCAGCCTCGCTTCGATACCCTAAGTTCATGCCACTTGCGGCTGCATTGCAAATCCTTTCGGCTGCTCACGGTCAATTTTGGAAGGACGGTCTGGATGGTATCGGGGGGCTTTGAACGGGCGGCGTACATGGTCGTCTCCTAGCTGTTGGCCTCGGTACAGCAGGCGCTGGTTTCCATAATACTCTCAGAAACGAATTGTGTCAATTCTTTACCAAGTACAAACAAATTTTCGCTTCCCGCGCCGACCTCTACCGCGGTATCATAGGCGCGTGCCTGATTACCCATACGATCCCAATGCTTCCTACCTGACTGTCGCCGAAGCTGCGGCGACGCTCAAAATTAAGACCCAAAGCCTGCGGACAGCCATCCAAGCGGGGCGTCTCCCGGTGGTGCGGGTGCACGGACGCGTACTGATCACTCATGAGGCACTAGAAGAATATCGCCTCCGCACCCAGCCTGAGGGCCGCCCAAAACCGGGGCGGCCACCTCGAACGCAAGGTTAATCGGTAGAGAACCACTCGTCCGCCTCTGCCTTGGTCGCAGCTTTCCGGGCCGCCCGGTACGTCGCCGCCGCTTCCTGCGCCGCTTGCAGGTCGTCCGCCCCATCCATGCCTACTCCTAGGTCGTCCTCAATGGCTTCTGGACTGGCCGCAGCTTTCGGGCTGGCCTGGGTGCTGCGCTCATATTCGGTGACCACCACGAACATGAGCCTAAGGATGGCACTCTTCCGCGTTTTAGCGTCCGGTGCCAACTCGCAGATCGTGGGGTAGCTTCGCTTCATTTTCGCGTTTGCCTCGTCCTCAAGGCGCTGTCGGGTGGCATCATTGATTTCATGGAACCGGACCCTGGCCGCCTCGATCTCGGCCTCTGGAACCACAGGCAGCCTGGCTTTTTCGGCCTTCAGGCGTTCCGTAAACGATAGCGACAACGATTTGCCTGAGGCGACAGGACGATACGGCACCTGGTCGGCAGGCCAGTCCTCCTGGATCGACGCGATTAGGGTACCCGTGCGGGACCGTTTAATACTTCGGGTGGGGAGCAGCGCGATCTGGCGCTTGATCTGCTCCAGCGGGTACGCCTGGGCGAGTTCGGTGGCGCGTTTGAGAATTACTTTCTCGGCCCGTAAAATCGAGATTGATTCATCAACCTCAACAACAACAGGCGCAGCCATCTTCTCGGGTGCAGGCGCAGTCTTTTGCGGTGCAGGCGCAGGCTTCTGTTGTTGTCTTAGGTGAGTCTTCGAAGAAGTCTCAGATGAAGTCTTAGTAATAGCTTGCGGCTTTTCCCCTTGCAAGTCTGCAGGTTTTCCCCTCACCTGTTTGCGGCTTTTCCGCATCCCTGTTTGCAGGTTTTCTGCAAACAAGGATGCGACTTCTTGCGGGTCTTCCGAAGACTGGGGTGCGGCTGTTTTTCGCCTCTCGGCACGCGCTTGTTTGTCCTCGTCGCGCTTGGCTTTGTCCAACGCGTCTTTGTCCAAAAACTGCCGTAGCCGCTCCATGGCACGCCCTTTGTCGATCTGATACCAGAGTCTAGCGGGTATGCCCGCCTTGTCTTCCGTGAGAATTTTCTGGTCTCGCAGCTTGCGCCTCGCCGTTTCCTACTCGGTTCGGGTCAGGCCCGTATCTTCTTCGATCTGTTCCCCGGTGGCGTAAAACCAGCCTTCGCGCCCTTCCACCGATTTCATCCGCGAGTAAAACCAAAACTGGGACAGCAGCAGCCCGACGCAGGCTCCGCCGAAGGCGCGGGCGAACACCGGGCGATGGGCAACGACCCTATCACCCAGCAAGGCATCGATCACCGGGTCAATGGGCTGAAATGCTTTATTCACTTCGTGCCTCCGGTCATTGGTGCAAAAAAGTTGTGAGAGTTTTGGTGGGATTCCCGGTGGGGCTTGACGCAAGACTCCGCGTCATGGTAAGATGTTGCCATGTCGTTCGCGGCCTCCTTGAGACGCGGTCGAATCATCCCGTACACCTGATGAGCACTGCTCGACAGAGCGGGGTATGTGCGACTGCCCGGACTTTCCAGGGTAGGGGCGTCGCAAGAACAAAAGACGACTTTATGTCACGTTGGGGGCCTGCTTTTGAGCAGGCTCCCTTCGTTTTGAATGTGAGATCAGCATCTGACTATTTTTTGGTATAAACCTTAGTCCGCGTCGGCTTTGGCTGTGCCGCCGCCTCTTCTTCCGCCGCTTTCGCTTCGCGTTCCGCCTTAATTCGCGCCACAATCGGCCCCACGGGGGCGGCCTGGTCGTGGACATCGCGCAATTCGTCCCGTTCCCGTTCCGACAAGGTACCGTCCGAGTAGATTTCGTGGGCCTGGTCCGTGCGGTGTCCCATCTGTTTTTTGGAAGCGTCCTTGCTTACCCGGTCGTGCGCTTGAGATGAAAAATGCCGCAGATCGTGACGGCGGATGCGGCGCTCGATGCCTGCCCGCTGGCGGTACTGATCCCATTGACGCCCCCAGCGGTAAGGATCGAGTGGCAAACCAAGTTCGCTAATGAACAGGTTGTCGCACATGGCGTCGTTTCCATCGCGAAGTTTGAGCAAGTCCGCCAAGATTCCGTCGCGGAAGTCTTCTGAGAAAAATACCAGGCGGTCATCACCGTTTTTGGTGTTACGCAGCAGCGCCGAACGCGCCTCAAGGTCAATGTCGGAGCGCAGTACGCGGGTCGCCTCCCCTATTCGGCAGCCAGTTTCCGGGAGCCAAAGCGTCATGCAGACGTCGCGGGTCGAGAAAAACTCCCGTGCTTCTTCACCTCGAAATCTGCTGGCAGGCGCGTGCTCCGGGGACCAGGCATCGTAAATGGCCTCGACGATGGCGTTAATTTCCTCCAACTTTACTACTGCTACTTTCTTCTTGTCCGTGATCTCGATCTTTTTGAGGGCTGCCAGCTTGTCCGTTGCGAAAATCTCCTCCTGGAAGGCCCACGTGAACTCCGTCATCAGTTTCTGCGTCAGGTGGTTGACCGTCAGGTCGCTCACGCTATATTCGGCCTGGTACTGCTCGCGGTAAGCTCTTACCACCCGCCCTGTGATCATATAGGGTCGAGTGATCCCCAGTGCGATCAGCGCCAGGTGCGCTCGCGTAAGGCTATTTTTGAGATCGTACTGGTACTTTTTAGTCCTATTTTTCTTTGCGGTGAGAAATCTCTGGAGCAGTTCTCCCCACTCGACGTCCTCGCCTGGTTCCTTCGGCGTCTCCCGCTGGACGCGGTAGACGTAGCGTTGCGGCATATCCTTGGTCCTCCCGTGATGTTTTGAGTGCTGACACTATGATGTCCGCAGGTTACGAGCATTCATGGCTTGTCACTTCGGATATTTTACATTATAGAATCTACGCACTACAACAAGCAAGCATATAGACAGCAAAAGGCCCCGAAACGAAGATTTTCGTTTCGGGGCCTTTAGAAGGGGAAGTGAGTTTCAGAGAAGCCGACACGCGGATTCGAACCGCGGACCTGCTGTTTACGAAACAGCTGCTCTACCACTGAGCCATGTCGGCAGACTTTTTTAGACGGAACGGGAAGATTATACTCAAAGTTTGTTCTTCTGTCAAGAGACCCGGCGCGATGAGGTATACTTGTCGGCGTATGGATTTTGCGTATGGACTATAACGAAGCGCTGGCGTATCTTGAAGGCCGACTGCGGCTTGGGGTGAAACTCGGGAACGAGCGCTTTTTGGCCCTGCTGCACCGGTTGGGTGACCCGCAGGAGCATCTGCGGGTCGTGCATGTCGCGGGGACGAAAGGCAAAGGGTCTACGGCGGCGATGGCGGCAAGCATTTTGCAGGCCGCCGGCTGCAAAGTCGGCATTTACTTGTCGCCGTATGTGTACGATGTCCGAGAGCGTATCCAGATTAACGGCGCTCTGATCCCCCGCACCGACTTTGCCCGCTGGGTCACGCAAATCCAGCCGCACATTGAGGCATTGGAGCGAACGGAGTTTGGGCCGACGACGGAGTTTGAGCTAAAGACCGCCGTCGGCCTCTGCTATTTTGCCGAGCAGGCCGTGGACTACACCGTGCTGGAAGTTGGGCTGGGCGGGCGGCTGGACGCCACCAATGTTGTCGCCCGGCCTCTGGTCACCGTGATCACCAATATCGGCCTGGACCACACCGAGCTGCTGGGGCATACGCTCTCAGCAATTGCAGGCGAGAAAGCCGGCATCGTGAAGCCCGGCGTTCCCTGCGTGACGGGCGTTCCCATCGGCGGCGAAGCCTGGGAAGTCATCGAGCGGGTCTGCGCCGGTCAGAACGCGCCGCTGCTGCCGGTAGCCGCGCCGGAGCGGGACACAAGCGGCCTGACACTGACGACGCCGCGCCGGATTCTGACCGGCCTCACGCTGCGGCTGCGGGGCGCGTTTCAGGAAATGAACGCGGCGGCGGCTTTGATGGCGCTCGACGCCATCACTGATGCACGGGGGCCGGAAATCAGCGACAAGGCTGCGCGGCGAGGCTTGGAAACCGCCTGGGTTCCGGGGCGGCTGGAACAAGTGCGGGAGCATCCTACAATCGTGCTGGACGTCGCGCACAATGAAATCGCCGCCGAAGCACTGGCCTCCGCCCTGCGGGAGCGGCACGGCGCGGACCACAGACGACTGACGCTGATCGTCGGCCTGTCCCGCACCCATGACCCGGAGCAGTTTCTGGGGCCTCTGGCAGCCCTGCACCCGGTCCGGCTGCTTGCCACGCAGCCGGCATTCCGCCCCCGCGCCGCCTTAGATGTCGCGGAAGCGGCGCGGCGCTACGGCTTTGCGGATGTCGAAATCGTAGAGGGCAGCGTCGCGGAGGCGGTTCGGATTGCGTTAAAAGGAGCCGGGCCGGATGATCTCATTTGCGTCACCGGCTCGTTCTACACGGTCGGCGACCTGCCCCCCGAGTTCTGGTCTCAACTGAATCCGTGAGATTCTACTTTGCCAGTGCCTTTTGGATTGCCGCCGTGAGTTCAGGGCCGCGCACATCCACAGCGGCAATCTGGCCGTCGCGCCCGATCAGCAGGCCGAACGGGATGGCCTGAACGCCGTACTCTCGCGGAACGGCGCTGCTCCAGTATTTGCCGTCAAAGACCTGACGCCAGGGCATTTTGTTTTGGGCGATAAACTCCGTCAAGGCCGAGCGGCTCTGGTCCAGCGAAATGCCGACCACGTCAAACCCCTGGACATGGTACTTGTTGTACGCCGCGATGACGTTCGGCATCTCGCCGACGCACGGCCCGCACCAGGTCGCCCAGAAGTCCATCAGCACCACTTTTCCCTTGTACTGCGCCAGCGACAGCGGCTTGCCCTGCAAGTCTTTCGCCGTCACCGGAAACGGTTTCGCGCCCGGCACGAGGCGCGGGTCGTGCATCGGCGGCTGCGGCGCTTGCTGCGCGGCTGCTTTGATTTTGGTGACGCCGGGCGGGGGGACAAAGCTAAAGCTGGCAGCGGTCAGCGGCGGGTTTGCGCGGAAATTCGTGACGGTTTCCGTGACTGTGAACGTCTGCGGCTGCCCTTTGTTGGTCAAGCTGGCGTTTTCCGTCAAGCGCCGCAGCAGATGGTCGGTCTTGCCGACGTCAAACGTAAATGTCGCTTTGCTGCCGTCCGGCGCGGGCAGAAGCACAGTGACCGTGTCCACAGCGACGCCGCCGACCAAAGACGAAGCGGAAGGCCGGCGGGTCACGCTTGCGGAGATGCTGGGCTGAGCCAGCAGTTCATTGAGCGCAGCCGGATTGCCAATCAGCCGAGGCAGCAGCGCACGGGCTTGATTGAGTATCAGCGGGATCGTTTGCGCCCCGACCGGAACCGGCTGCACGCCGTACTGCTTGGTGTGCACAATATACTGCGTCAGCGTTTTGCCGTCCGAATAAAATTGGACGATCGGGCCGGTCGGGCCGGAAACCGCGACTTTGGCAGAGCCGGGCTTTTTGTACGCCAGCTTGATTGTCTGGCTGCTGTTCGCGCCCGGCTGCGAGCCGGTGGAAACCAGCGTGATCGTAGCGTAAAGCGACGAAAGCGCCTGATGGGCGGCAATGGCCTGGCTGAACAGCGTCGCGACCTGCGGGTCAACCACGGCGGGGCTTGCGAGCGGAACAGCCGAGGCGGAGGGCGGCACAGTCTGGGGCGCAGCCGGCGGGGGCATCATTGAAGCAGGCGGCGCGGGCGGGGGCGGCAGGGCCGGCGGGGGCGGCAGGGCCGGCTGGGGAGCCTGCGCGGCAGCGGAGCTTGCCAGCAGCATCAGGCCGACAAATAGGACCTGCGGCGAGCGAGAGGAGAAGCGAGGCATAAGAGATTCCTTTAAGTGCGGGAGAGAAGCCCGGCACGCGCTGTGCCGGACGGGAAGGCAGTCAGAAGAACGATTTACTTGTGGCCGGTGCGCGGGAAGCGAACCTGACCGGCGTGGCCGGAATTCGGCTTGCTCGGGCCGCGTCCGCCGCCGGCGTTAAGGTTTGTGGCGGGTCCACCGCCGGACTTCTTGCCTTTGGCCTGTGCCCGCCGGTCCGCCCGGTTCAGCGCCGGGGTGTCCGTTCCCTCGGCGCTCGCGGCCTCGGCCTGCACTTCTTCGGTCAAACTCGGCTCGCCGGTTCCGCTGCCGCCTGTCTGCTGCTCCATAGTGATTATTTCCTTTCGCCGTATTCAGAATTTGCTGCCTTAGTATACCCTGCCTGCGCTTCCAGGCGCGGCACGGCGTAGCGCAGCAGCGTTTCCATATTAATCACGTCTTCTTTGTTGTACGCCAGCAGCAAACGCTTCGCGTCCTCTGAATCCCGCCCGCCTTTGCGGTAGGCTCGCCACAAACGTACCGCGTCCATGCCGCTGAGGCCGTCGGTTTCAGGAACACGGGAGATTTTAAGCTGCTGCTCGATTTTTTTGAGGCCGCCGGTGTGGCCGAGGCGCTTCAGCAGCGGGCATAAATCAATGTGGAAGCGGTCAGCAAAGACGGATTCCAGCACCGGAAAGCGGCGCTTCAGGAACGGCAAATCAAAGCCGGTGCCGAAGAAGGTCACAAAGCCGTCGTAGTCCTGGCTTTCGTAGGCAAATTGGGCTAGGTTCTCGCCCTTGACGTAGGCGTGCATCTCAAAGCCGTCATAGAGGCCGATGAGCGTGATGGAGTCGCTGCTCATGCCGCCGTTGGTTTCGATGTCCAAGTAGCCGATTTTGGGGAACTGCGACGCCGCCCGCCAATGCTCGCGCTTCGGCAAATTGTGGGCAAAGAAGTCGGTGCGGCCTTCTTCTAAAGCCGCCAAGCTGTCTTCGACAGTCCGGTGCAGGGTGATTTTATGACGCGGCGGCAAGCGCAGTCCTAATGCTCGTTCCTGATAGTCGTTCCAGGAATGGACGCCCTGCGCCCAAAGCGCCTGCTCCGTGGCCGGGCCGACGCCGGGTGCGTGAATGAATGTGGCTGTAAGCATGGAACAGATAAAAAGCCGAGAGGAACGAGTAGTTGAAAACTGCTCGCTAGGTTAAGCGTCCTGCGGACGAGAGGAAGGCTGTTCCTCACTCGAAGAGTGCTTCTCCTAGCGAGCAGTTTTCAACTACTCGTTCAGTAGTCTACTGTCCCGCGCCGGAGACGACCAGCGCATTGACCAGCGTGTAGCCGGGGTGATCTCTCAAGGCAACCTGCGCGTCCTGCTCGGCGCGGGTCTTCATGCTCGCGGTGGCAACATGACCGTTGAGCGTGATGACATGGTCCTTGCCGCTGACATTGACCAAGTTGCGGGCGTCCGCCACGACCGGGTCGCGGATGATGGCGGTTTTGACCGGGATTGTCACTGCGCTTGCGGCGGCGTCTTCCGGCGCGGTTGCCACGGCCTTGCCGGCCTGGTCCGCCGCCTGCTGCGTTTTGGCCGCATCGTTAGCGGTATCTTCTTTGGCTCCGTGAAGCGTGTTGCCGCACCCGCTCAGCGCGGCCCCAAAAACGAGGGCCAGCGCGATTGTCGATAACTTGTGCATGTTTGTCTCCTTCTGGGGCATTATGCCCCGATGACCGTTTCTCCGAAGCGTTCCATTTCTTCTCTCTGCGGGCTGAATTGCAGCAGCAGCAAGTTTACCCCAACCGCCTCAAATGCGGCAATGCGCTCTTGGACTTGGTCAGGAGTTCCGACAAGCCCGGAGCGCAGGCCGCGATTGGATACCGAGTAGTCTTCCAGGGACACCTGCTGCTCTAGCTGTGTGCCCGAAAGCCACTGCTGGTAGTTATCATACCCTGCTGCGCTCTGCTTCACGTCGGTGATGCGCTGA
>JAABUZ0100006004.1_pt1 | contig 15502 bp, 18 predicted proteins | sample 5562091 | NCBI WGS metagenome assembly JAABUZ01 (sample SAMN12813069, study PRJNA571459) | rock metagenome | isolation source: Antarctica rocks | place: Antarctica: Victoria Land, Linnaeus Terrace sud | collected 2015-12-21 | reverse complement strand
AGCATGCGATGTCCCCCCGCTTCGAGGCCTACGTGCGCTCGTCGGTCGGCGACGCGAAGACCTGTCCGCACGGACATCCGATCGCGGTCGGCCACCGCGTCGAGGGCGTTCCGCTCGCCGACTGCGAAATCGGCGCCCGCGTGCGTATCCTGCGCTTCGAGAACGAGGCGGAGGACCTCCTGCACTACCTGAAGCGCGAGGGGATCGAGCCGGGGCTCGAGGGCACGTTGTCGGAGCACGACGAGGAGGAGGTCACGATCCAGCCCGCCACGGCGGGGGCGGCGATCACCCTGACCCGCAGCGTCGCCGAGACCGTCTCGGTGCAGGCCGATCCCTCTCCGCCGCCGCGCATCGCGCTGCCCGAGCAGCTCGTGCTCGCGCGCGAGCGCTACGGGCGTTGAGCCGCTTCTACGCGGGCGCGCCGAGGAAGGAGTACGCCTCGGCCAGGCGGCTCACGCCCTCCTCGATCTGCTCCACGGTGACCCCGGAGTAGGCGAGGCGCAGCGCGTTCTCCCCGCCGTCGAGCACGAAGTCGGTTCCCTTGACGAAGGCGACGCCGCGCTCGGCCGCCGCGTCGAAGAGCGCGGCCACGTCGGCGCCCTCGGGCAGCTCGACCCACATGAAGTAGCCGCCCTCGGGCTTCTGGAAGCGGGCGTCGGGGAGCTCGCGCTCGAGCGCGCTCGCCAGCGCGTCGGCGCGTTCGCTGAGCGCCGCCTTGACCGTCTCGATCGAGCGCTCGATCGCTCCCGAGCGGCAGAACTCGTTGACGATCGACTGGGCGACCATGTTCGGCGAGATGTAGGTGTCGCGGGCGCGCGCCTGTGCCTGCTCGATCGTCGCCTGGGGGCCGACGAGGTAGCCCACCCGGATCCCCGGGCAGACCGTCTTGGAGAACGACGAGGCGTAGACGACCTCGCCGGCCTGCGCCTCGGAGAGCATCGTCGGCAGCCCCTGACCCGCGAAGCGCAGCTCGACGTAGGGGTCATCCTCGAAGAGCACGAAGTCGTGCTCGCGAGCGAGCCCCGTGAGCCGCTCGCGCTTCTCCCCCGCGAGGGTGCACCCGGCGGGGTTCTGAAAGTTGGGGATGATGTGGGCGAGCGCGGGCTTCTCGCCGCCCCCGATGAGCCGCTCGAGCGCCTCGACGTCGATCCCGTCGGGCTCGAGCTCGACCGCGCGCACGTCGGCGCCGCGGGCCTGGAGGGCGAGCAGCGTGCGGTCGTAGGTCGGGCGCTCGACGACGACCACGTCGCCCGGATCGACGAGGAGGTCGAATAGGAAGGCGTCGGCCTGCATGGAGCCGTTGGTGACGAGCACCTGCGCGCGCTCGACGCCGTGGCGCTCGGCGATCCACTCCCGCAGGGGCTCGTAGCCGCCGGCGGCGCCGTAGGAGAACGTGCCGCTCGGGTCTGCGGCGAACGCGCGCTGCGCCGCCTCGCTGAGCCCTTCGGTGTCGACGATGTCGAGGGAGGGCGCGCCGCGCGCGAAGGAGATGGAGCCCGAGGAAGCCATGCCGAGCAGGTTAGGCGATGGGCGCTGTGGGTTCCTCGCCGCCGGCCGCCTCGAGCCGCGCCAGTGCCTCCGCATGGGTCTGGAGCAGCTCGCGCGCCGAGCGACGGAGGCTCTCCTGCAGGCCCCGCAGCTCCTCCGCCTGCTGGTTGATCGCGCGGACCCGCTCGTGGGCCGCGGCGACGATGCGCTCGGCGTGCTCCTCGGCGCGGGCGATGATCGCCACCGCGAGCTCTTCGGCGAGGCGCTCGGGCGCCGCCAGATCGGTCCGTGACTCGCGCCGCGCCGCGAGCGGCGGTGCCGCGCTCGCGCGAGGGCGTTCGGCGGCGGCGAGCTCCTCCTGCAGCGCGCGCAGGCGACGGTCGAGCTCGGCGAGCTCCGAGCTCAGGCTCGGGCCGCCCGACGGCTCGTCTCGGGAGACTCCACTCATCACCAGCTCCCGACGGGGCCTAGAGCACGGACCGCGGGCGTCAGGGGGTGGACACGCCGCCGAGGACCTCGACGGCGATCTCGGCCACCTCGGTCGGAGTGCGCCCGACGCGCACGCCCTTGGCCTCGAGCGCCTCGGCCTTGGCGGCGGCGGTGCCCTGCGAGCCCGAGACGATCGCGCCGGCGTGGCCCATCGTCTTGCCCGGGGGCGCGGTGAAGCCGGCGATGTAGCCCACCACGGGCTTGCTCACATGCTCGGCGATGAAGTCGGCGGCTTCCTCCTCGGCCGAGCCCCCGATCTCGCCGGTCATGACGATCAGCTCGGTCTGCGGGTCCTCCTCGAACAGCGCGATGATGTCGATGAAGCTCGAGCCGGGGACGGGATCGCCGCCGATCCCCACGATCGTCGAGTTGCCAAAGCCGCTCTGGGCCAGCTCGTTGCCGATCTGGTAGGTCAGCGTGCCCGAGCGCGACACCACGCCGACGTTGCCCTCCTTGAAGAAGGCGGCGGGGATGATGCCCACGTTGGCCTTGCCGGGCGAGAGGATGCCGGGGCAGTTGGGCCCGATCAGGCGCGCGCGCCCGCGCTTCTTCAGGTAGTCGTAGACCCGCAGCTCGTCGTGGGCGGGGATGCCCTCGGTGATCGCGATGATCAGCTCGATCCCGGCGTCCTCGGCCTCGAGGATCGAGTCGGCGGCGAACTTCGGCGGCACGAAGATCATCGCCGTGTTCGCGCCCGTCTCATCGACCGCGCGGTGGAAGGTGTCGAACACCGGCACGCCCTCGACGTCCTGGCCGCCCTTGCCCGGCGTCACGCCGGCCACCACGGCGGTGCCGTAGCGCCGGTTGTTCATCGCGTGGAAGGTGCCCTCGCGCCCGGTGATGCCCGAGACGCAGAGCTTGGTGTCCTGATCTACGAGAACGGCCATTACGGTGCCGGCGCCTCTCCCGGTCCGGCCTCGCCCGAGGTCATGCCCGCGCCGCCCATGCCCGCCGAGGACTCGGCGAGCTCGACGGGCGCGGCGCCGTCGGCGGCCGCGCCGGCCAGCTCGACCACGCGGCGGGCGGCGTCGAGCATCGTGGCCTCGGTGAACACGTTGGGCAGGTTCGCCTCGGCCAGCAACCGGCGGCCCTCCTTGTCGTTGGTCCCGTCGAGGCGGACGACGAACGGCACGGTCGGCGAGATCTGCGCGAAGGCCTCGATCAGTCCCTTGGCCACCTCGTCGCAGCGCGTGATCCCGCCGAAGATGTTGAAGAGCACCGCGGAGACGCTCGGGTTGGAGAGGATCACCTCGACCGCGGAGGTGATCGCCTCGGCCTTCGATCCGCCGCCCGCGTCGAGGAAGTTCGCCGGCCTGCCCCCCGCCTGGGCCACCACGTCGAGCGTCGACATGACGAGCCCGGCGCCGTTGCCGAGGATGCCGACGTTGCCGTCGAGCTTGACGAAGGTCAGCCCGCGCTCGGCCGCCATCTGCTCCTGCGGATCCTCGCCGCTCGGGTTGCGCAGCCGCGCGTTCTCGGGGTGGCGGAAGAGGGAGTTGTTGTCGAGCGTGACCTTGGCGTCGAGCGCCCACACCGCCTTGTCGGAGGAGACGATGAGCGGGTTTACCTCGACGAGGGTCGCCTCCTCGGCCACGAAGGCCTCATAGAGGTTGGCGAGCACGCCCCCCACGCCGCGCACCTCCGCGGCAGGGATGCCGGCGTCGAAGGCCAGTCGGCGCGCGTGAAACTCTTGAAAGCCGAGCAGCGGGTCGACGTGGAGTCGCGCGATCGCCCCGGGGTCCTCGTCGGCGACCGCCTCGATGTCCATGCCGCCCTTGGTGGAGAGCATCACGAGCGGGGCCTTGGCCGAGCGGTCGAAGACGATCGAGGCGTAGTACTCGGCGGCGATGTCCGAGGCGGCCTCGACCCACACCTCGTGCACGGTGAGCCCGCGGATGTCCATCCCGAGGATCGCCTGAGCGTGCTGCTCGGCGTCGGCCCGGTTCTGGGCGACCTTGATGCCCCCGGCCTTGCCCCGGCCGCCGATCTGCACCTGGGCCTTGACCACGCACGGGTAGCCGATCTCCTCCGCGGCGGCGACGGCCTCGGGCACCGAGGTGGCGGGGCGTCCCTGAGGCACGGGGATCGCATGCCGGGCGAAGAGCTGCTTGCCCTGATACTCGAGGAGGTCCATCGCGGCGCGGGACTCTAGCCACCGTCGCGAGGAGCCGCCCTGAGACCCGAGACAGCAGCCGGAGAGCCCGGCACGGCATAATGCCCGCCGCGATGGCCATTCCCAAGAACGTCAAATGGGTCACCTTCGACGTCTACGGCACTCTTATCGACTGGGAGAGCGGGGCGTGGGATGCCTTCGAGAAGGAGGCCAAGCGCGACGGGTTCACGCTCGAGCGCGACGAGGCCATCCGGCTCTTTCACGAGGTCGGGCGCCGGATCCAGGGAGGCTCCTATGAGCTCTACGCCGAGGTGCTGCGCCGCACCGCCGTCGAGATCTCCAAGGAGCTCGGGTGGCCGCTCGAGCCGTCCCGCTCGGGCTTCCTGCCCGACTCCATCCAGCGCTGGAAGCCGTTCAAGGAGACCAATCCGACGCTTCAGAAGTTCGCCAAGAAGTTCTGCACCGGCCTCGTCTCCAACGTCGACGACAAGCTCCTGGGCCAGACCCGCCGTCACCTTCCGCTCGACTTCGATCTCGTGGTCACCGCCCAGCAGGTCCGCTCCTACAAGCCCGACCTCGCGCACTTCACCGAGTGCGAGCGGCGGATCGGCACCAAAAAGGGCTGGGTTCACGTCGGCGCGAGCTACTACCACGACGTCGAGCCCTGCCTGAAGAAGAAGATCCCGGTCATCTGGGTCAACCGGCACAAGGAAGCGCTCGAGCCGGGGCAGAAGAAGCCCGACGCGGAGGTCGCCACGCTGCGCGAGGCGGCCAAGCTGCTCGGCGCGGCGTAGGCCCCGGGTCGTGCGGGCCGTCGGCGTCCACGCCGACGTCATCGTGGTCACGAGCGCGGTCTGGCAGACCTCCTGCGTCGTCGTACGCTCGGGGGAGGAGGCCGTGGTGATCGACTCGCCGGTGCTGCCTGACGAGCTCGACGCGCTCCCCGCCGTGCTCGAGCAGGCGCGCTTCGGGTGCTCGGGGCTGCTCGTCACCCACGCCGACTGGGACCATCTGCTCGGCCCGCAGGCCTTCCCCGGCGCGGCCCTCGGCTGCGCGGAGACCACGGCCGCGCGCCTGCGCGCCGAGCCCGGCGCGGCGCAGCGCGAGCTGCGCGCCTTCGACGAGCGTTTCTACCTCGCGCGCGCGAGCCCTCTCTCCCTCCCCGGCGCGCAGGCCCTCCCGGTGCCGGGCTACTGCTCGGTCGGCGAGCACGAACTCGAGCTCCATCCCGCCGACGGCCACACCGCGGACGGCACCGCCTACTGGGCGCCATGGGCTCGGGTGCTCGTGTGCGGCGACTACCTCTCCCCGGTGGAGATCCCGATGCTCTCGTCGGGCGGATCCCTCGCGGGCTACCGCGCGACCCTAGGACGCCTCGAGCCGCTCGTCGAGCAGGCCGAGACCGTGGTGCCCGGGCACGGGGGCGCGCTCGACGGCGTCCGCGCCGCCGCGATCCTCCGCGAGGACCTCGCCTATCTCGACGCGCTCGCGAGCGAAGGCGCCGCGGCCTCGCTTCCGCTCGCTCGGCGCTCCGGAGAGCAGAAGCGGGTGCACGCGGAGAACGTCGAGCGGGTCAGGGAGTCAGGCGCCGGCCCATGAAGAGGTCGCGCGTCCCGGGCGCCTTGCCGGTGCGAAAGCCGAAGCGCTCATACAGCGCGAGCGCCGCCGGATTGCCGTCGCTTACGTCGAGCTCGACGCGGCGGCAGTCGCGCTCGCGAGCCCGCTCGAGCGTGGCCTCGACGAGCGCGGCGCCGAGTCCGCCCCGCCGGGCCGCGTCGGCGACGAAGAGATCCTCGAGCCAGCAGTCCTCGCCGGCGAGCCAGATCCCGTATCGGTAACGGAGCTGCGCCACGCCCGCGGGCGCCGCGTCCTCGTGCGGTGCGCCGAGCAGGTAGTCGACGTCAGGGCGCTCCATGAGCCTCTCGACCCCCGCCAGAAAGGCGTTGGCCGACGGCCAGTCGCGGCCCGTGTGGTCGCGGAACTGCACGAGCAGGCCGGCGACGGCCTCGGCCTCCTCCAGCTCTGCCACCCATACGCTCGGCGCTCCCACGGGCGCGAACGATAGGGCGAGCTCGACCGAAGACCGGCTAGGCGGCGCGGCTGCGGGTGCCGGCGGGCGCGCGTACGCTGGCGGCGAGCCCGACCACCGCGGGCCTGCGCACCATCGCCTCGGCCACGACATCCGGACCGACGCGATAGGCGCCGGCCGCCACCTGCGCGCGTAGCTGAGCGATTCGGTCAGGTTGGAGAGTGTTCGTCATGAGCGCCGTATTCCACGTCCGGGCGGCGATTCCACCCGGAGTGGACGCCTGTTCGAGCTCAAGGCTCCCGTCCACTCGTCGTGGATCAGGTGATGACCGCGAGCGTTTCGCCCGAAGCGACCGACGCGCCGACCGAGATCGGCAGCTCGGCGACCTTGCCGCCCTTGTGCGCCGTGATCTCGTTCTCCATCTTCATCGCCTCGAGCACGGCGATGAGGGCTCCCTCCTCGACCTCGGCGCCCTGCTCGACCGCGACCTTGAGCACCGTGCCCTGCATCGGGGAGGCGAGCGTGTCGCCGCCTGCGCCGCCTGCGCCTCCGCCCGTGCGCTCCCGTCGCGGCGGCCTGCGGGCCGACGCTGCGCCGTTCACGCTCGCGGGCACCGCGCCGCCCGCAAACGCCGGGCCGATCACCTTGACGTCGAAGCGCCGCCCGGAGACCTCGACGGTATAGGCCTGCTCGACCGTCTCGGCCTCCTCGGCCTTGTCGCCCCCGCCTGCTGCCGTCTCGGGCTTCGGCGTTTCGAGGCGCTTCAGCCACTTCTTGTCCTCGATGAGGTCGCGGCAGGTCTCCGCCCGCGACCACTGCTCGGTGGCCAGCAGCGCCCGGTGGAAGGGGATGAGGGTCTTCAGTCCCTCGATCTCGTACTCGCCGAGCGCGCGCAGCATGCGCCGGGTGGCCTGCTCGCGGTCGACGTCCCAGACGATCAGCTTGGCGACCATCGGGTCGTACATCGGCGTGATCTCCGAGCCGGGGCCGACGCCCGAGTCGACGCGCACGCCGGGACCGGTCGGCTCGCGGTAGCTCCCGATTGCGCCCGGGGCGGGTGCGAAGTTCTTCGCCGCGTCCTCCGCGTTGATCCGGCACTCGATCGCATGGCCGCGCAGCGCCACGTCCTCCTGGGAGAAGGACAAGGGCTCCCCGGCGGCGATCCGGATCTGCTCCTTGACGATGTCGATGCCGGTGGCCATCTCGGTGACGCAGTGCTCGACCTGGACCCGGGTGTTCATCTCGAGGAAGAAGTACTCGTCGGCGGCCGAGCCCTCGTGCTTGGCCAGCAGGCCCTCGACGGTGCCCGCTCCGCGGTAGCCGACGGCACGGGCCGCCTCCGTGGCGATCGCGCCGATCCGCTCGCGCAGCTCGTCGTCCACGAGGGGCGCGGGCGCCTCCTCGATCAGCTTCTGGTGGCGGCGCTGGATGGAGCAGTCGCGCTCGCCGAGATGCACCACGGTGCCGTGGGCGTCGGCGAGCACCTGGACCTCGACGTGGCGCGGGTCGGGCAGGTAGCGCTCGAGGTAGACCGTGGGGTCGGAGAAGAACTTCTCGCCCTCGCGCGCGGCGCCCTCGAAGGCGTCCTTCAGCTCGGACTCCTCGAGCGCGACCCGAAACCCCTTGCCCCCGCCGCCGCCCGCGGCCTTGACGGCCACGGGGTAGCCGATCGTCTTCTCGATGACCTTGCGGGCCTCTTCGATGTCGGCCACCGGCTTGGTGGTCCCGGGGACGATCGGCACGTCGGCCGCCGCCATGAGCTCGCGGGCGCGGGTCTTCGATCCCATCGCGTCGATCGCGTCGGCGGGCGGTCCGATGAACGTCACGCCGGCCTCCTCGAGCGCGCGCGCGAAGCCGGCGTTCTCGGCGAGGAACCCGTAGCCCGGGTGCACCGCCTCCGCGCCCGACTCCTGGATGACCTCGAGCAGCTTCGGAACGTTCAGGTAGCTCTCCGCCGCGGGGCCCGGGCCGAGCAGGTAGGCCTCGTCGGCGCGCTGGACGTGGAGGGCGTCGCGGTCGAGCTCGGAGTAGACCGCGACGGTGGCGACCCCGAGCTCCTCGCAGGCGCGAATGACGCGGATGGCGATCTCGCCTCGGTTGGCGATGAGGACCTTGGAGAACATGAGCGGCGCGAGATCCTATCCGCCGCCCGCGGCGAGCGGCTTGAACCGCCGGGCAGCGGGGTAGGGCCGGGACGTGCCTCCTCTCGGCGTGAAGAAGGGCTCCAAGCGTGAGCGCCAGTATGAGCACATCAAGGACTCCGCGGAGGATCAGGGCAAGTCCGAGAAGCGCGCCGCCGAGATCGCCGCACGGACGGTGAACAAGGAACGGGCGCGTGCGGGGGAGACCAAGACCGCCTCGAAGACCTCGCTGAAGGGCAAGTCTCCGAGCGAGCGCGGCGGCGCGAAGTCAGGCACGAACAAGCCCAAGGGGCGCACCCGCGAGCAGCTCTACAACGAGGCCAAGCAGCGCGGAGTGGACGGGCGCTCCAAGATGAGCAAGGCCGAGCTCGAGAAGGCCGTGGACGCGAAGAAGTGAGCGCCAAGCGGGTGGTGGCGGCGAGCGCGCTCGCGCCCGGGCGTCCCGAGGATCTGTGGGCGCTCCTCTCCGATCCCCGGCGGTTCGTCGAGTGGGCCGATCTGACCCGCGAGGTGCTCCGCGCCGACGAGCCGCTCGGGCTCGGCGGCGTCTACGTCGAGCGCAACCGGCTGCTCGGTCCCGTCTCGACCACGGTCACCTACACCGTGGTGGAGCTCGACGAGCCGCACCGGCAGGTCCACCGCGCCGAGGGGCCGGTCCTCGCCGCCTCCATGGCGTTCTTCGTCGAGCTGGCGCCGGTGGCGAGCCCGCCCGCACCCGGACTGGCCGCGACGCGCGTCCGGGTCGGCCTGCGCTACGCGCCCGCGCTCGGCCCGCTCGGCGTCCTGCCCGACGCGCTCGTGCTCCGGCGCTCGCTGCAGCGCGACTTCGAGCGCACGGCGCGCAACGTCGCCGCGCTGGCCGCGCGGGAGTACGCCGCGGGTGCTTGAGCAAGCACGCCGGGCGGCTCACCGCCTCCTCGCTCGCTCCAGGCTGACGATGTCTATCTCGTCCTGCGGGCGTCCTGCTGCCGTCTTCATGGCGACGAGGTCGTCGAGGCCGGCGAACCAGAACCGGCCTGCGGCCGGCACGTCCGCTTCGACGGCTGCGGAACGCAGCGTCTGGTAGTCCTTGATTCCGGCCACGGTCTGCATGACGTCCAAGCGGCCGAGGCGCGTGCGCAGCACCCAGTTGCCGCCCCTCGCCAACCCTTCGACATCCGGCGCGATCCCGAGCTCCTCGCGGCTGAAGTCGTCGGCGAGCAACGGCTCGGCGTCAAGCGCGCCGAGGGCTTTGGCTAGCCGCGCAAGGTTCGCCGGATGCGGTGCGGGCACGATGTCGATGTCCTTTGTTCCGCGAACGACGCCGTGTGCGCCGAGGGCGAATCCGCCGATGATCACGAGGTCGACGTCATGGTCGCGCAACACCCGCAGCAGCCGCTCGGGCTGGAGGGCGGGCGCTGGAAGCGCATCGAGGTCCAATCAGCCGCCTCTCCGCGAGGAGGCGATGCCGGTGAGCGTGCGACTGAGCGCCGCGGTCTGCGTCAGTCGCTCGGACGCTGTGAGCTCGCGGAAATCCCTTTGCAACTCCTCGTCCGTGCGATTGTCGTGCGGCCCAGGCCTCGCGCGCAGCTCGAGGCGCTCGCCCATCGCCGCCAGCAGCCGCGCGAGCGTCTCGATCGAGGGCGAGATGTCGCCTCGCTCGATCCGGCTTATCTGGCGCTGGCTCGTGCGCGCCCGCCGGGCGAGCGACTCCTGCGTGAGGCCGTGTCGCTGCCTTGCCTTTCGAAGGAGGGGCCCCGGGAGCATCGTGCCATTGTAGGTCGTTTATGACCTATGGACGCGGTGCGCCCGCGTCGAGCGCCGCCGCCACCAGCGCTTCTCCGTCCTGCCCTGGGCGCACCACGACCTCGGGCGCGGCCGGTGGCTCGTAGGGGTCGTCGATGCCCGTCATCCCGCGCAGCTCGCCGCGGCGCGCGCGACCGTAGAGGCCCTTCGGGTCGCGCCGCTCGCACTCCCCGAGCGGCGTGTCGACCCACACCTCGAGGAATGGCAGCCCGGCCTCGGCGTGGATCGCCCGGGCCCGGGCGCGGTCAGCGGCGTAAGGGGAGACGAGCGAGACGAGGGCGACCGTGCCCGCGTCGGCGAGAAGCCGCCCGGCCTGCGCGGCGCGGCGCACGTTCTCCGCGCGCTCGGATGCCGAGAAGCCGAGGTCGCCGCAGAGCCCGTGGCGCAGATTGTCTCCGTCGAGGAGGTACGCGGGCCGCCCATGGGCGAGGAGCCGCGCCTCGACCTGCGCGGCGAGCGTCGACTTGCCCGACGCGGGCAGCCCGGTGAACCACACCGTGGCTCCCCGGCGCCCGAGCGCGCGCCAGCGCTCCTCGCGCCCTACAGCGCCCACCTGCCAGACGACGTTCGCGCTACGCGGCTCGCTGCGGAGGCTCACGGCGCGCCGAGGACCATTCCCGCCCCCACCGTGGCGTTCGTTCCCTCGTCGATGAGGATGAAGGAGCCCGTGGTGCGGTTGACGCGGTAGGGGTCGACGACCAGCGGCGCGCTCGTGCGCAGCCGGACCCGGCCGATGTCGTTCAGGCCGAGCGCGACGCCGCCGGGGTCGCTCCGGGCGCAGAGCGTCTCGACGTCGGTCCGCTCGATGACCTCCTCGACCACGGCTCGGACCGACTGCGTGGTGTGCTTGAGCGCGTAGCGGCCGCCCGTCCGCAGCGGCGCATCGGCCATCCAGCACACGGTGGCCTCGAGCTCGCGTGACACGACCGGCTGCTCCTCCGGCGAGCACAGCATCTCGCCGCGCGAGACGTCGAGGTCGTCCTCGAGGCGAACGGTCACCGAGAGCGGCGCGACGGCTTGCCCGAGCGGTCCGTCCCAGGTCTCGACGGCGGCCACGCGCGTCGGCCGCCCGCTCGGAAGCACCACCACCTCGTCGCCCGGAGCAAGCGCGCCGCCCGCGACGCGGCCCGCGTAGCCGCGGAAGTCGTGATGCTCGTCTGAGCGCGGGCGGATCACCCACTGCACGGGGAAGCGCGCGGGGCCGTTCTCCCCGTGCCCGGTAGCGGCCACGTCGATCTCCTCGAGGTGGGCGAGCAGCGGCGGACCGTCGTACCAGGGCGCGCGCTCGGAGCGCTCGACCACGTTGTCGCCGTGCAGGGCGGAGATCGGGATGAAGGCGACCTCGGCGAGCTCGAGCCGCTCGGCCCAACTCGTGAACTCCTCGACGATCGCCGCGAAGCACTCCTCGCTCCAGCCGAGCAGGTCCATCTTGTTGACGCACACGGTGAGGCGCGGGATGCCGAGCAGCGCGGAGAGATAGGCGTGACGGCGGGTCTGCTCGACCACGCCGTGGCGGGCATCGAGGAGGATCAGCGCGAGGTCGGCGGTGGAGGCGCCCGTGACCATGTTGCGCGTGTACTGCGCGTGCCCGGGGGTGTCGGCGATGAGAAAGCGCCGGCGCGGAGTGGCGAACGAGCGGTAGGCGACGTCGATCGTGATTCCCTGCTCACGCTCGGCGCGCAGGCCGTCGGTGAGCAGGGAGAGATCGACGGCGCCCGCGCCGCCTCGACGCCGGCTCGCCTCCTCCACCTGCTCGAGCTGGTCGGCCAGCACCTGCTTGGCGTCGAAGAGCAGCCGCCCGATCAGCGTGCTCTTGCCGTCGTCGACCGATCCCGCGGTGGCGAGGCGCAGCAGCGTCTTGGCGTGCGCGGGCGTCGCGAATTGGGCGTCGGAGGGAGCGGCGGTGAGCGACATCTAGAAGTACCCCTCCCGCTTGCGATCCTCCATCGCGGCCTCGCTCACGCGATCGTCGGCGCGGGTCTCGCCGCGCTCGGTCACGCGCGTGGCGGCGATCTCGGCCACCACTTCGGGCAGCGTCGCGGCGTGGGAGGCCACCGCGCCCGTGCAGCTCATGTCGCCCACCGTGCGGTAGCGCACGGAGGCCGCGAACGGCTCCTCTCCCTCCTGGCGCTCGGTCCACGGGCTCGTCGCGTAGAGCATCCCATCGCGCGGGAAGACCTCGCGCTCGTGGGCGAAGTAGATCGAGGGCACCTCGAGCTCCTCGGAGCGGATGTACTCCCACACGTCGAGCTCGGTCCAGTTCGAGATCGGGAAGACCCGCACGTGCTCGCCGCGGCGCACCCGGCCGTTGTAGAGGCTCCAGAGCTCGGGGCGCTGGTCCTTGGGGTCCCAGGAGCCGAAGTCGTCGCGGAAGGAGAAGATCCGCTCCTTGGCGCGGGCGCGCTCCTCGTCGCGGCGCGCGCCGCCGAAGGCGGCGTCGAAGTCGTGCTCGGCGATCGCGTCGAGCAGCGTGACGGTCTGCAGGCGGTTGCGCGAGGCACGCGGACCCGTCTCCTCTCGCGCGCGACCCGCGTCGATCGAGTCCTGCACGCGGGCGACGATGAGCCGCTCGCCGAGGTTGGCCACCCTCCGGTCGCGGAACTCGAGCACCTCGGGGAAGTTGTGCCCCGTGTCCACGTGCATGACGGGGAACGGGAAGGGGCCGGGCCGGAAGGCCTTCTCCGCCAGGCGCAGGAGCACGATCGAGTCCTTGCCCCCGCTGAAGAGCAGGACGGGGCGCTCGAGCTCGGCGGCCACCTCGCGCATGACGTGGATCGCCTCGGCCTCGAGCACGTCGAGTTGGGTGAGCGTCGCGCTCATCCCGCGCCCTCGACCCCCACCCGGGCGGCGCGGCCGCGCAGGACGTGCAGCGTGACCGCGACCAGGGCGAGGGCGAGCGGCACGGCGAAGATGAGCACGATCGGGAACGTGGCTCCCGCCTTGCCCAGCAGCGCGAGACCGGCGGCGAGCAGCACGATTCCCAGCGTCGGCCGCAGTCCCGCCTCGGGAAGGCGCAGAGCCAGGCTCGAGCCGAGCCACACGCCCGGGATCGAGCCGACGAGGATGTTGCCCGCCAGCGCCAGGTCGACGTTGCCCGAAAGGAAGTGCGCCGTCGCCGCGACCCAGAGCAGGATCGCCGCGTGGAAGACGTCGGTGCCCACGATGCGCCGCGGCGCGAGACGGAAGACGACGATCAGCCCGACCGCGATGAGCGAGCCGCTGCCGGCCGAGGTCAAGCCGAGCACGAAGCCGACCGAGAGTCCGATCGCGATCGCCGCGGCCTTGTGTCGGCGCTCCATGGGGTCGATCGTGTCGCGCTCGCGCGCCACCGCCCCGGGCAGGAAGAGGGCCCGGGCGAGCACCGCCACGCCGGTGAGCAGAAGCGCGCCGGCGACGAGGACGAGGACGAGGTCGTCGAAGGACCCCCGCCCGAGCGCCCGCTCGAGCACGCGCAGGACGTAGACCCCGCCGAGGGCGCCGGGAACGCTCCCCACCGCGAGCCACAGCGAGATCGACATGTCGACCGTGCCCTTGCGCAGGTGGCGCCAGCCGCCGACGGTCTTGGTCACCGCCGCGTAGGCGAGGTCGGTGCCGATCGCGATCGCGGGCTTGGTGTGGAAGGCGAGGATCAGGAGCGGCGTCATGAGCGAGCCGCCGCCCACCCCCGTGGTCCCCACGAGGATGCCCACGCCGAAGCCGAAGAGGACGATCAGGAGAGCCACGGCGCTAGCTCGCCTCGGCGTGCAGGCCGCACTCGGTCTTGGCGCTGCCGAGCCAGCGCCCGTCGCGCCCGCCGGCCGCCACGGTGCAGTGGGTGCAGCCGATTGAGGCGTAGCCGCGGTCGTGCAACGGGTGGTAGGGCAAGTCGTGGCGGGCGATGTAGCGCCATACCTCCTGCTCGCTCCAGTCGGCGAGCGGGTTGGCCTTCCACAGCCCGTGGCGCTCGTCCCAGGCGAGCTTCGGAGTGCTCGCCCGCTCGGGCGACTGCTCACGCCGCAGACCACTGACCCAGGCCTCGAGGCCCGAGAGCGCCTGCTCGAGCGGCCGGACCTTGCGCAGCGCGCAGCAGGCGTCGGGGTCGCGCGCCCAGAGCGCGCTGCCGTGGCGCACGGCCTGCTCCTCGAGGGAGATCCCGCGGTAGGCGATGACGTCGATCCCGTAGCGCTCCTCGAGCGCGCGCCAGGTCGCGTGGGTCTCGGGGAAGAGGACGCCGGTGTCGAGCGTGAAGAACCGCGTCCGCGGCTCGATCGAGACGAGCATGTGGAGGATCACGGAGGCCTCCTTCTGAAAGGAGCACGCGACCCCGAGCCGCGGGTGGAAGCGCTCGACGAGGTAGGAGAGCACCTCCTCGGGGCTCCGATTCTCGAGATGATCGGGATGGTCGACGCCCGGCGCGGCCATCACGCCTCGGCGCCTACCAGTTCGGTCTCGGCCAGGCGCGACTCCCACCACTCCGGCTCGGTGCGCGCGGCGAAGGCGCGGAACGTCTCTCCCTCGTCGTGGTGCTGCTCGTAGAGGCCCAGGATGAGCAGGAGCTTCTCGTTCAGCTCCCAGTGGGGGACCTTCTTGACGACCACGTCGCCGAACTTCGGATCGGGACCGAGGCGGCCGCCGACGCGGATGTCCATCGCCTCGACGAACTCGCGGTCGACCTTCTTGAGCACGCCCTCGATCCCGATGTCGCCGATCTGGTGCTGGGCGCAGCTCGAGGAGCAGCCCGCGAAGTGCAGGCGGAAGTCGCTCCCGTGGCCGTTGGGTCGCACGTGCGTGTCGAGGAACTTCGCGATCTCGCTCGCGCGGCCCTTGGTGTGCACCTTGGCCAGGCCGCAGAACTCCTTGCCCGTGCAGGTCTGCAGTCCGCGGGTGAAGAGGGTGGGAGCCGGAGAGAGCTCGGCGGCGAGCGGCTCGGAGCCGAGCTCCTCGACGCGCTCGTTCGGGACGTGGGGGATGAGGACGTTCTGCTGGTGGGTGAGGCGCAGCTCGCCCGTGCCGTACTCGCGGGCGAGGCGCACGAGCTCGTGGAGCTGGCTCCCCTTGAGCCGCCCGACCGGCACGCAGAAGCCGAGCGCCGAGCGCGCGCCGTCGCTCTGCGGCGTGACGCCGATGTGGTCGTGGCCGTGCAGGTCGGGCGCCGCCGGCACCCCACGGAGCAGCGGGCGCCCCGCGCGGCGCTCGAGCTCGGCGCGGAACTCCTCGGGACCCAGGCGGTCGAGCAGGAACTTCAGGCGCGCCTTGCCTCGCGCCTTGCGGTTCTCCTCGGAGTCGCGGAAGATCGCGGTGACCTGCTCGATCACGGCGGGCGCCTCCTCGGGGGTGAGGAAAACGTCGACCCAGCGGGCGAAGCGCGGGTGGCTCGAGAGCCCGCCGCCCACGCGGAGGTTGAAGCCGCGCGTGCCGTCCTCCGCGATCGCCCCCGAGAGCGCGACGTCGTTGATGAGCCCGCGCGCGCAGTCCTCG
>JAABUZ0100006003.1_pt1 | contig 15503 bp, 19 predicted proteins | sample 5562091 | NCBI WGS metagenome assembly JAABUZ01 (sample SAMN12813069, study PRJNA571459) | rock metagenome | isolation source: Antarctica rocks | place: Antarctica: Victoria Land, Linnaeus Terrace sud | collected 2015-12-21 | reverse complement strand
CGAGCGGCACGGGCCGGATATCCCTCTGCATCGTACGGATGCGCCCCGCGGCCTTCGGACCATTGAAGGCCGTATCTACGGCGATCCGCCCTGGGACGAAGCGGCCAACTGGTCCTATAAGTGGACCAGCCCGTCGGCGATGAATGACACGATCAACACGTATCTGAGGGCCAACTGGCAGACGATCCGCTCGGAGTTGGCCTTGGAGGGCAAGCTCGAGGCCACGTTCGATGCGGGCAACGCGATCGGCGAGGGTTTCTTCAACGAGGGGCAGATGGGTATTGGCTCGCGCAATGCCGTGTATCACCAGACCAGCGTGGTCACCATCACGCTGTTTGTGATTCCTGGCCAGCCCCCCTCGTTCTTTGTCCTGAGCACCTTCCCCGCGGGGCGCGGCCATTAGCGGCCATTAGCGGCTATTAGGAGGCTACATGAGCGAGAATCTTGCCGCCAGGTTCCTGGCCAGGCTCAACGAGCCGCCGCCCCCGCCGTTGGAAGCCACGCGGATGTTCCTGCGTAGCTATGCCTCCGACGCGGACGGCATCGAGGAGATCCACCATGAGATCGCCCACGCGGCGGCCGTCAACCCGCGCGGCATCGTGCACGCCCTGGAGGGCATCGAAGCGCTGCTGGCCCACCCGCCCGCCGAGGGTGTCCTCGCGCAACTCGTGGCCTGGGAGGGGAATCGGGTCCTCGCCGACCTCAGCGACGACGGCGCGACGGCGTGGCTGCATGACATGGCCGCATACATGCGCGGCGTGCTCGGGGATCGGCAGCCGCCCCGGCCCACCGATACATCCTCCGCCCCCGGTTCCTGAGTCGTCGTCAGTGGGCTGGATCTCTAGCCGGCATGATTCAGGAGACGACGCCTTTTGGAGCGATAGCTTTCAGCCGGCCAGCGTTTGCCGGCTGGCATCCAGCGCTCCCAGGAACGTACCAACACCCTCTTAGATTGCTGAATTGTGGTGGACCGCGTGGTGTGTTATCGGCGATCCAGCGGTGCGCCGTGGGCGCGGCATGATGGCGGAGAAGGAGCAGGAGCAGGAGCAGGAGCAGTGGATATCGAGTTTCAGCCGCGATCCGGAGGGGTTGATCACCGCGATCGGCATCGAGACCAAGACGGAGCGCCGGCCCGTCCCCGAGCCCCACCCCGTGGACAAGTACAGCGGCAAGTTCAACGTACGGGTACCCCGGCGCGTGCATCGCGCCCTCGCGCGCGGCCAGGGACGAAGGCGGCCGCTCAACCTCTTCGTGGCCTCCACGCTGGCCGAAGCCATCGGACAACGAACACGCGGGAGGCCGGTTGCGCAAGTACGCCATAGCCATAAAATGGACCTGCATAACAGCCACGTAAGGCCCACGTCATAGACGTACCTAATGTGCAATTCCCTTGGTGAATCTAACGAAACGCTGTTCGTATCCGATAGATTCACCACTATTTCTAATCACAACAGCGACTATCCGGCCGAAAATCTTGCAGCCGCGTGATTATGTGTCCGTGATCGGCATCGTCCTCAGGCTGCAAAAGGGTATGTCCCACGCGGTTTGGATGACTTATTGGCTGCCTGAGCCCAAAAAGAGTTGCACATTAGGTAGACGTGTAAACCATGGTCGCTTCCGCGGTGTTCTGCGCGCAGTGGACGGACGTGGGTCGGGACACCATTGCCGGCAAGGGCCTTCGTCGTCTCGATCATTAGACGAGGTGAGCACGGCGAAACAGTACTCACGACGGGTTCTGCTTGCTGGCGCTCGCAACCCCTGCGCCCGGTGAGCGCGCAATCGCGCAGCAATTGTGTCGTGAGCACGCCTTTCAGAGTCCGAAGGAGCGCGCCACCAGCTCCGTCAATTCGTCCTCGCTCATGGATGTGTCGACGTCGATTGCGGGCAGTCCGAGTCGCTTGGTCTCCTCGCGCAGCCGGTCGGTGAACATGCGGTCCCGCTCGAGCAGATTGCGATAGGCCCGCGCTGGGTTTGAGGTCTTATCGGGGATGTCCCATGTGGTTCCTCGGCTCTCGAACGCCGCCAGACGGAACTCAGGCGTGGGTAGCAGCCACAGGGCGTGGCGGGGGTCCGCCACCAGTGGCTTGACCAACGCTGGCAGCAGCCGGAAGCCTTCGGCGATCACGCCGGTTTCCGTCGAAAGCGTGAGGAGGTCCTCGATAATCAAGTTGAACCCCTCGCCCCGGAACCAGTGAAATGTATCGAGCATGGTATCCGGACTGCGTTGTGCCCAGCGCTCGTCCATATTCATGGACTTGAACTGTGAGAGATACGGCGCGTCCTCGTCCGCGGTGCGGCGCGCGTGGTCCGACATCACGTCGTCAGTTGCGTAGACGTTCAACCCGTGGTCGGCCGCGATGTGCCGAGCAATGGTCGACTTACCCCCGCCGCTGCCACCACCGAGCCAGTAGACGTGCCGCAATCGCTCCCGCAGGGCCAATATCCCCCTCGGCATCGCGCCCCCCTTCTTTTCCCCGTAGCCGGCGCCTGTGCCCACGATGTATGCCAGGGGCGCCGGGAATCACGGCGAGCCATTTCATAGTAAATGTGGACTCACTCCACATTTTGCGTGGTCTGCCCGATCGAATTGGGGTTGGCGACGCCGCAACTATAGGGCCGGGTTGTTGTTGGCAAAGACCTTGATGTGGCGATCTTCGAGCGCGTGAGCGATGTCGTCAACGGAGGATAAAGATGGACCAAGGTGTGCCGCTCGGTCAAGACCCACTGAGGCGGTTGCGCCGCAGGGCTTGCTCGGCGCGCTGGCCGAGGGCTCGGATGGACACGGGCAGCAGGGCGAAGCGCTCGTCCGTGCTGTAGCCGGCCTTGTAGCGGGCATAGATCTGCTGCGCCACCACGGCGTTCTTGAACAGGCCAAAGACATAGTAGAAGACCATGCGCGCCTCGGTCACGTCGCGCCCGCTCTGGTGGGCGTAGCGCTGCGCCAATTCGTCCCGGCGCAGGTTGCCCGGCAGCACCGTCAGGCCCAGTTGCAGCGCCTGGAGCGCGTCGCCATCGGCGGGCTCGACCCAGTAGGCCAGCGTCGTGCCGAGGTCCATCAGCGGATCGCCGATGGTCGCCATCTCCCAATCCAGCACGGCCAGGATGTGGGATAGGTCCGCCGGGTCCAGCACCAGGTTATCGTACTTGTAGTCGTTGTGGATTAGCGCCGCTCCCGACCCCGCGGCGGACTCGACAGGCTTATGCTCCAGCAGCCACGCGGCGACGCGCTCGATGGCGGGCACGTCGTCCGTCCTGGCCTTCTCGTAGCGGCCGGTCCAGCCGGTGATCTGGCGCTCCACGTAGCCCTCCGGCCGCCCCAGATCGCCCAGGCCAGCCGCCACGTAGTCGAGGCCGTGGATCGTCACCATGTTGTCGACGAAAGCCTCCGAGATGGCGCGCATGCGCCGCGGGCTCAGGTCGATCCCGGCGGGCGGCTCGGCGCGCAGGATGACCCCGCGCAGACGCTTCATCACGTAGAACGGCGCGCCCAGCACCGACTCGTCGGCGCAATAGACGAGCGCGCGCGGTACCTTGGAGTAGACCGCGTCCAGGTGCGAGAGGATGCGGTACTCGCGGCCCATGTCGTGCGCCGACTTGATCTTGGCCCCGAACGGCGGCCGGCGCAAGACCAACTCGCGGTCGCCCGCGCGGATCAGGTACGTCAGGTTGGAGAAGCCCTTGCCGAACTGGTCGACCTGCAGCGGCCCCTCCAATCCGGGGATTTCCCGCGTCAGGTACGCCTCCAGGGCCGCCATGTCAAGCTCCTCGCCCGGCCGCACCGTGCGCGGCCGGTCGATGATGTCCAAATCAGTGCTCATATCGCATAGATCTCCTTCGTTCCTTGCCCCGCATCACGGTGTGGGCGCGCTTGCACAACTCGAACGGCCCCGTGACGTTGGCGCCCATCATCTTGGGTGGTCTGGTCACATCATAATCGACCCGGACGCTACTCAGGGTCCCGTCCCTGCCATGGTCTGAGAGGGCCGGGCGCGGCCACCCTTATGGGGCGCGCCGGGGAGGCGCGGGCGAACAGTGGAGCATCTGCCCGTGGTATAGTGCAATGATCGGTGTCGAGGTCCGGTGGCGGTATCGAGGGCGCTGTGCCCTCGTCCGCTCACCGCGAGGCGCGGTAGGTTGTCGACATGCCAGGCCTTGTATGTCTCGCGCGCCGTGTCGGAGAATAACTATGGCAGAAGGTACCATCCGCACCATTACCGACCGCGGCTTCGGCTTTATCCGGCCGGAGAACGAAAACAACGACATCTTTTTCCACAGCTCCGCGCTGGTCGACGTGACCATCGACCAGTTGCGTCAGGGTGATCGCGTGAGCTTCACGGCCGAGGACGATCCGCGCGGCAAGGGCAAGCGCGCCTCGGATGTCCGCCTCCTCAACGACTAACCCCCGTCTCTTTCTCCTCAGAAGGACGCCCGCCGGGGCAGCGCGCGCTGCCCCGGCGGGCGTCCTTCATGCTTATTCATCCGGTTGCCGTCACCTCGTCGCGTTGGCGGGCGTCGTGGCGCCGCTCTCCCTCATCCGGGCTAGCCTGAAGACGGGCTGCTGCGCTGCCGCACGGTCGCCGCGCTGCTCGACCTGGCCTACGACGCTATCCGCGATGGCCTGGGCTACGATCGCGTCGGCCTGCTGTTGGCCGACCACGCGCGCGGGACGCTCGTCGAACAGGTGGGGACGGACGCTCAGGGTCGCAAGGTCCATCCGCGCCAGCGCATCGTCCCCCTCGGCGACGGCGGCTACTACAGTCGCCTGTTCGCGCTGCCCGTCATGCAGCCGGCCAGTCCCGGCTATGTCTATCTGGACAACGCCGTGTGCGAACGCCCGGCGGGGCGCGCGCCCGGCGCGACGGTCAGCCCGGTCAGACGCTGGGCGTCGCGCTGCGCACGGCGGACGCCGTCATCGGCCTCATGTCCGTGGACAACCTCCTGAGCGGCCGGCCCATCGCGCCGGAGGACGCCGGCCCGCTGCTGGCGCTCGCCAACCAGGTGGCCACGGCGATCGAGAACGCGCGGCTGCTCGAGCGCGAGCAGGCCGAGCGCGCGCCTGGCGACGCTGGCCAGCACCGATGCGCTCACCGGCCTGCCCAACCGTGCGACGCTCCACGAACGCCTGACGCAGGCCCTGTGCGCTGGCGCGCCGGTGGCCCTGCTGCTGCTCGACCTCGACCGCTTCAAAGAGGTCAACGACACGCTCGGCCACCACGTCGGCGATGGGCTCCTGTCCGCGGCTGCCGCGCGGCTAGCGGATGTCGTGCGCCGGGAGGACACGGTGGCGCGTCTGGGCGGCGACGAGTTCGCCGTCGTGCTGCCGACGGCCGACGCCGACGGTGGGAGCACGGTCGCGCGGGCCATCCGCGCGGTGATCGAGGCGCCGTTCGTCGTGGAGGGTCAGGTCCTCTCGGTCGGGGTGAGCGTGGGCGTGGCCGCGTTCCCGGCGCACGGCGCCGACGCGGCCACGTTGCTGCGGCAGGCCGACGTGGCCATGTACGCGGCGAAGCAGGGTGGCCGCGGCCACGCCGTGTACGACTCCACGTACGACGGCTACGACGCGACCCGCCTGGGCCTCGTCGGCGACCGGCGTCGGGCTATCACCGCGGGGGCCTTCGTGTTGCACTACCAGCCCCAGGTCGCGTTCGCCTCAGGCCGCGTGTGCGGGGGGAGGCGCTGGTGCGCTGGCCCCACCCGGCGCATGGGCGCATCCCGCCCGACCGCTTCATCCCCCTGGCCCGTATCTCTCGCGGCTGCCCATGCACGAACTCAAGATCGATCGTTCGTTTGTGCAGCGCATGGCGGGCACGATGCAGGACCGGACCATCGTGGCCTCGACCATCGGTCTGGGCCACTCGCTTGGGCTCTCCATCGTGACCGAGGGGGACGAGGACGCTCAGACGTGGGCCTTGCTGGGCCAACTGGGGTCGACGCAGCGCAAGGCTATTACGTGGCGCGCCCCTTGCCCGCTGCGGAGGCGGACGCATGGCTCCGTCAGGCGCGGGACACCGGCCAGCGCGCCAGTGCGTAAGAGCCGATGCCCTTGCCCACAACATCCTACGACCGACGACGCAGTCGTTGCCCAGCCCAGCCCAGCCCAACCCAACCCAACCCAACCCAACCCAGCGCAGCCCTCATGACCATGCGCGCGAATCGCTATAGTGGGCTTTCGAGGCCCGGCATGAGCGGCGCCACGTCCCGCACGATGAAGACGAAGAACACGACGTGCGCCGCGATTACGGCCAGGTGGAACAGCTCGTGGTACCCGAAGATTCGCGGCCAGAGCGTGGGTCGTCGCAGGGTATACACGATCGCTCCTGCTATGCACAGGGCGGCGGCGAGGGCCGGCAGCCCCGCGCCCGCGAAGCCCAGCCACACCACGATCATGGGCGTGGCCAGCAGCGCCAGCGCGGAGAGCACGCCATAGAGAGCGATGCGCCTGGGACGGGACGGCGGCTTGACGATCAGCAAGGCGACATCGCCGAGGGTCACCCCCCACACGCCGGCCAGCAGGCCAACGCGCCACCACCCCGTGAGCAGGATGACGGCCAGCGGGGTGGCGCCGGCCGCGATCATGACGCAAATCATAGCATGATCAAGCCGGCGCAGCCCCGCACGCCCGCGGGGCGGCCATCTGCCCAGGTGATAGAGCGCGCTCACGGTGAAGAGCGCCACCGAGCTGACACCGTAGAGCAGCAGGGACGCGCGCTCGAGGGAAACGCCGTGCGTCGACCGCATCAGCAGCGCCAGCGCACCCACGGCCACGACCGCCGCGACGGCGTGCGATTGGCCTCGCAGGAGCGGCGCAGCAACAGAGACGGGACCAGCGACGGGGGCCGGAATCCGTTTCTCCCGCGGTTCGCCCTTGCGCACCGTCGGCTCGGCGGCTCGCCCAGTCATCGGTCGGTCTCCTTCCAGGCAGCGCGAACGACCGACCGGCGACCATGGGGGTCATGGGGGGCGGTACTGCTATCGTAGGATCATCATACGCCGCCAATCCGTCCGACGCAAGTGCGGCCGTCCATAACATACGGCTCCTACTGGGAGCGCGGGCGGCTCGCCCGCCACTGTCGCGACCGCGCGGGCTGGTGCACCAACCGTCGCGGACGCCCGTCCAGGTCCGGCGAATCGCGCGCCCACGAACATGGGCGCGGGGACCGCCGCGGCTCGCTCCGCTGCCCAGTGTGTGACCGACGTCCGCGGCGGACAATGCACAGACTCTGGCCCACAGCATCGCGGTGAAGATTGTTGTCCATTGTGCTGAGGTGCGCATCGTCGGTGCTCTCGACAGCCACATGCGGCACAACTCCACCGGTCCGTGTTACTATTGTTGAAAGGGTATATTGCCTAGAGGATGATGTCGTTCCAGCTTGCGGGGTAACATGGACAGTTTGTTGGCAACGCGAACGATCACGATCTTCGAGCATGAGCCCAAGCCTTTCGATTGGACCGATCGCGATCTCGCGGCACTCGACCGTTTGGGCAGGACGAACAGTGCGGATATCCTACGACCAGTAGTGCTCGACGGTCGGCGTGCATTGCAGGCGACCCAGCATGTCGGGGTCGTCCGGCTGGGGAATCGCACGATTCAGATTCTCCCCAAGATATACCGCGCCGGCGAAGCCGAATCGGAGCAGAAAAAGACGCGCGAGGCGACGCGCAATCTGCTCCATTTGCTCAGCTACGCCAGGCAGTTGTCAATCCGGGAGCAAGAGTTGGCGTCGCTGCTCCAGCAGAAATCCAATTGGTTCGAAATCCTCACAAGGCTCTTTGCGACGCACCTGCACGAGGAATGGCAGCGCGGGGCCTACCGTACGTATCAGACCGTCGACGATATACTGCCGGTGCTTAAGGGCCGGTGGCGCATCTCCGACCAACTGCGTCGCCCTCAGCGCAAGCATCTCTTCTCGGTCACCTACGACGAGTTCACTGCCGACAACGCCCTGAATCGCGTGTTCCGCTTCGTCGTCGAGCGGCTGTGGTCGCTCACTCGTGACGCAGGCAACCGGCAGGTGCTTGGCGAGTTGAGGCTGTGGATGGAGGATGTCACGCTGATGCCATCCATCACTGTCGAAGACGCCAGGACGATGCCTATGACCCGCCTCAACCAACGCTTCGCACCTCTCCTCAACCTGGCCTGCCTTTTCCTCGACCGATCGACATTGCAGCTTGCCGTTGGGAACACGCACACCTTCGCCTTCGTCTTCGATATGAACGCGCTTTTCGAGGCGTTTATCTCCGGCTTCATCCTGCGGTGCCGTGACCGTATCCTCTCTTCGCCACTCGATACGTCTACGGTGTTGCCACAGGCGCGGGGAGCGACGCTCTCGCTCGCTCGTTGGCAGGGCCATGACCTGTTCCGCCTCAAGCCCGATATCGCGTTTCGCCTCGGCAAGGATCGATATCCGCTCCTGATCGACACGAAGTACAAGTCGCTCGATCCGAACAAGCCTACACTCGGCGTCTCGGAAGGCGACTTGTACCAGATGCATGCCTACGCGCACCGCTATCGTTGTCCGCGTGTGTTGCTGCTCTATCCTGATATGGCGGATATGCCTCGGCCCCATCCCGAGACGGCGGACATGCCCCAACAACTTTACCGACGGTTCCATCTGAGTAAATACCACGCTGCTGTCGATGTGGCGACGATAAACGTGCGCGTTGATCTACGAACACCCAGCGGCCATAACTCGCTGATCAATCGCTTGCGCCTGCTGCTGGACATGAATGCGCTGGAGGACGACGTTGACTACTCAAAGCAAGGGATGGCGGGCTGAACTGCAAGATTGGCTCCAGCACAACCCCAAGACGATGCCGGATGAGATAAAGCAGATACACGACGAGTTTATCCGGTGCTTTCCCAGAGAGAAGCTGGGCGAGCTAACGCTGGATCAGTATGCGATAAGGGCAGGTGTTCAGGATACCTTCTGCCACTGGCTGGAGTACAAGACGAGGGAATTGGGTAGCCTCCCCATGCGGCGTGCGGAAAACACGGGGTTCTGGTGGGACAAAGGGCAGCAGGTCTGGCGTGTCAGCGCGAACTGGTCTGCTAAGCACCAATATGCAAGCGTCGAGGAGGCCTTCTCATGGCTACGTGGTGGTTTGGTGCTCCTGATGCAAGCGGCAGGGCAGCAACGCTTCGACGAATTAGACACCATTTTCGTCGAGCATATCGACCTATGGCCTCTGCGCATCAAGCCCCTCTATCTGTACTTCCCCGATGCGTTCCTCCCTATTGCCAGCGTCGATCACATCAGGAAGTTGCTGAACGCCTGTGGCTTGCAGCCCCAAGGGGAGCTCATTGCACAGAATCGCAGTCTGCTGAGCTTCCTGCGCAGTCGGCCCGAGTTCAACGATATGGACACGCGGCAGATGATGGCGTTTCTCTATGCGCGCATCATTAACAGCCAGATTACTATCGTTGATCGACCGCCATCGCCGCCGCCTGACGCTCTCCGTCCGTTACTCGACATAGCGGCGCGTACCCGCAACATCATCTTGAGTGGCCCGCTAGGCGCCGGCAAGACCTGGCTGGCCAACCACTTCGCCACCTACTTCCTTCTCGACCACAACGTCTCGCACGAGGCAGGCGCGGCATACTGGCAGGCCGTGGAGACCAGGAACGATGACACGGTGAGGGAACTACGGTCACGTGTCCGCTCGGAGGCCGATACGGTGTCGACGCAGCCGGTCTACTGGTGGATCACGGCAAGAGAAGCGCGCTGGTCATGGAAGGAGCTATTCGAGAAGGGCGAAGAGTTCTTCCCGCAGGGGCGTATTCAGAAGAACTTTGCGGCGGCCAAAACCGGTGACATCATCTTTGGCTACCTGGCGCACCCGCACAAACAGATCGTCACTCTCGCACGGGTTAAGGAGGAACTGCGACTCGGTGTCGAAGATGGCAAAGAGACACCAGGCATCGTCGTTGAGCCATTTGGTCAGCTATTCGAGCATGGTATTCCCTGGAAAACACTGGTCGAGAACCCTATATTGGGTTCGTCCGAGCCTATCGTCAATCGCGCGCAAGGTACTCTGTTTCGCCTTAACGCACAAGAAGCGGAGGAGATGCTGAGGCTGCTGGAGGAAGCCGGTAATACGGTCCCGAAGCCTGAGCAGGAGATCCGGCGCAACTATTGCGAGTTCATCACCTTCCACCAGTCGTTCGCCTATGAGGAGTTCGTCGAGGGCTTGAAGCCATTGCCCATCGAGGAGGGCGTTGCGGAGGTTAGATACGCGGTCGTGCCCGGCGTGTTCCGCCGCATCTGCAAGCAAGCCGAGGTGGAATGGCAGCGTAACAAGAGAAACCCAGACCGGTATCTGCTTGTCATCGATGAGATTAACCGTGCCAACATGGCCAAGGTGTTGGGCGAGTTGATCACGTTGCTGGAGGACGACAAGCGCCTGGGAATGCCGAACGAGGTGACCGTCACCCTGCCGTATTCAGGCGAGCGCTTCGGAGTACCCCCGAACCTGCACGTCCTGGGTACAATGAATACGGCCGACCGCTCTATCGCGCTACTGGATATCGCTCTGCGCCGTCGCTTCTCCTTTATCGAGTCCATGCCGAACCCGTCCTTGCTGGGAACGATCGAGTCGGTCGATCTGCAATCGCTCCTCATAACACTGAACGCACGCATCGTGGCGCTGCTCGACCGCGACTATCAAATCGGGCACAGCTACCTCATGAGCATCGACGACGTCGAGGGCCTCCGCTTTGCCTGGTATCACCGCATCGTGCCGCTGCTCCAGGAATACTTCTATGGCGATGGTGAGCGGCTACGTGCTGTACTTGGCCTCTGATCCATAAGTCAGCGGTTAAGCTCGGCTCGGGCTACGACGCCTTCAATGGAGATGCCAGGAACGTCGGGATCATCCGATTTGACGGCGACCAAGACGGCTTCCTTAATGCGCTTCAACGCTTGACTGTCAACGTTTCTGCGATCGTCTCGTCAGGCGATCAAGAGCTGTGATAGTGTCGTTTTCCAACGGAGGGGATGAGAGTATGAGCAGGTCCGTCGAGCTATATATGACCTTGGGGTGTGAGCATAGCGCCGCCGCGCGGGAGGACCTGGAGTGGCGCGGGGTCGCGTTCGTGGAGTACGACGTGGAGCGGGACGCTGCGGCGCGCGCGCGCATGCTGGCGCTAACCGACGGCGCGCGCACGGCGCCCGTGATCGTGGAAGAAGGTAAGCCAGTGCAGATCGGCTGGATGGGCCGGGGCTGCACCGTCTAACCGGTGCTCAGTGCAGAATCAGATGGCAATGTTTGATCGGTTACGTCCTCCAACCGATCGCAGTCGGCGTGGTTTGCCATGCGACCGCAGTCGCAGGTCGACCCCCACAATTGCAAGGTTCATCCATGGAAAAGGGCAGGGCGCGGCCCGTATGGCCGCGTCGTCGTGGCAAGAGGCGTATCACCGCCGGCATCGCCGTCGCGCTGCCTCTCGCGCTGCTCACCCTCGGCGCGTGGGGGGTGGCGCGTGAGCGCGCGGCCATGGACAGCACGCCCCTGGCGCGCGCCGTGGTCACGGTGTGCGCCCGCGCGGGAAGCCCCTCGTTCGTGTACCGCGTAACCCTGCCGCGGCACGGCGGCGCGGTCTGCACCACGCTCGCCCACCGCAAAGCCTTCTATTCCTATATGCTCGGCGTGATGGTCCCCGAGCAGTGGCTGCGCGTCGACTGCGAACTCAACACGCCGCGCGACCTGCCCTATTGCTCGGATCGTGTGCTTGCTGGTCCCGGCGATTGGCTCGCCCTTGCCGCACCTCCCGCATCCGACGTCCTGGCCCTGGCGCCGCAAGGAGGACGGTAGGCCAGGCGACTCTGTGATAGCGGCGGACTATACTCACGCGTGGACGGGCAGCATCCAGCCATGCGTATCGGGGACGCGCGCGTATTGGATGGCGGTGACCGCCTCGTACAGGCGACCCGTCACCTCGCCGATGCGTCCCTCGTTGACCATGATACGCGCGTCGCGATAGGCCAACTCGCCCACGGGCGAGACCACCGCCGCAGTGCCCGTGCCCCAGACCTCGCGCAACCGGCCGTCCCGCGCGGCGTCGACGACCTCGTCGATGCTGATCGGCCGCTCGGACACGCGCAGCCCCCACTCGCGCAGCAGCGTGAGCGTCGCGTCGCGCGTGATGCCCGGCAGGATGGTCCCGCTGAGCGGCGGCGTGACCACCTCATCCCCTATGCGCACCATGATGTTCATCGTCCCCACCTCGTCGAGGTAGCGCCGCTGCAAGCCGTCCAGCCAGAGCACCTGGTCGTAGCCGGCCGCGTGCGCCTCCTCGGCCGCGAACAAGCTGGCAGCATAGTTGCCTCCCGTCTTGGCGTCGCCGACGCCGCCCTCCACCGCGCGGACGTAGCGGTCGCTGACCAGGATGCGCAGGGGCGTCAGTCCCCCGGCATAAAATGAGCCGACGGGCGAGAGGATGATGTAGAACAGGTAGGAGCGGGCGGGGCGCACCCCCAGGAAGGGCTCAGTGGCGATGACGATAGGGCGGATATAGAGCGCGGTCCCCGGCGCGCGCGGGACCCAGTCCTGCTCGAGCTCCAGCAGGGACAGCAAGGTGTCCAGCACCTCCTCGGCGTCGATCATGGGCATGCACAGGCGCGCCGCCGAGCGCTGCAGGCGCTCCAGGTGCTGGCGCGGGCGGAACAGGCGCGTGACGCCGTCCGCGCCGCGAAAGGCCTTGAGGCCGTCGAAGACCGTCTGCGCGTAGTGCAGGACGGCGGCGGCGGGGTCGAGGCTGAGCGGCCCGTACGGCTCGATGCGCGCCTCTCCCCACCCGTGGCCCTGCTGGTACGGGATCACGGCCATGTAGTCGGTAAAGACGGTCCCGAAGCTCAACTCGCTATCGCGCGGCTTCGGCTTCAAGGTTGCGGCGCGTGTCACGGCGATCGTGTTGTTCACTTGCTCTCCTGATTCGTCGCGGTATGGAGGCTAACAGCGGACGCGATCGGCCATCGATGTCGGCAGATCGTGCCCGTACGCCTCTATCATACGGGTTTTTAGTCTCCACGCGACGTCTGACGGACGCGCCCTACCGATGTGCTACAGGCTGACCGCAAAGCACAGATCGCGGCACAAGTGGCCCGGCTCATCTCCGAGCGGGTCATGATTCAGGAGCACATGGCTGCCATGATCGGCGTAACACAGCCGCGAGTATCGGCTCTGATGCGTGGACGGTGGGAGGGCATGTCGCTGGACAAGTTGTTCCGGCTGCTAAAGGCGCTCGACACGGATATCTCGATCACGCTCACACCGAAGCGAGGTGATCTCGCGCGAGTTACCGTCGGCGCTGAGTAGTCGGTACCTGCTTGTTAAGGAAGCGTGGTGAAACCTTGTTCTATCCATGCTTCTGGTCAATCGGCGGCCCTTAGCCCCTCACAAACACACGTGGTTGCGGCAGTTCCTCGCTATGCTTGCGCGCCGAAGAAACGAGTGCTTCTAACGCCTCGTACCCGTTCCTGATCGCTTCTTCGTAGGTCTCGCCGTGCGTGATGGGATTGAAAACTTGATCTTCCCATTCCGGCAGCGTCACCAGGTACGCGTCGTCGTCGTCCGACCATTGAATGACCATAGAGTAGCGCATATTCGTGCTCATAGTTACCCCGCGATTCGCCCAATAGCATCACCAATGCGCACCTTGTCAGGGTTTGATACTGTTCCGAACGGTGTGTTAGCTGCTTCGCCAAACACAAGAAGTGCAGCCTTCCCCGCCGTAAGCTCAGCACGTTGCGCTTCCACGTGGTATGGCTTCTTACGATCTTTACCGGTTGTTGTTCCTATGATCGTGAGCAACTGCGAGACAGGTCCTATCCTGTGGAACCGGATTCTAGACAAGTGTTGCCGAGCGACCGATATGACGATGACATCGGGTAGTAGCTGATCAACGAGCTTGTGCCACATAGCAACTCCATTCGCTTGCAAGGCTGTGCGCGCCGGCTCTGGCAACTTGCTCCACGTCGGGTTGGTTGCAAGTGGAGAGCAAAGGTCGGTGTGCAAGGCGGTATTAGTGCGTGTGCCATAGTAGCTACAATCGAGCCCTTGCAAGAGCGGCTCGAAACAGTGAAACCAATGGTACGGCTTGTTGCGGAAGTAACTATTCAGCGCGCCCACATAGGCGTTATGATGTTGTCCGCTGCCATCAAGGATAGCCGGGTAAACGCTCCTTGCCTCTTCAAATCGCACGAAGGGGTCGGGGGTTAAGAGGATCATAAAACTCGCTTTTGGATGGGTTAAGCCCGACTGTGATAACTCGAAGTTTTGACTGTCTGTATCGATTGCTTTCGCCAAAGAACAAGATTGGTACAGATGGCTTGACAACAAAGTCGTGCTGTTGGAAAGAGTAGTACTCGTTCCATGCGTCGATAATGAGCGCATCCATCACGATAATAACCCCTGTTATGTATTTTGAACAGTCAAGACCTCGTGCGCCTCAGCCAAGCCGCGCAGGGCCGGCCCGATGGTGTGCGTCTCCTGCATACCGTGCCGTTTGGCCATCACAAACCGCTCTTTACCTTGCCTCAGTCATCTCATGTAAGAAGATCGACAGGAAAGTTTTCGTTGGCGAATACATTGACAACGTGGGGAGCTTGAACAAGTTGTTCGGCAAGTTCCGGCGTACAGTCAATGAACAACATATTGAATGCCATTGGCTCGCCGATCCGGAGAACTTCCCCGGATAAGCCTTGGCCTTCGATCCAACCGACCAGATGCTGCCTGCACGTGCGGTAGTAGTCACGCTTAGTTCGAAGCATTTCCGACCGATTTAGCTCTACCGGCTCCGCCAACGCGAGCCGGTCAAATACAACTACTACACTGCTCGCACATGGTAGATTTTTGTCCGCACCACCCACGTTCATATTGTAAACCTCGCCAGCCCTGCGCCTACTCTATCCGGTGGCGCTGCCAATGGTCGTGCTTTCTTAATAATGTGCTGGCGCAGACCGTCCCCTTGCAACCCTGGATTGGCTGCGGCGAGGAGTGCGGCGATACCAGTTACGTAAGGCGCCGCCATGCTTGTACCACTGATACGAGTGTACCAACTATCTTTGTCTACGTCTCGTTCCAGGCTGGACAAAACATCCACGCCATATCCTACGACGTCAGGTTGTATGGTTGGCGAGAACGGAGAGGATCCCCCACCGCTAAAAGGGGCTGGACGCAGATTCCAGTCTACCGCTCCGACCGATAGCACCTCAGGAAGACAAGCAGGCATACGCACCACACCTGGCCCATCGTTGCCGATCGCTGCCACTATAAGGACATTCCAGGTGGCTAACTCGCCAAGGAGGTTCGTGATCACCGTCACGATGTTCTGTACCTGCGGCGCTGCAATTGCCGCTAACGTAAACGCCAAGGACATCTCTATCTTTGCAGTTTTTGAGGATGGTTGAGGCATGGCGCTCCATCTGGTAGCAAGAGGTTGCACAGACCGCCTTGTAGCCAGGAGAGATGCCATGCCTGTTCCGATTGTATGCCTTGACGCCCGT
>JAABUZ0100006002.1_pt1 | contig 15503 bp, 18 predicted proteins | sample 5562091 | NCBI WGS metagenome assembly JAABUZ01 (sample SAMN12813069, study PRJNA571459) | rock metagenome | isolation source: Antarctica rocks | place: Antarctica: Victoria Land, Linnaeus Terrace sud | collected 2015-12-21 | reverse complement strand
CGGGCGTAGAGCGTCACAAAGGAAACACCTTGCTCTTTTGGCCGCTCCATAGGTCATCCTTCGTCGTGACGGCTCGGACCAATACCGCCAATTGTATCAAGTCCCTATCATTGATACGGGTTCTGAGATACGACAGATGCCCTCCGGTCTTGGGAACACTGTCTATCTCGAGTTGGGAACGGGATCCCATGGCCTGCCGAGCTCCTTCAATTCCTCCCGTGCGGCGTGCACAGCAGCGCCTGACATTTCGAGATACATACTACCTGCCGCATCGGGTTGCTAGAATCGCATAAAGCGAATGATGATGGAGAGCATACTGTGGCGCCCGTCGATCGAGGTCCGCGCCGGTCGGATGGCCGGGACGAGAGCAATGCTGAGACGCCGCGGGAGCGGACAGGGCCGGCCGTGGAGGGCACGGTGCGTGAGGCGCGACCGAATGCTATCTATGGAGTGGAATTGGAGGGCGGCCAGAAAGTCCTGGCGCACATAGCCACGAGCTTGCAGACGCGAATTGTTCGGGTGCTGCCGGGCGATAGAGTCACCGTACAACTTTCACCCTACGATGGCTCTCGGGGACGTATTACTCAACGTCATCGATAGCCGGGCAACACGTGCTCGGCCATCTGGCCACTACTTTACAAACTGCACGATATTGAGGGCGACCATGGCGGTCAGAACGACGACGCCGATGAGCATCGCGGCTCGTGCCCGTGAGCCAGTGAGGCGCACCAGATGTCGCTCCAGGAAACGGTAGCCCCGTGTGCGCGGGACCGTCGCAATGACGGCGACGAAGGCGATGACCACGAATCCGCGAAAGCCATGCGTGACGACCAGGCCCACACAGACGGCAAGCGCCGCCAGCAATAAGATGAAACGCAGCAAAGTACTCATATCTTGATGGTACGATGTTTACCGCATCCGCAAGTATCGTCGATCGCACAAAAAGAGGCGGCAACTGTGTATACTAAGTGCTGTATGGAATCGGCAGTTATTCGTCATCCCCCACGCCACTTCAACTTCACCATGCTGCGCAGCCAGGAGATGGAGAGCGAGTGTCCAGAAGGTCCGATAGACCAGCCGCACGTCGCCGCCAAGTGCCCGGATTGCGATGCTTCGATGGTCTATCGAGGGATCGGTAGGCTACGTAGCGGAACACGAGTGCATTACTTCGAGTGCGTGCACTCGCCTCGCGAAGAGCATAGCGTTAGCCTTGTAATCGCGGGCTAGCGGTTCGACGACTGGGCACGACCATGCATGTGGTGGCAAGCGTCGGCCTGCATCCAGGCGGGATCGTGGCCTGGGTGGTAGTGGGTCTGCTGGCTGGAGCTATTGCCGGCCGCATAGCGCGTGGGCATGGGTATGGCTGGCTGGGGAATACCGTGCTCGGGTTGATTGGCGCCTTCGTCGGTGGCGCCATTGTCAGCTTCTTTGTCGATAGCGACCGGACCGCGGGTTTTATCGACACGACGCTGATTGCGCTGGTTGGAGCGCTGGTGCTGATCATGGCAGTTCGCATGGCGCGGCGGACGCTCTAGCGCTTGTATTCGACGTGCAGTCCGGTTGCTGTACAGTAAATGACCAATGCTGCCGACCTATCCCACCCCTGCCAGGGCTGCGGCCCCCACGATCCCGGAATAGTCTCCCAGTCCCGATTTGACGATCTCGATGTTCCGTCCGGGCACCTGCAAACATGCCCGGCGAGTACGCGTGGCGACCGCCTGGAAGAACATGTCCACCGCTTCCACCAGGCCACCGCCGAGGATAATCAGCGGAGGATTATAAAAATTGATAACTGAGGCCAGGCCGGCGGCCAGGTAGTCCGCGGCGGTCATCAGCGTGTCGATGGTCAGGTCGTCGTGGTTGGCGACCGCCGTGGCCAGGGCTTTGGAGCGAATGCCGCTGCCGCCTGGGTCGTTGGGGTCGATGCTGGTGGCGACTTCAGTGAGTTCGCTGGTTCTGCCTTGATGAATGCCGGCCAGGATCACACGGACGATGGCGGTGCGCGAGGCATACGCCTCCAGATGGCCGGTGCCGCCGCAGCCGCAAATGCGGCCGTTCACATCCACCACGGTATGGCCGATCTCGCCTGCGGTATGTGTGGCTCCGCCATACGGTTGGCCGTTACGATAGATGCCACCGCCGATACCGGTGCCCACGAAGATCACCACAAAGTCCTTTTTGCCGGCTCCCGCCCCAAAGGATGCCTCGCCGGCCGCGGCTGCTTCCACGTCGTTGTAGAGCGAGACCGGATGCCCCAATTTGTCTTCCACCTGTTTGGCCAGGGCTACATTTTGCATGTTGGCCAGATTAGGGGCACTGATGACCACCCCCTTCTTCCGGTCGATCTGACCGGCGACGCCGATGCCAATCCGGTGAATATCGCTCTTCTTGACACCACTCTCGTCGATGGCCTTCTCCGCTGCGTCCTCCATGCGCTTGAGGAGATCGCCTGCCTCATGTTCAGCTCGCGAGCGCTTTTTGACGGTGCTCAACACCTTGCCCGTGTCGGTGTCGACCACACCCGCCAGCACCTTGGTTCCCCCCAGATCGATTCCCAGAACGTGTGCCATACCCTCTCCTTTATCCCGAATCAGCCGGCGTCGCGGCGCTTGCCGGGGCGTCGGCCAGTCCCTCGTTGCTCGTGTCCAGGCCGGTAACCTCCAGCAACTGATTGCAAAAGGCGTTGAGCGGATCCCCTCTCCAGCGAGCTTGAAACGCGTGGTATCGTTGCTCACGTTCCACCACTTTGCCGGCGATCAGCCCAAGCAGGCCCAGCCGTGTGCGACCGCCGGGCTGGCCGGAGAGCAACTGCTGCAGACGCTTGTTCTTGTTTATGGCGGTACCCTCTGATCGGGTGATCTCGATGGCCTCTTGTTCCGCTGCCTGATCGAGGGCCTGCAGGCGTGCCCGTAGGATCTCGATGAGCACATCCTGATCATGAATCGAACCGAGATCCTCCTGCATGTCGGTCAGGTCCCGCAAGACGTCTTTGGTGGGGAAGCAGGCCTCAAAGATCTCGAGGGCGTAGCGCAGGCGCTTGGCGGCGATGCGCATGTCGTGCAACTCGGTCACCAGGGCTGGATTTTCCAACGCACGCTGCCAGGAGATGAGTTCCTCCAGGCGAATGGCCACCACCTTCCGCGCATTGCCGCGCAGGCCTTTGTCGGGGCGGATGCGGCGGACGCGTTTGGCGCGTGCCATTACATGGCCTCCTGAGCCACCAGGGTCAGAAACCGCCGGGCGAACTCGTCGCGTTCCAACTCGCGTACCACGGCCTTCAGGTTGCGACGCGCTGCCTTGCGCTGCTGCTGCATTTCGTCGATCATCTCGACCAGCACCAGTTGCTGCGCTTCAGGCCGGCCCTGCTGGTCCTTCTCCAGCCGCTCCAGCATCACGTCCAGGTCTCGGACCTGCCCCAAGGCATCGGCCAGCTTCTTCACTTCATCGAGCAACGGCCGCAGGCGCTTGCGCGGAAACACGTCTTGAAACACCTCAAGCGCCGCCCGCAAGCGGCGGGAGGCGACCCGCATGTCGTGAATGCCTTCGGGATCGCGGCCCTCGAGTGCGGTCTCGGCAAAGCCCATCATCTCGTCGAAACGGGTCCAGGAGATCTTGCCGGCGGCATCGCGATACGAATCATCACAGGTTAATCCGCGAACTGGTCGAGCAGGCGCCACATACAGTCCTTCCTCGTTCGGCGAGTGAGTTGCGTGAAGTCGTGAAATTAGGTGATCTGTGCCATGCTCCAGGCCTGTGCATCAAAGCCCTTCTCGCCGGTCGCCGGCCGAACCCGCTCGTAGCTGCCATCGGCCTTCTGTTCCCAGGCGTTCATGGTGTCACGCAGTTGCGGGCGAAGAATGTCCTCAATGATGCGCTCACGCAGCGCCGTATCGAGGATCGGGAAGAGCACCTCGACGCGGTTATCCAGGTTGCGCGGCATCAGGTCTGCACTGCCCGCATACATCTCGGGCGAGCCGCCGTTGCGGAAGTAGTAAATACGGCTGTGCTCCAGGAAGCGGCCGACCAGGCTCACCACCCGGATGTTCTCGCTCACCCCCGGCAGGTGCGGGCGCAATGAGCACATGCCGCGCACGATCAGCTCGATCCTCACGCCGGCCTGAGAGGCGCGGTACAGCGCCCGGATGAACTCGCGATCCACCAGACTGTTCATCTTGAACAGCAGGTGTCCCTTGCCATCCTGACGGTGCTGGTCGATTTCACGTTCGATGCGGTCCAGCAGCCCTTGGCGTAGATTCAGCGGCGCCACCAGAAACCGTCGGTACGCCTTCTGCTGTGAGTAGCCGGTCAGATAGTTGAATAGGTCTGTGGCATCGGCGCCAAAGTCCGGGTCCGCCGTGAACAGGCCGAGGTCGGTATAGCCGCGGGCGGTGCCGGGATTGTAGTTCCCGGTCCCGACGTGTACATAGCGATGGATACCGGTGCGGTCCTTGCGCACGATCAGGGCTACCTTGCAGTGCGTCTTCAGGCCGACAAAGCCGTAGACCACGTGTACCCCGGCGCGCTCCAGTTCGCGGGCCCATTCAATATTCGAGGCCTCGTCGAAGCGGGCTTTCAGCTCCACCAGCACAGCCACCTGCTTACCGTGGTTTACCGCGTCCAGCAGCGCCCGCACCACCGGCGAATCGGTGCCGACACGGTACAGCGTCTGCTTGATAGCCAGTACCTGATCGTCCCGCGCCGAGCCGGTCAGCAAGTCGACCACCGGCGCAAAGGTGTCGTATGGGTGCTGCACCAGCACATCGTGTCGGTCGAGCACGCTGAAGATCGGCTCGCCCGCTGCCAGTGAGGTCGGAATCCGTGGGACGAACGTCTTGTACTTGAGGTCCGGACGGTCTACGGAGGTGATCTGCTTGAAGCTATCCAGCCCTAAGGGCGAATCAACGGCATAAATACTCTCTGGCCCCAGACCCAACTGGCTGGAGAGCAGGGTGCGAATGCCTTCCGGCATGCTGTGCTCGACCATGAGCAGCACCGGCTCACCAAAGCGGCGCTCGCGCAGGCTGCGCTCCACCGAGAGGCGTAGATCGGCGCCCTCTTCCTCGTGAATCTCGATATCGGCATCCCGCACCACCCGGAACAAGTGCGACGCCAGCACTGGGATGCCGGGAAAGAGCGACGAGAGGTTGGCGGCAATCAGCTGGTCGAGCCAGACAAACGTATATTTGCTCTTCTTCCCATCGATATGCTGGCCGAGAATCGACTCGACGTGCAGCAGCCGTGGAATAACATCGGGAACTTTGACACGGGCGAAGCGCGTCTCTTCACCGGCTTCACCGGCCAGTTCTACCGCGAGATTGACGCTCAGGTTCGAGATATGCGGAAAGGGATGGCCGGGGTCTACCGCCAGAGGCGTCAGTACCGGGAAGATCTCGCGCTCGAAATAGGTGCGCAACCCAGCTCGCTGCGTCGTGGTTAACTGTGGCAGATCGGAGATGCGGATTCCCTGTGTCTCCATCTCGGGCAGCAACTCCTGACACAGGATGCGCCGCTGCTCCGCGAAAAGAGCGCTGACTCGTTTGCGCACGGAGGTCAACTGTTGTGCCGGCGTCATGCCATCGATCGACAGTACCACCACCTGGGAATCGACCTGATCCTGTAGGTCGGAGACGCGCACCATGAAGAATTCATCCAGTTGGTCGCTTGCCATGGCCAGGAACTTCAGCCGCTCCAGCAGCGGATGCCGAGTGTCGCTCGCCTGCGCCACGACCCGCTGCTCGAACTGCAACAGACTTAGCTCGCGATTAATGTAGAGAGCGGCCGCGCCAAGGTCGATGGCAGGCACCTTCGCCGCCACTTTCTTGCCCGCCCTGGCTGATTCGACCACCGGAGTTACACCCTTATTGCCATGATGTCGGCCCCCGGCGCGGTTGCTGATGGTGACGCGAGGGCAAGTGCATGATCGAGACATACTGTTGCTCTGGTAGGTGTCTAAGCATATACCGTCTCGGCGGGAAACCCTTCCATCTATACTGAAATTACCATGCGACGCGTTGTGGTGATGTCCGATCTGCACGGCAATCTCACGGCGTTGAGGGCCGTGGTCGATTCCCTGCCGGAGCACGACCAGGTGGTGGTTGCCGGTGATCTCTGCCTGGACGGGCCCGATCCAGCGGGCGTCATAGACCTTCTGCGCGAGCTTGAATGGCCACTTGTTATGGGCAATACCGACTTCGACATCATCCAGATTCCGGACGACCTCAAGCGGAAGGAGGCGGATACTGTCGCCTGGACGCGGGAACAGCTGGGCGCAGCGCGGCTCAGTTTCCTGGTACAGTTGCCGTTTTCCCATCGCTTCAAGGCGGGTACTGGGCAGTCGGTGCTCGCGGTCCACGCGAATCCACTCAACATGGACCAAGCGCTGAGTCCTACCATGACGCCGGAGGAGCTGGAGCCGTATCTCAGGGAAGTGGATGCCGAGGTGCTCGCGTTCGGACACTTGCACACGCCGTATGTGCGCCCAGTAGGCGATGTGGTGCTGGTCGACGTGTCGAGCGTGGGACATCCCAAGGACTGCGATCTTCGTTCCGCCTACACTGTCTTCGAATGGGATGGCGCGCGGCGATCGATCAGTCAGGTACGCGTTCCCTACGATGTCGAGCGCGCCGTAGATCGTATGCGCCGTTGCGGCATGCCGCACGCCGAAAAACGCATCGAATCGCTCCTGAAGGCGTCATACTGAGCTATCCTCACATCGCCCAGCCGGTGTAGGAGCGGCCTTCAGGCCGCCGCGATGGTTGCCGAGGCGCCAACAATGGCATCTCACGACCGTACTCAATGCGGTGAAACGGAAAGGCGAGGCCATGACCAAGAAAAAAGCAACCACAAAGGACCGTGAAGAGCAGGCCAATCGGCGGTTGACCAAGGCGCAGGAGGCCTTGCAGCATGCTCAAGCCAAGCGGACTCTGGCCATGAGCAAGGGCGAGCGGGAGGTGGAGGCTGCCCGGGCGCGCGCCGGGGCTCGCCTGGCCCGAGCTACCCAGCGTGTCGAGCGTCATGCTGTGGCCGTAGCACGGGCCAACGCACAGTTATTGAAGGTACGCCCCCCCTCGGTCGTATCATCGGTCGTTTCCACACCGCATTCCAGTGCCGATCTGCCGAGGGCCCAAGCGATTGAAGCCGCGCCCGGCACGCCCGATGGAGGAAGCGAGGGCTTGGAGCACATCGAGGCTCATCGGTTGCCACGTGACCTGGGGTTGGACAGTGGATCAAACGGGGCAGGAGACGCGCTGCAATCGGGTATCGTACGGCCGGATGGTGGTCAGAGTTCATCGCAGTGAACGCCACGCTGCCATCCGCGGTACTCGACGTCGGATCAAATACGATTCGTCTGCTGGTGGCGCGTCCTCAGAACAATGAGTTGTTTCCGCTGCTCGATCAAAGCGAGTTCGTGCGGCTGGGCAAGGGTGTTGATGCCACCGGCAAGTTGGATCCGGAGCGCATTCAGGCGGGAGTGGAGGCAATTCAGAAGTTGGCCGGCGAGGCTCATGCCCTGGGTGCTCAGTCGGTGGTCGCCATTGCCACCAGCGCTGTACGCGATGCCACCAACGGCCCGCAATTTATTCGGCAGGTACGCGAGGCGACCGGCATTGAAACTGAGATCATCTCCGGCGATCGCGAGGCCTACCTGACCTACGTCGGAGCCACCATGGGTCTATCCATCGAATCGGGTGCGGTGGTCTGCGATCTGGGCGGCGGCAGCGCCGAGCTCATCCACGCCAACGCCTCTGGCATGGTGTGGGCTACCTCGGCCAAGCTCGGCTCCGGCCGCCTGACCGAGCGGTTCGTCCACCACGATCCTCCGCAACCGGATGAACTTGACGCGGTATCCGCCGATGTTGTCGATGTGCTGAAGCGACTGCCGGAGGCGAGTGGCGATAGCGTGATCTTCACCGGTGGTACCGCGACCCATATGGCCATCTTGCACGGCCCATATGACCATACCCTCGGGCTCACGCTACAGGGCATGGACCGTGTGATGGAAATTATCGCCACAAACGCCGCGCGAGATTTGGTCACCCGGTATCGTATTCGGCCCGAGCGCGCCGAGGTGTTGCCGGCCGGTATCACTGCCCTGCGCGCTGTCGCAGGGTATTATGATGCAGAAAAAATTGTGATCACGACCCGTGGCATTCGGGAAGGCGCTCTGGTCGATTTGCTGTGGCACGCCGAGGGCTGAGTCCTACGCAAAAAATTCGGCTACCGCTATCATCGCTCCTATCAGGTTCCCCAGAAGGCTCAGGAAGCGGATGATGCTGCCGGCAGCGCGTACGCCCTGTGTCATCGTCATGCTGTAACTCTCCTGATCGCTACGGTGTTGAATACCTCACTTCAAACTGTAGCGACCCACTGTTTCCACGCTGTTACAGCCGTATTGCCGCTTGGTTACTGCTGGACGTTCTTCATCAATCAGCGCACTGCCAACCGGCCCTCATACTGCTGCCGGTAGTACTCTCGATAGGTCTCGTCCAGCAGCGGTTCCCACCATGCGCGGTGGTCCTGATACCACCGCACCGTCGGTTCCAGGCCGGTGTCCAGGGTCCAGGTGGGTGCCCAGCCCAGCGCGCGTATCTTGCTGGTGTCCAGCGCGTAGCGGCGATCGTGGCCGGGCCGATCGAGCACGTGGCGGATCAGCGCCGGATCACAGCCGGTGAACCGGATAATCTCCTGGGTGATCTCCAGATTGGGCCGTTCGCTGCCCTGGCCGATGTTGTAGATCTGGCCTGGCGTGCCCCGTTCCAGCACCGTCGCGATGGCCGCACAGTGGTCCTCCACGTAGAGCCAGTCCCGAATCTGCATGCCGTCGCCATAGACCGGTAGCGGTAGCCCACGGATGGCGTTGGTCACAAACAGCGGAATCAGCTTCTCTGGGTACTGATACGGGCCATAGGTGTTCGAGCCACGGGTAATCAGCGTTGAAACGCCAAAGGTGATGTGATACGCTCCCACCATCAGGTCTCCAGCGGCTTTGGAGGCCGAGTATGGACTGCGCGGCGCCAGGTGCGCCTCCTCATTGGTTCGCTGAGGATACTCCATGTGGCCGTACACCTCGTCCGTGCTCACCTGCAGGTAGCGCTCGACACCATAGGCGCGGGCCGCCTCAAGCAACACCTGGGTCCCCTCCACATCGGTTCGAAGAAAGTCGCGAGCGTCAAGAATCGAACGGTCAACATGGGTTTCGGCGGCAAAGTTCACCACGTGTGAACAGCCGGCCATAGCCGCTCGCACGGTCTCCGGCTCGCAGATATCACCCCGCACAAAGCGAAAGCGCGGATCATCAGCCACTTCTGCCAGGTTCGCCATATTCCCGGCATAGGTCAGCTTGTCCAGCACCATCACCCGACAGGTCGGCCAGCGATTCAGCGCGTACCGCACGAAGTTGGAGCCGATAAACCCGGCCCCACCCGGTATCAATAGGTTCATAGTAGCTCGATCTTACTATGGTCGCCCAGCATCAGGTTATACGCCTTGGGCAGGCCGGTCGATCTGGTGATCGTCACATCCCGGCCGATCAGCGAATCCTCAATGCGGTGCGGCAGGTCCACAATCTGGCTTCCCTCCAGCACGATGGTGTGCGCCACTTCGCTGTTCTGTACCAGGCAATTGGGTCCGATCGACGAGAAGGGGCCGATATAGGAACGCTCGATGCGCGAGCCGGGGCCGATGATGAGTGGCCCCCGCAGCACGCTATCGACCACGGTTGCGCCCGCTTCCACCACCACGGAACCCTGTACCTTGCTCGCTTGATCGACTTCACCGTCAATCCGCCGCCCCAAATCCTGCAGAACCAAGCGATTGGCGTCGAGCATGTCTTCCATCTTGCCGGTGTCGATCCACCATCCGTCCAGAATGTGGGGCCGTACCTCGTTCCCCATCTCCAGCAGCTTGTTGATGGCATCGGTCATCTCCAATTCACCGCGCCTGGATGGTACGGTGGCGTCGATCGCCGCATGGAAGCGGTGGTCGAAGAAGTAGATGCCGACCAGTGCCAGGTCGGTCTTCGGCTCGTGCGGCTTCTCCTGCAGACCCACGATCAGGCCATCGCGGATCTCGGCCACGCCAAAGCTCCGGGGATTCGGCATGTGGTACAACAAGAGATGCGACGCGGCCTCGGAGCGCCGAAACTCGTCCGCGAACTGCTTCATGCCGCCCTGGATGAAGTTATCCCCCAGGTAGACCACGAAACGATCGTCTCCCAAAAACTCTCGCGCGGTTTTCACCGCGTGCGCCAGCCCTCCGGGTCGGTCTTGCTGGATATATGTCACCGTGCAGCCGAATCGGTCGCCGGTTCCTACCGCTTCCCTGATCTGGTCGGCAGTGTCCCCCACCACGATGCCCACGTCGCTGATACCGGCTGCCACCAGGTCCTCCAGAACATAGAAGAGCACCGGCTTGTTGGCCAGCGGCACCAACTGCTTGGCGCCGGTATAGGTGAAGGGGCGCAGCCGTGTGCCCTTCCCTCCGCTCAGTACCAACCCTTTCATGTCAACCCTTTTATACCTAACCGCCCACAGTACACAACCCGTCGTCGCATTGCTGTCCCGGCTTAGAGTACCCTAATCACGGACTCTCTCGACCATTCCAGGGGATTCGCCATGCGTGTATTCCGTGCCTGCCACTTGCATAGCTCACCAGCATTGAGATGCACCGAATGCCGCGTCAAACCGACAGGCGTACTTGATGGCTAGGTCGACGCTCCTAGTCACTGGTGGCACCGGTCTTCTGGGCAAGGCGCTGGCCACGGCTGTTCCACCCGAGGTGCAACCCTGCTGGACGCACCTGCGCGATTTGCCCGCGGGCCTGGCTCCTTCCGGGTTTACACGTCTAGACGTAGCGGATCGGGAGAGCGTTTTTCGGCTGTTTGCCAGGCTGCGGCCGGCAGCGGTGGTCCACGCCGCTGCCATGGGAAACGTGGACTTCGCCGAGCAGAATCGGGAAGCCGCCCGGCAGGTCAACGTCCGCGCCACGCAGAACATCGTTGATGCCTGCCGCGAACACGGCGCCCGGCTGGTCTATCTCTCGTCGAACGCGGTCTTCGACGGCGACCATCCCCCCTACGATGAGTCATCCCCCCGGCATCCAGTGAACTCCTACGGCCGGCTCAAGGTCGAGGCCGAGGATTTGGTGCTGGCCAGTGGACTCTCCTGGACCCTGGTTCGTCCAATTCTGATGTATGGTTGGCCGTATCCTCATGGCCGAGATAATCCGGTTACTACCTGGATTCGTCAGCTTAGTGCAGGCCAGCCGGTCAAGGCGGTGGACGACCGCTACTGGCAACCGCTCTATGTTGGTGACTGCGCAAGGCTGATCTGGAGTTTGCTGCAGCAACAGAGCGAAGGGATCTTTCATGTCGCTGGACCAGAGCGTCTGAGCATGGAGGAATTCGCGCGCGAGACGGCCCGTGTCTTCCAGCTAGAGGAGCGATTGATCGAGCCGGTACACAGCGATTTTTTTCCGGCTCTGGCTCCCCGGCCCGTCGATACCTCCTTCGTTCTGACCAAGCTTCAACGAGAGGTAGGATTGCACACGCTGGCTCCAGGGGCGGCAATGAGGGCAACGAGGGAAGCAGCATGAAGCTCATAGATGGCGTCCACACCAAGCAACTCAAGGTGATTCCAGACGAGCGCGGCTTTTTGATGGAAATGCTGCGCGCCGACGAAGAGATGTTCGTCAAGTTCGGCCAGGTGTATATGACAGTTGCCTATCCCGGTGTGGTCAAGGGGTGGCACTACCACAAGAAGCAGGACGACATCTTCTTTGGTATCAAAGGCATGATCAAGCTGGTTTTGCATGATGCCCGTGAAGACTCGCCGACCCACGGCACGACCAACGAGTTCTTTATCGGCGAGCGCAACCCCATGCTGGTCACGATTCCCGCCGGAGTGGTGCACGGCTTCAAGGGCATCGGCCACGAGCCGGCCTATATCATCAACCTGCCGACTGAGCCGTACAACTATGCCGAACCAGACGAGTACCGCATCCCCCCGCATGACCCATCGATTCCGTACGATTGGTCATTGAAGGAGGGGTAAGCCGGCGAATGCTTCCGTGTGCCTTGGGCTTATCCGACAACTGGCACGGAGCATACGGCGTCGCAGACAGGAGTCGGGAAGGAGACCTGTCGTAGCAGCAGGATGTGAGGTGGAAGTGATCGACGATGGGTGTCGCATCGCGGATGCCCTGTGGTCGCAGATCGAGTTGCCGCTCCCACCCGAGTTCTCGCATCCCACGGGTGGGCATCCGTAGAAACCTGCCCGTCAGATGATGAACAGCATCTTCTATGGGCTGCGCACCAGCTGTCAGGCTGGAGCAATTCGGTGCAGCCCAGCGTGGCGCACGGGTTGCTAGTCACCTAGCGAGCCAGCAGGAAGGACATGATCGAAGGGATGAAGGGGATGCCCACCGACTGGACCAGCTGGCGAACGATATATGGAGTCATGGGTTGCCTTGGCCTCGACCCCGTATCTCAGTGCATATGCTTGAGGATGCTGGTGACTGTAGGTCGGTTGTACGCGGTCGCTGGCTTTAACCCCTCGACACAATTGGACCAGCTACTTCACAGATTTGAGGATCAGCTTGATAGTCGGCCGGGTGCAGACGCTTGTGGGCTGGTTCTTGGTGGCGTGGCAGATCAGCGCCGTCATGATGTTTGCCTCGGCATTGACGTCTCCAACCAGATTGGCAGCGTTTTGTGGCGGGTTCTTCCCGGCGGCCAGTGCATCGCTCACCTGCTGCCAGGTAAGGTCCTTGTAGGTACTCGCGGTTGGGGTGCCGGGCGGCGGCGGATACGCTAACTCGAAGTCGCCGTCTATGACGATCTGCCCCGCGGTTTGGAGGTAATTACCGATAAGAACCAATGGCAAGCTGTGGGGTGTGTTTCCAAAGACCGAGCTGATGATGCCGTCCGGGTCGCCTTTGAAACGCGGCGCTGTCCGGGCGTAGCGGTAAAAGAGCGCCCGCTCCGGTGGCGTCATGGGCTGGAATAGCTTTGCTTGATCGTTCATCAAATCCTTGTGCACAAAAGCAACATAGCGGCTGGAGTAGCGGGCTCGGGACCAATCGGGAGCAGCGAGCTGGCCGCAGTCTGGATTCCCTCGTATGTCGTGACCCAGGCAGGCGCGCTTCACCGGGACCACCTGAGCAAATGTGCCGAATTGGCTCAGCGCCTTGATCATCGGCCAGCGAATGTACGCAGACCGGCTATCACTTATGAGCATCGTGCCGAGATACAGGACCTCTGGCTTGCCGTTGGCGCGTAGGCTCTGTTTGATGCGATGGAAGCGGTCTAAGGGGAAATAGCTGATTGTCGAGACATTGTTGGTCGGCTTTCCCAGGCCAAGAATGTCGCCGGCTGCCACCGAGAGACCACCGCTCAAGGCGGCGACAGCCAGGCCCACCAGGAGCCAGCGTCCCCACCCGCGCTTCCCTCGCGTCCTGGCGGTCGGTCCCGCCAGCAGCCGTCTCCGCACCCGCTCTTCCAGCGCGGCATCCTGGTAGGTGAGGGCTGCTCGTAGCCGTTCCACGGTTCGGTCATCAGTCACCTCGGCGTCCTCGTTCAAAGGTCCTCCTCACTGAGCTGAGCGCGCAACGCCGCCAGACCACGACGCACCCGCATCTTCGCGGCGGGCTCACTCTTGGCGAGTGTCAGCTCCATCAGGGTCTTGTTCCGCTCGGTCGGGAAGAGCACGGCTTCCATGTACTCCCGAAAGGCCGGCGCTGATTTGCTCCGGTCAACAGCTTATCAAAGCCGTGCATACGTTTCCATCGGGCCAGGCGCGGCGGGAACGGCGTGTCGCTGGGTCATCATGTACCTCCTGCACCCCTTGTACCACCGCCCCTCTGTTTCAGTCAACAATCTCCCGATTATCCAGCTGATATTAAGGCACATCAAGTAACTGAGATTTGCTTTCAATTCGGCAATCCACGCTCCTTAAAGGTGTTGTTGGAGTTACAATTGGGTGGCCAGTGGGGTCGGCGCATGATGTTGCGCATTTACCCAATTATGTCGGCTTAAGCGAGTAGGTTAGCTCGTAACCCTAACGCTACCTGAGGTCAGGGCGTTCAATCACAGTAGGCAGATACGCAATCCGGGCCTGTGATTTGGCCTTTAGTCCACGATGACACCGAGCTGGAAGCTGCCCAGGCGGAAGCTCGGGTTCGATAGCTTCTCATATTGGGGAAGTCATCGTCAGTGAGAGGTTCGGTAGATCGAGATGCAATGCCTTTCCCGATGTTTGGCCGCAATTATCACCTTTATTACTGTCTCCGCCACTTCGTCTGCCACGCGTGTTGCTGCGCTGGAGGGAGGTGTCGCCACCACCACTCAAGTGCAACCCCTTTCTTCCCTGGGCGTCGCCCTGGGTATCGACCGGTCCGGCATCTACCGGATAACCGGTGCGACCCTTCGAGCACACGGTTTCGACTGGAGCGGCGTCCGGGGTAGTGACCTCGCCCTGGTAACCCACGGTAAGGCTGTGCCGCGCTCTGTTTCCACCACCGGCCCGCTGACCGATAGTTCGTACGTTGAATTCTACGCTTCATCGATCTTCACCTTCTATACCTCCCGAAACATCTACTATCTCCAGGTGAATCACCAGCTGGCGCTGGACGCCACCGCCGTTCCCGCCTCCCCCGCTGCCGGCGCGCCCGCCGCGGAGTTCCTGGGACGCTACCAGGAGTCGCGGCGCACGCTGTACGAGCCCAGAGCTCCGAACGACCAGTGGCTGTTTGGCTCGGTCACGGCCATCACGCCACCCAAACACGCCAACGTCCCCACGCACCTCGACGCAGCGATCAATCTGCCGGCAGCCGTGCGGCACGGGCAGGCAAGCATTACCTTTGATGCTCGCGGCGCCACCGGCTTCTCTGGCCCGCAGCCGCAGCACCACCTGATCGTGTTCGTTAATGGCCATCAGGTGGCGGAGCAAACGTCCTCCGGCTTTGTGGAAAGGGTAACAACGGCCACGTTCTCCGCCTCATGGCTGCTGCGGGGGGCCAATGTTGTCCGATTCCTGCTGCCGGGAGACGTGCGTAACAAGACCGGAGACGGCCAGGATGTCAACATCGACATTGTGGAGATCCGCACCTTCGCGCTGCGCTACCCGCATTCCTTCGCCGCCACCAATGGCTCGCTGGCTGCCCAGCTCACTGTGAGACCCCGTGTGGTGATCAACGGCTTGCGCAGCGCTCAGGTCAGCGCATGGCGCGTGATCGCTGGCACGCCGCAGCGCCTCGCAGGCGTTGTGATGCACCGCGTGAACGGTGGCTTTCAAGCCGAGTTTGCAGCAACCGCCAAGGGCGACTATCGGGTTGAGGATGCCAGAGCGCTGCTGCTGCCTGCCAGCTTCGCCCACGTGCACGACACTGGATACCTGCTACAGGGACAGGGAAAACTGCTGGTTATCGGCCCCCAGAAGTTTCTGCCTGCCCTTGCCCCGCTGGTCACTTATCATCGTAGCCACGGGATGACGGTCAAACTTGTGGAC
>JAABUZ0100006001.1_pt1 | contig 15505 bp, 17 predicted proteins | sample 5562091 | NCBI WGS metagenome assembly JAABUZ01 (sample SAMN12813069, study PRJNA571459) | rock metagenome | isolation source: Antarctica rocks | place: Antarctica: Victoria Land, Linnaeus Terrace sud | collected 2015-12-21 | reverse complement strand
AGCGTCGAGCAGTCGCAGGGCCGTGATGGCTCCATCCGCTTCCAGCACCCAGTAGCCGCCGAACTCGCTCATGCGTCGACGCTGAGCTGCCACACCACGACTCATCCTCGATCACGAGCACGGCATCCTGGATCTCGCCAAGCGGCAAATCCGGCGAGGCATCGTGCTCGGCCGCCTTGTCCGCTCCGGGATTCTTCAGCGTTCGCCTTGACGGCAAGCGTCTGGTTAGGTAGTTATCTATATAACCGACACTCGAGATTTGGCATGCCTGTGAACGAGCCCAATGCGCGGCGTGCAAATTGGATGGCAATCCTCGCGCGCGCGACCGCCGGGCAGATCGAGGATCACCTTCAACAAGCACCGCCTATTCCTTCGCACACCAGTCTGCGCGGCCCCGAAGTGGGCCTCATCATGGTACGCGGCCGCGCCGGCGGCGGCGGGACTCCGTTCAACTTAGGAGAGATGACGGTCGCGCGCTGCACCGTGCGCAACGCGGACGCGCGGATCGGGCACGGATATGTTCCTGGCCGAGACTTGCGGCACGCTGAGCTTGCCGCGATGCTCGATGCGGCTTTGCAGGATCCCGCGCTTCAGGAACGCCTGTCCCGTGCGGTCATCGAGCCGCTCGCAGTGTATCAGGAGGCGGTGCGCTGTGAGGTCGCGCGTAAGTCGGCAGCGACCCGCGTGGAGTTCGTCACTATGGCGGCCATGCGCTGATGACACTCGACCTCCCCGGCTTCGAGGCTCCAGTCGTCGATGCGCAGGCCTGTTTCCGTGCCCTGCTGGAGGCCATGGCTCGGCCGGGCACAGTCCGCCAAGCAGGCCGGGGCTTGCGGCCGCCGCCGCCGCTCGATCCCGCGACGGGCGCCGTGCTGCTGACGCTCGTCGACGGGGGGACGCCCTTGTGGCTCGACAGGCCCGTGGCTCCCGCCTTGGAATGGCTCGCCTTCCATTGTGGTGCTGTCGAGGCCAAGAAAATGGAGGCGGCGACCTTCGTCTGCGGGTTTCTCATGCCGGCGTTGGCGAGCTTGGCAACGGGGAGCGACGCCGAACCGGAGGAGTCGGCGACACTGGTGCTGCAGGTCCCGGCATTGTCCAGCGGGCGGTCATACCAGCTAGCCGGGCCGGGCCTTGAGAACGAGGCGCTCGTGCGCGTCACCGGACTGCCCGACGACTTCAGTGCGCAATGGTCGGCCAACCACGCGCTCTACCCGCGCGGTGTCGACATCGTACTCTGCTCGGGCGAGCGCATCTGCGCGCTTCCCCGCAGCGTTTGCGTGCGGGAGGCTTAGCATGGCCTACGTTGCGGCGAAGGGCGGGGAGCAGGCGATCGATGCGGCCCATCGATGGCTGGCCGAGGAGCGCCGCGGCGATCCCGCCGTTCTGGAGATCGGCACGGACCAAGTCGCGGAGCAGCTCGGTCGCGCGGTGGACCGGGTGATGGCGGAAGGCTCATGCTACGACCCCGCGCTCGCCGCGCTCGCTATCAAGCAGGCGCAGGGCGACCTGATCGAGGCCATCTTCCTTCTACGCGCCTACCGCACGACCTTGCCCCGCTTCTCCCATTCGCTGCCGATCGAGAGCGGCGCGATGCGGGTCCGCCGCCGTGTTTCGGCGGTCTACAAGGATCTCCCCGGCGGACAAGTCCTCGGCCCGACCTACGATTACACGCACCGCCTGCTCGATTTCGGCCTGGCGGGCTCGGGAAATTCGGGTAAGCCCGATGGGGCGACCGGGCCCGACAGGGAAAGTGATGGACCGCACGGCCCGATGCCGCGCGTCACCGACGTTCTCCGGCATGAAGATCTTATCGAGGGCGACGGCGAGGCGGACGCGACGCCAGGGGACCTCACGCGAGAGCCGGTCGCCTATCCGGCGTCGCGGGACATGCGCCTGCAGGCGCTCGCGCGCGGCGACGAGGGGTTCCTGCTCGCGTTGGGCTATTCGACCCAGCGCGGCTACGGGAACAACCATCCCTTCGTGGGCGAGATCCGCGTCGGAGACGTCGCAGTCGAGATCGAGCCACCCGAGCTCGGTTTCCCCGTCAGCATCGCGGACGTGACCGTGACCGAATGCCAGATGGTTAACCAGTTCAAGGGATCGAGGAAGGCGCCGCCGCAGTTCACCCGCGGCTACGGCCTGTGCTTCGGTCATGGCGAACGGAAGGCCATGGGCATGGCGCTGGTCGACCGCGCCATGCGATCGGAGGAGTTGGGCGAGGTCCCGACCGCGCCCGCCCAGGACGCCGAGTTCGTGCTTTCGCATTGCGACAACGTTGAGGCGACGGGCTTCGTCGAGCACCTCAAGCTGCCCCACTACGTGGACTTCCAAAGCGAGCTCGAGATCCTTCGCCGGATGCGGGCGGACGCTTCGTCGAGTTCGACGTCGGCAATCGCCCCCGAAGCCGTGCCGGCGCGGGTGGACGAGAGGGCCGTGGGGTGAACGGCTACAACTTTGCCTACCTTGACGAGCAGACTAAGCGCATGATCCGCCGCGCCCTGCTCAAGGCGGTCGCCGTGCCTGGGCACCAGGTGCCGTTCGGCTCGCGCGAGATGCCCCTGCCCTACGGCTGGGGCACCGGCGGCATCCAAGTCACCGCCAGCATTTTGGGCCGGGACGACGTGCTCAAGGTCATCGACCAGGGGGCGGACGACACGACGAACGCCGTTTCGATCCGCCGGTTCTTCGCGCTGACGGCGGGCGTGGCGACCACCACCCGCACGGCCGAGGCCACGGTGATCCAGACTCGGCATCGGGTTCCGGAGACGCCGCTGCGCGACGACCAGGTGATCGTCTACCAGGTCCCTATACCGGAGCCGCTCTATCGGCTGGAGCCGAGCCGAGCGGAGGCGCGGCGGATGCATGCGGTCGCGGACTACGGCCTCATGAGCGTCAAGCTCTACGAGGACATCGCCCGCTACGGCCACGTGTCGATTTCCTACGACCATCCGGTGCTCGTGAACGGCCGTCACCTGATGTCGCCCTCACCGATCCCCGCATTCGACACACCGAAGATGCATCGGATGCGGGCATTGCAGCTCTTCGGCGCCGGCCGGGAGCGGCGGATTTATGCTGTGCCGCCCTACACCGAGGTGCGCCCGCTCGACTTCGAGGACCACCCATTCCGGCTGACGCGCGCCCCGCAGGCCTGCGCCGTGTGCGGCTCTGTTATTAGCTACCTCGACGAGGTCGTCACCGACGGCCGGGGCGGACGCATGTTCGTCTGCTCGGACACGGACCATTGCGCCGGACGCGCCTTGCCCGGGGGGACGAACCGATGACCGTCGATCCGCTGCTGTCGGCGCGTGGCCTACGCCTCGCGTTCGGGACCATCCCGGCCCTCGACGAGGTAGACTGCGACCTCTGGCCGGGCGAGGTCCTCGCCGTCGTCGGCGCGAGCGGGTCCGGCAAGACCACGCTTCTCAACGTGCTGTCCGGCGCAACACGACCGCAGGCGGGGACCGTATGGTACACGGCTCCCGATGGTCGCCGGCGTGACGTCCACGGGATGCCCGCGCCCGCCCTCAAGGCTCTTCACAGGTCAGACTGGGGCTTCATTCATCAGGATCCCCGACTTGCGCTGCGAATGGCCGTCTCGGCCGGCGGGAACGTCGGCGAGCGACTCATGGCGCGGGGCACGCGCCACTATGGGACCATCCGCGACACAGCGGTCGCCTGGCTGAGGCAGGTCGAGATCGATCCCGGCCGCGTCGACGACCTGCCGACGACCTTCTCGGGAGGCATGCTCCAGCGGTTGCAGATCGCGCGCACGCTGGTCACGCACCCGCACGTCGTGTTTATGGACGAGCCAACCGGGGGGCTCGACGTGTCCGTCCAGGCCCGCCTCCTGGACCTCATCCGCACCCTCGTGGCCGACCTCGGCCTAGCGGTCGTGCTGGTCACGCACGACATCGCCGTGGCGCGCCTGCTCTCTCGCCGACTCATGGTGATGCAGGGTGGGTGCGTGATTGAATCAGGGTTGACGGACCAGGTGCTCGACGATCCGCAGCGCCCCTATACCCAGCTCCTCGTCAGCTCGGTGCTTCAGGCATGATCGCCCCCGGACCGGGGGATACCCCCTGCTCCGACCCGGTGATGCTTCGGGTCCGGCGCCTCGGCAAGACCTTCACCCTGCACCTCCGGGGAGGACTGACCCTCCCCGTGTTGGACCGAGCCGCCCTCTCTCTCCGTGCCGGCGAGTGCGTCGCGCTGACAGGTCCCTCAGGAGCCGGGAAGTCTACCTTGCTGCGCACCGTTCATGGCAACTATCGCGTCGGGACTGGGCGCGTCCTCGTGCGTCATTGCGATGGCTGGGTGGACTTGGCGACGGCCGACCCGCGCACGCTTCTCGCCGTCCGCCGCGACACGATCGGCCTCGTGAGCCAATTCTTGCGCGTGGTGCCGCGCGTGCCGACGCTCTCGATCGTCGCGGAGGCGCTCACGTCGCGCGGCGTCGCCCGCGACGAGGCCGCGGACCGCGCGCGGGCCATGCTGCTTCGTCTCGGGGTGTCGGCGCGGCTGCACGGGCTCCCGCCCGCGACCTTCTCCGGAGGCGAGCAACAGCGGGTCAATCTCGCGCGTGGGTTCCTCGGGGGCCATCCCATCCTGCTGCTCGACGAGCCCACGGCTTCGCTCGACATCGGGAACCGCGACGTGGTTGTCTGCTTGATCCATGAGGCCAAGGCCCGGGACGCCGCGGTGCTGGCGATCGTGCACGACCCCGCAGTGCGCGACGCTATCGCCGACCGGCTTCACCCCGTTCTTCCTCTGCAGGACGCCGCGTGAACGTGCCGCCCAACGACGACGTCTTTCAGGGCGCCCGCAACCCGCGGGCCGAGGCTGCTCAAGGCTGCCTTCCGTAGCGGGTGAAGCACATATTTCCATGGCGGAACGGGCCGTTTTGGCGAGGGCCGCTGCCCGTCCGCCCGCCGTTAGCCCGAAAGCATCGCAACACACCCGCACGTGGGATCCGCGTACCCTGCCCCGCGAAGCAACTCTCGAAAGCTTTTGGCTCGGAGAGGTGATTCCGTGCGAGCCTGCCCCCGAAGAAAATGCCGTCCTGTCAAAAAACCATTACGAGACGGCGATAGAGATCTAGTTATCTGCTCATCCGGTCATGCCGGAAGGGGCGGGCAGCCGGGCTTCGGCCCTGAGACCGATGGAGCCGCGCATGACCTGTCGTCCGACCGCGACGATCTCGAGCGAAGCCGAGGCTGATCCAGCCTTAGCAGCGTCGAGCGCCTCATTTTTTGGCCGGCGCAAGGTGCTCGGCGGCGCCTTGGCCCTCCTGGCAGGATCGGCGGCCGACCTATCCTCGCCGCTTGCAGGCGCGCGCGCCGCGAACACCGCCGCCGAGGAGCCGGTAAGGATCGACTATTGGATCGGCGTGGGGGCCGATTCCGCGAATGCCTACAAGGCAATACTCGCCGAGTTTCGGCGCGTCTATCCCAGTATCGACGTCAAGTTGAACAATTATACCGAGTACGAACCCTTAAACTCGGCGCTTCAGGCCGCGATTGCCGGCCATAAGCCCCCGGCCCTGGTCGGCGTCGGCTTCGACGTCATCCGCTACACGGCGGCGTTCCTGCCGCATCTCACCGTGCGCGAGGCCGCCAAAGCGGCCGGCGACGACGGCGCCAAGTTCCTGTCCGACAACTTTTCCCCCAAGGTCCTCGCCTTGGGTCAGGTGGACGGCGTCCAGCACATCATCCCCCAGCTCATCGGGTCGCCCTACCTGTTCTATAACCAAGACGTACTCGCCCATGCTGGGGTCGAGAGGGCGCCTCTCACCTGGCCGGAAATCCGCGAATGCGCCCAGCGCGTCACCGCCAAGACCGGCAAACCCTGCTTCAGCATCCCAGAGAAGGGATACTTCTGGGCTTACCAGGCGCTCATCGAATCAAACGGGGCCATCCTGCTGACGCACGACGGCGAGCGGTACGGGACCGAGCTCGACCATCCGGCCGCGATCGAGGCCATGCAGCTCATGGCCGACATGGTCCTCAAGGACAAAACCGCGCTCTACCTAAGTGACTCGCAGGCCGGCGCCGACTACCAAAATGGCGACCTGCCCATAATCACCGGCTTCAGCTCCCAGGTGGTGGGCGCCGTCAAGGCGGGCCGGCTCAAGGTCGGCACGGCGCCACTGCCCGGATGGCCAGGAAAACCCAAGCGGATCCCGCTCGCGGGCAGCGGCCTGATGTTCTTCGATGTACCCGAGCCCGAACGCCAAGCCGCCTGGACGCTGGCCAAGTTCCTATGCGAGCCCGCGGCGCAGACGATGTTCACTAAGGGAACGGGGTATCCGCCCACGCGCCTGGGCATCGTCGACGATCCGGCCTATCTCGGCACTTTCTACAAGGAAAATCCGCTATTCGAGCCGGATATCGTGCAACTCGGGAGTGTGGTGCCCTGGATCAGCTTTCCCGGGCGGAATGGCCCGCAGGCCCTGAATGTCCTGGGCGAGACCCGCGACCGTATCTTCGCCGGGCAGGGTGTCCAGGAGGTGATGCGTTCCGCCGCCAAGCAGATCATCGAACTGATCAACGTCTGATCGGCGCCTTGCCTTTAGCTTCCTCCACCGACGACGGATCGGCACGGCTGCACTTGCCGCTCTGGGTTGAGCCGGAGCGCAATATCCTGTCAACGGCGGCGCGGGTCCGGCGCCGCTTCCGGGCGCGGCTGTTCATCCCTTATCTCCTGCTGCTTCCCGTCTCGGCGCTGATGGCCGTCTTCATCTATTGGCCGATGATTCAATCGGTGGCGATCTCGACTCTCAGCTGGGATCTCGTCTCGTCCCATGGCGACTTCGTGGGGCTTCGGAACTACGCGGCCCTGCTCGATGACGCGGACTTCCTCCAGGCGGCCCTCAACACGGCGCTCTACATCGCCATCCTGGTCCCGGTCTTGGTCATGGCGCCACTGGGGATTGCGCAGCTGCTTTGGTCGCTGCGCACGTCCCGCGCAGGGCCGGCCTATCGGGCAATTCTCTTCGCCCCAACGGTTTTGGCATCGGTCGTCTCCGCGGTGGCGTGGCTGTGGATTCTTGACCCCTTGCAGGGCATCCTGACGTGGCTCGCGATGCGGCTCGGCACCGGCCGGATCGACTGGTTGGGCGACCCGACGCTCGCTTTCGCCTGCATCGTCGCGGTCTCCGTCTGGAAAGTTCTGGGCTTCAACCTGCTCCTCTACCTTGCGGCATTCGAATCCGTGCCCCACGAGATTATGGAAGCCGCGAGGCTCGATGGCGCCGGCCCTTGGACGCAGTTCGCGCTGATACGGGTGCCGCTCATCACCCCGACCCTGTTCTTCGTGCTGGCCAGCACCACGGCATTCGTGTCGGACGACGTGTTCCAGATCGTGCAGGTGCTGACGCAAGGCGGCCCGTTCGGCCGTACCGCGAACCTGCTCTCGTTCCTGTACCAGAGGGCGTTCAGATTCTTCCAGGTGGGCTCGGGCAGCGCGGTCGCGGTGCTGGCCTTCGCAGCGATTGTGGCCGTGACTTGGCTACAGTTCCGCCACGTCGAACGCCGCGTGCATTATGGTTGACGTGCCGACCCGGCTCCGCCGCGGGGCTTGGGCGAGGTCCCGCGGCTCGGTCTTCCTGTCGCACGCCCTAGCGACGAGCCTATGCCTCTTGACCCTGGCGCCGATCGCGTGGCTGTTCCTCGGCGCGTTCAACGTCCCGGCCCTGCTCGCGTCGGGGACGGAGTGGAGTACCGCCGACCTCCTCGCTAACTTCTCGCGGGCCTCTGAATTGGCACCCGTGGGCGACTGGTTCCTACGGACCCTTCTCATCGCGCTGGCCATCGCCGCCGGCAAGGTTTTAGTCAGCGTGCCCGCGGCCTACGCCCTCGCGCTGCTCAGGTTCGGCGGACGCGGGCTGCTGTTTGCCCTCATCGTCGGCACGATGATTGTTCCCGACGTGATCACGCTCGTGCCGAACTACATCGTGGTGTCGCGCCTCGGGTGGCTCGACACACCGCAAGGGGTCATCGTGCCTATGGTCGCCTTCACGGGCTTCTACGTGTTCCTGCTGCGGCAGGCGATGAAGCAGATCCCGCGGGACCTTGTGGATGCGGCGCGCCTGGACGGCGCGGGCACGATGAGGCTCCTCTGGAGCATCGTACTCCCGCTCACGCGGCCCACCATCGCGGTCGTCGGCGTCCTATCGTTTCTTACGGCATGGAACCTATACCTCTGGCCGCAGCTCGTGCTCACGAGCGAGGCGGGCAAGACGTTGCCGGTCGGCCTGCAAGGTTTCGCCGCCGGTCAGGGGCAGGCCAACGAATGGGGACCCATGATGGCGATGGGAGTCGCCGCCGTGACCCCACCGCTGCTGATCTTCGTCCTCGCCCAACGGTTCCTCGTGTCGGCCCTTGCCTCAGCGAGTACCCGATAGCGGCGACGAGTTGCTGTGCGGAAAGGCGGCCCGCCGAGGCTGTCCCACCGACGCCGTCAGCCTCCCGAGAGGCCCAGTGCCGCCTTGACCGAGCGTGTGCCTTCGACCAGGGCCGAGATCTTCGCCAGGGCCAGTTCGCGCGGCAGATACCACATGCCGCAATCGGAAGCCGGATGAAGCCGCTCGGGCGGTACAACGTCGAGGGCCGCCGTCAGTCGGGCGGCGACGTGGTCCGCGCTCTCGGCCTCCTTGTTCCCCAGGTCGAGCAGCCCCAATACAACGTGCTTGTCGCCGCAGTGTCTCAGGATCGAGGGCTCATGGCCGGGTTGCTCGTATTCGAGGCTGATGCCGGCGATCGGGCAGCCCGCCAGGAGTTCGAGCACCTCCGGGTAGGTGGGGCTGGCGCTCTTATCGCGATAGACCAGGGCGTAGCCGTAGCACACGTGCACGATGACGGGCGTCCGCAGGCCCTGGACCACGCGGCCGATCGCTCGCCGTCCGACCTCACGGGCCAGCGGCAGGTTGAGGTGGAAGGTGGGCTCGTCGATCTGCAGCACGTCGGCGCCCGCCGCCTCGAGGGAGAGCAGCTCCCGATTCAACGCCGCCGCGAAGGCTATCACCGCGGGCTCGGCCGCGCCGTAGAAGCGGTCGACGACCTGCAGGTAGAGCGACAGCGGGCCGATGACCGTGGCCTTGACCGGACGGCGGGCGTGACGCTTCGCGAACTCAAGCTCGCCACGCGCGGCCGAGCGGCTCCAGCCGATCTCCCCGATGATGCGCGGCTTGAGTTCATTGAGGCGGGAATACTCCTCCCAGCCGGTCTCGTCGCGATGGCTCCAGTCATAGCTCGCGTTGGTCGCGATGCGCTCCGGGACCGAGGCGTCGATGCCGGTCAGGGCGCTGAGGAAGTGCCGGTCATAGGCGGCACGCTGCGCCTCACCGTCCGTCACGAGGTCGAGCCCGGCCCGTTCCTGCTCGTAAATGGCGAGCCGTGCGGCGTCCTCCCGGGCCTCCTGGAGCACCTCGGGTTCGGGCCGCCACCAGCTTCCGTCGAGCGCCCGCATTCGCTGGTGCCGCGCCAGCCAGTGCGGCTTGCTGTAGCTGCCCACGATCTGGGTTGTCAGAGGGTGAAGGGGCATGGATCGACCTGTCCGAGATCAAGCGGCGGATAGCGGGCGCACGCCCGAAGCAAGGCCGCCCTGCGGCGGCGCGGGATTGGGAACCCGCTGAAGGGGCCGGCCGTCCATCGCCTCGTGGGACAGCCCCAGGTGTTGAAGCACGGTGGGGGCGACGTCGACCAGGCACGAGGCTTCCGACCGCACGCATCCGGGCGCGAAGCCCTCGCCCTCGACCATCAGGAACGATGCCTGATCGAACCGGGCGAGGCCACCATGCTGGCCGCAGCCCAGCCGGTCGGGCTTGCCGAAGGCGGGCTTGGCGACGAGGCTGCGCCCGCGAACGCCGAAAGGATTGGGCTCCTCGTCCGAGCGCATCGACAGCGCAAAGGCGAGACCGTGCGACGCGGCCTGCCCGATCGCGTGCAGGGCGCGCGCCGGCACTAACCGCTCGACCCACTCGCGACCGGAGAGAAATACCTCCAACATTTCTAAGCGATCTGCTCGATCTGGGTGAACGTAAACGAGCGCGGCGGTGCCGTTTGAAACGGCGAGGACATCGTCCGAATCGGGACCGTCCTTGAGCGACGCGCCCACGAGCTCGGCATTGACGTCCACGACGCCCGTGACCGTCTGGTGGCCATGGTCGGAGCAGACGGCAAAGAGGATATCGGCGCCGCGGTCACGCTCCCGGTCGACTGCGTCAAGTAAGAGCCTAAAGTGGAGGTCTGCCTGCCGCAGGATCGGGAGGTGGGCGGGGGATCCCAGCGCGGCGGCGTGCTGCACCTCGTCCGGCTCGCAGGCCCAAAGGACCGCCAAGGCGGGCCGACGCTCCGAAACGACTTCCGAGACGAAGCGGTCAACCATCGCCCGGTCGCCCGCGATGTTGGGCCCGCTACGAAGCTGCTCCGCGTCCGCCAAGGGCACGCGACCAGGGCCGAAGGAGCCCGCCCGGTTGTAGACGAGACCGTCCCCATCGGGGTCGTGGGTGTAGCTCGCGCCCGGGGAGACGTTGCTGAATACGACGCCGCCTCCGGCTCCCCTGAGCCGTGCCGCGAGGGTCGGCACGCCGAGCGCGCCGCCGGTCATGCGTCGTTTGTGCTCGAGGAAGTCCGGGCGGCCCGCGTCGTGCACGACGAGACGTCCCTCCTCGAGGAGCGCCAGCGTGTTGCCTTGAAGGCCGTGACGACTGGGATAGCAACCCGTGGCGAAGCTGGCAGAGGCTGCCCTAGTCGCGGAGGGAAAGACGGATCGGTGATCCGCGAAGAATTCCGCTCGCCGCGCGAACGCGGCCAAGTTTGGCGTGAGCCCCTCGGAGACGAAGTCCCGCCGCAGGCCGTCCAGGACGACAACGATCGCCCTCCGACTTCCGAGATCGTGGCTCCGCGCGGGACTCGCGCCAGCATGCCCGAGCGAGCTCATTCGGAGATCCGGGGGCGGTTCATCGGGCCAGGGTTGCCAAGACTTCGTCAACTTTATAGATATCTAGGTAAGATGAGCGAAGCCCATGTCACTCTGATGACGATGCGGTCGGGACTCCGAAGACGTCGTGAGGGAAAGCGATCGTGACGCGCCGTTGGGAAGCGATCAGGAACACCATGGTCGGCGAAATTCTGTCGGACGAGGCGAGCCCCGGACGGCGCTTACCCCCCACGCGGGAACTCGCGACGAGGTTCGGTGTGAACCGGCTCACGATGACGCAGGCGCTGCACGCGATGCAGCGCGAGGGCTACGTCAGGGTCGAGCACGGCGTGGGCGTCTTCGTCGCCAACGATGTCATCCGCTACCAGCTGAGTGAGCAGGTCAGCTTCACCCGCAACCTCCTCAGCCAGAACAAGCTGGCGCGCCGCGACGTCGTCTCTGCCTGGGTCGGTCCCGCCGCCAAAGAGGTGCTGGAACGCCTACGCCTCAAGAAGGACGAGGAAGTCACCTGCATCGTGCTGAGAAGTTATGCCGACGCGATTCCCATATCGTTGTCGACGATCTACTTGCCGCGAACACTGGTGCCCGAGATCCGCCAGGCTTTCGCGCGCGAAAACTCCGTAGGGAAGGCCCTGCGGGCCTCCGGCGTCCCGGACTATCGGCGAAGCTGGACACAGGTCTCGGCGCGCAACATGACCGCGCACGAGGCCCGCGAGCTCGGTGTGACGACGGGCAGCACGGGGCTCCTCGAGGAGAATGTCGACGTGCTACCCGACGGGAGGCCGATCAAGTACGGGGTGAGCGTCTCGCGGGCCGACATCCTCAAGCTCGTCATCGACTTCGATGCCCTGAAACGGCCCCGGGACTGAGATCGATGCTGATCCTGACGGCTCGATGAAGCAGGTTCGGGCCCGTCAGTGTTGGAATCTAGCCCGGAGTCCGGCGCGGATATCCGTCCCGATCCGAGCGGGCCAGGACCAACTCCGCCGCGACGATGTCCTCGACCGCCATTCCGACCGACGAGAAAATGGTCGTCCCGGATGCGTAAGGCGTGTTGTCGCCGCCTAGGATCTCTCCGAGCTCCGCGACGATGTCGGCGCGCGACCGACGAAGATTGCCACTATAGCACTTGGCCTCCTCCCGCGATTCCACAAACACCTGGTGCTTCATCGCATCCTCGTCGAGTTCCCTCCCATCGGGGCCGTGCCAACCGATCGCGTTGACGTGTACGCCGGGCTTGAGCCAGCGGCCAAACAGGACCGGTTCGACGGCCGATGTCGCCGTGACGACGACGTCGGCATCCCGGACGGCCTGTTCCGCGTCGTTGGCAACTTGGGCGCCGGACGCGCGCGCAAGCTTCTCGGCGTTCGCGCGCGTCCGGCTCCAGACACGCACCTCCTGGAAGGATCGCACCATCCGCAGCGCCGCGATATGAGCGCGTGCCTGTGCTCCGCTCCCCAGGACCCCCAGGATGGTGGCGTCCGGTCGGCTGAGCAGTTTGGTGGCGACCGCCGAGACCGCTGCGGTCCGCATCTCCGTGATGAGCCGACCGTCCATCCAAGCCAGCGGTGCGCCCGTCGCCGGGTCCATGAGCAGGATGGAGGCCAGGTGCGTCGGCTTTCCAAGTGCGGCGTTCCCAGGGACGAACGTGACCACCTTCAGGCCTAGCTTGTCTCCCAAGACGGGCATGATCCCCATGAACCCGCGCCCGTCTTCGAGCGCGTGCATCTGGCGCAAGGGTTGGACGACCTTGCGCGCCGAAAACGCCTTCAACGCGCGCTCCATCCCTTGGATGAGTTCGCCCATGTCTAACGAAGCAGCGATGTCATCTTCAGTGAGGCTTCGGGTTTGTGGCAAGGACGAACGCATTGTCTTCACTCCGATCTCCCAGCCAGCACGGAGCACGACCGTTGCCGTCAGGACCGGCCCGTCTCCGCCACCGCCTTCAGGCATTCGACGAGGTGGGCATTCTCGGCCTCGGAGCGAGCCGCGATGCGCAGGTAGCGGGATCCGTCCTGCATCGTTTTGCCTCCATTGTGTCTGACGAGGATTGAATGGTCGGAGAGCATTTGCTCCGCCAGGTCTGGCCCATCCGGCCAGTCCTCCGGTGGGCGGCAGAACACAAAGTTGGCATGCGGCCGCAGCGCCATCATGCCCGGGATCGTGGTCAGCGAGCGAAAAAGGTGGTCGCGATCAGACTTCACCTTAATCCAGCTACGTTCGGCATCCTCCTTCAGGCTCTGAAGGCGGGTGATGAAGTACTCGCCTAGTGTATTGACGTTCCAGATCGGAAGGCGCCGGCGCACCTCGCCCGCAAAAGGGAGGTCGGACGTCAACATGTAGCCGAGGCGCAGGCCGCAGACGCCATAGATCTTCCCGAGGCTCTTGAAGATTGTGACGTTCGGGAGGCGGTCGACCTCTCTCTCGAGACTCGCGCGGCTGCCCTCCGGCGTGAACTCGACAAACGACTCGTCCAGGATCAGACGCGTGCCGTGGCCCGCGAGACGCTCCGCCAAGCGCACGAGGTCGGACCGCGGGACGGCGCGGGACGTCGGATTGTTGGGCGAGATCACCACCGCGGCGTCGACTCGAGCGCTCAGCGCGTGCTCCGCGAAAGCGTCGACGTCGAGTTCGAAGCCGGGTCCCTCGAGACCGAAGCGAAAAAGCCCGCCGGTCTTGGCCACCTGCTCGTAAGGATTGAAGGAAGGAGTCGGGACCGCGACGCTGAGGCTGAGCCCCCCGATCATCGCAGTGATCATTTCTGCGATGCCGTTCCCGACGACGATCCTGGCCGGCTCCTGCCCAATTGCATCACCGACCCGCTCGGCGATCCGCCAGTGCGGCGAGGGATAGCAGCAGACGAGCTCGGGCAGGCGCGCGGAGAGCTCCGCGTAGAACTCAGGTGGCGGAAAATGGATGTTCACGAGCAGGACGTGGTCGATGAGACGATGCTGCCAGTAGCCTCCAGGCAGGTCGTTGACCAGCGATTGTCGGCGACCAGAATCCGCTTGCGGGGACGCGTGCTCGCTCCGTAAGGCATGACCGGGCATGGCTTACCTCCATTGAGACGCCTCTGACGGCCGCCTCAGACCGCTCTCACTGTCCAGGAATGCGACCGGTACGCGGCCGCGACCATGTCCTTCCCCGCGATCCGGCGGCCGATTTCGTCCAGGATGACGTCCCAGCGTTTCTGACCGATTTGACTGGGAACGTCATGGTATGACCGCCACATCGCAACGTACCGCTCTGGGGTCATCGCCTGGGTATGCGCGGCTTCGACCCGTAGGCAATCCGCGAACCGGCCGCTTTGAAGCAGGATCTCTTCAATGGTCTCGAACATGCGATAGATGTTCGCCTGGACGCGCCGCAGCCCCGGGGCTGCGGCTTCGATTAGCTCCTCGACTTCCCGCATCAGGGCGTCCTCGTGCGGGTCGTTCAAGTCCCAGATCGCCGTGAAGTGGCCATTGCGCCGTAGGACGCGATGGAATTCCAGGAGCGCGAGCGCTGGGTCGGTCCAATGGAAGGCCGTGCCCATGCAGACCCAATCGACGCTTGAGTTCGCCAGTCCCGACTCCTCGGCCCGGCCATGCCGCCAATCAAAGCGCTCCGCCGCGGGCCCCGCGCGGGGCCGCTCGGCCAGCATTCCCTCGCTCGGCTCGATCGCGAATCCTGATAGGCCGCGGTCGGCCAGCATGGCGGTGAGCTTGCCCGTACCCGCGCCGATGTCGGCGATTGCGTACCCCTCCCGTGTGCTTCCCGTGTAGCGGGTCAGACAATCGATTACGGGTTCGGCGTAGGCGGGTCGGCTCGCGTAATGCGCCGCGACGGCACCGAGATCTCCCCATTGGATGGCAGCCCTCGCATTCATGACGGTCCTCCCCTTAAGCTCTCGTCAGGTCGACTCTCACGAGTCATGTCAAAGCTTTCATGGCCAGCAGCGCTGATGCCCCGACGGAATAGACCGTGACGACCGCGTACATCGTCCCAGCGACCGGGGGGATTCGAAGGGGGGCGACATGGAGCGCGGCGAGGATCAGGAACACGAAGTTGCACGCGGACCCGAAGCCCCCGCCTGGGAACCACGGGCGGATCGCGAAGAGCAAGGCGAGCAGCGGCACGTCATAGGAGAGCGGCACGCCCGTGAACCGGCCATCGCTGGAAAGGCCGAAGGCGTTGAAGTAGCTGAGGCGTACCGCGCCCGCGACGAGGAGCGTTGTTCCGGTCAGGAAGGAAAGCGTCGACTCTCCGCTCACCGTCACCAGGACGATGGCCGGGAAGACCGCACCGTAGATGAGGTCGGCGAAGCCGTCCAAGGCTTTGCCGATCGCGGCGACCTCGGCCGATCGGCCCGGGGTCCGCTTCGCGATCACCCCGTCGAGCTGATCGGCCAACATCGCCCAGAGGACGGCGGCCACGGCGAGCTCCGGGCGGTGCGCCAAGGCCAGGTTCAATCCCAGGGCCGAGAAGAGCAGGCCCGCGGTGGTCACGGCGTTCGCGGGATCTGCGAGGTATCTGATCATGAGGCTCTCCTGACCCGCGGTCCGAGGGCGTGCCGTTCAGAGACCCA
>JAABUZ0100005999.1_pt1 | contig 15506 bp, 15 predicted proteins | sample 5562091 | NCBI WGS metagenome assembly JAABUZ01 (sample SAMN12813069, study PRJNA571459) | rock metagenome | isolation source: Antarctica rocks | place: Antarctica: Victoria Land, Linnaeus Terrace sud | collected 2015-12-21 | reverse complement strand
CGCAGGCACATCGGGGCGGCCTGACTGACCAGAGCTCGGCGGTAACACGTGCTTCTGGCGGCAGAATCACCGCATCGGCGCCGTCGCAGGCTCGCCGGCTGCGTCGGCCTCGCCGACGCGAAGCGCCAGCTCGGTGCCTGTCGTTCGCTGAGCGCGAGGAGATCGCGCTGGCCCGCGCGGGCGGGGAGTCGATGCGCTCGATCGCTCGTCGGCTGGGACGCTCATCGTCGACGATCTCACGCGAGCTGGCTCGCAACGCTTGCGGTGCGGATGGATACCGAGCGAGGACCGCGCACGCGCTGGCCTACGAGCGCGCCAGCCGCCTCAAGCCGGTCAAGCTGGCCAGCAACCTGGCGTTGGGCGAGCGGGTAAAGACGATCTGAAGCGGCGCTTCTCGCCCGAGCAGATCTCCGGTCGGCTGCGCCGCGAGCTGGCCCGCGCTCTTTGCACCGGCCGGGCGCTGGGACGCCCGTGTCCCCGAGCCGACGAGCGCAAGCGCCGAGCCCTGCCCGACATGATCAACATCTCTCAGGCGCCCGCCCGAGGCTGATGAGCGCGCCGTGCCTGGCCACTGGGAAGGCGACCTGATGATCGGCAAGGCCAATCGCTCAGCGATCGGCACGCTGGTCGAGCGCAGCACCGGCTAGGCGATGCTCGTGCACCTACCCGACGCCTACAAGCCCGAGCTGGTCGCCCCGGCGCTCGCGCGCAAGATCCAGCCGCTGCCTGAGGCCCTACGTCGCTCGCTGAGCTCAGACCAAGGCGTCGAGATGGCCGACTGGAAGCAGGTCCGCCTCGACGCCAACATCGACGTCTACTTCTGGGACCCCCACGCCCCCTGGCAGCGCGCCAGCAACGAGAACACCAACGGCCTGCTGCGCCAGTACTTCCCCAAGGGAACCGACCTGTCAGTCCACAGCGCCCTCGACTTCGACTGGGTAGCGACCGAGCTCAACGACCGAGCGCGCAAGCGCTTCGACTTCGCCACCCCGCTCGAGCAGCTCGGCGAGCTGCTGTTGCGATGACCGCCAGAATCCGCCGATCGGCCTGCGGGACGGGGTTTCCGAATCCCGACTCGGCCGGTCACACGTTCGTGCTGGACCTACGACGTCAACGTGATGCTCACGGTGGATCTGTCTGCGGCTGCTGGTTGGCGGTCGTTTGGATGAATGCTGCTGCCACGACCGCGCCGGCGACCGCGACCGCGCCGCACGATCAGTGCGGTGTGTAGGCCTGTGGTGAACGCTTGCTCAAACGCGGCTGCGCTGGCGTGGGTGGTCGATCACGCGTCCCACGAACGGGCCGACGATCACGAAGGCGATGGTGAGCGGCAGAAAGCGAAGGCCGGCGGCGATCGCCGAGTCGCCCTGGACCTGTTCGAAGAACAGCGCGAACAGGAACAGCACCCCGAAGGTGACGAAGCCCATGACCAGTCCGTCGGCGTCGGCGGCGCAGTAGGCGGGCGCCCGAAGAGCGGCAGCATTGGGTGCTCGCGCACGCGCTCGACGGCGACGAAGGCGCCCAGGCTGAGCCCGCCGCCGATCAGCAGGCCGAGTGCGACGGGGCTGGTGAAGCCATGATGGCCGCCTTCGATCGCTCCGGCCGCGAGCAGGCTCAGCGCCGCGGCGCCTAGCCCTAGCAACTGGCCGGGGAGGTCAATCCCGCCGGTGTCGGGCTCGACCGCCTCAGAGACGGTGGCGAGCGCCAGCGCGCCGATCAACAGGGCGATCGGCAGAGTGAAGAGGAACACCGCGCGCCAGCCGAAGGCGGCGATCAGCCCGCCGCCGAGCACCGGGCCGATGACCAAAGAGCTGCCCGCCGCGCCCGCCCAGATCCCGACCGCCTGGGCACGCTCGCGCGGGTCGGTGAAGGTGTGGGTGAGGATCGCCAGCGTGGCGGGCAGCTCGATCGCCGCCCCGATCCCCTGCAGGACCCGGAAGGCGATCAGCCACCCTCCCGGCGGCGCCAGGGCGCACAACCCCGAGCCGACCGCGAACACCACCAGCCCAACAAGGTAGACGCGCTTGTGTCCCGAGCGGTCCCCGATCCGGCCGCCGATCAAAAGTAGGCTCGCGACGGCCAGGCTGTAGCCGTCGATGACCCATTGCAGGCCGGTCACCGACGCGCCCAGGTCGCGGCCGATACTCGGCAGCGCGACGTTGACGATCGTCAAATCGAGCTGAACCATGAACTGGCCCAGGCACACCGCCACCAAGATCAACGACTATGGCGCGGCGCCGACCAGCGCGGTTCAGATGCGCGGGCTTGCGAGGAGATGGACATTCCGCGCAACTGATCCCCGATTCGCTTCGGCGCTCACCGAACTTTTACCGCGATACGGTGGCCAGGATGAGCGACGACGCCGCCATCTCGGTTCCCGCGGCACTGTTGGGCGATCCGAGCCGCGCGCGCGTGCTGCTGGCGCTGGCCGACGGACGGGCCCTGCCCGCCAGCGGCGCTGGCCGCCGAGGCGGGCGTCAGCGCCTCGACGGTCTCTGAGCATCTCGCCAAGCTGTCTGAGGCCGGGATCAACGTCGAGCCCCACGGACGCCACCGCTACTACCGCATCGCCTCCCCGCAAGTCGCCCACGCCCTGGAAGCGCTCGCCCAGATCGCGCCCCAAGCGCTGATCCGCTCGCTACGCCAGCACACCCGGGCGCACGCACTGCGCCAATCTCGCCTGTGCTATGACCACGTCGCCGGGCGCCTCGGCGTAGCGCTCATGCGCGTTCTCATCGACGGCATCCACCATCCCGGCAGCGCCCGGACCGACCGGCTCTCCGCCGCCGGGCACGACGTCGACTTCCGCCTCACCGACCACGGCGCCACCATCCTCACCGAGCTCGGCGTCGATCTTGATGCCCTTTCCGCGTGACGGCGACCGCTGATCCGCTACTCCTGGACTGGACCGAACAACGCCACCACCTCGCCGGAGCGCTGGGTGCCGCCCTCGCTGACCGACTCTTCGAGCTCGGCTGGCTACGCCACAGCACCCAGCGCCGCGCCGTGCTGCTCACCGACACCGGCCGAGCCGGGCTGAGCGACGCCCTCGGCCTCCATCGCGACGGCCACGACGGCAATGACGAGACCAACGTCCAAGGACGGATCGGCGACAGGGACAGTGTTCTGCCGCCGAAGCATGTAATATGCATGTATGGTGGCACTACAGATCCGGGATGTTCCCGAGGACATCCGCGACGCTCTGGCCGAACGTGCCCGGGCCCGGGGGCAGTCCCTGCAGGCGTTCCTACTCTCTCTCGTCCAAGATGAGGCGCGTCGCTCCCACAACCTCGCGCTGCTCGACCGCTTCGCGGGCCGTGATGACGGCTCGCAGCTGACGGCCGGGGAGGCAGCCGACGCGATAGCGCAAGCGCGCGCTGAGCGAGACGAGCAGCTCGCGGGTAGACGGGACCGCACCGTCGGCGACGCTGCTTGATCGTCGTCGACGCCTCGGTTCTGGCGAACGCGCTCACCGATGACGCCGCGGTCGGCCAAATCGCCCGTGCCGGACTCGCACTAGACGTGCACTGGTCTGGGCCTGGACATCTGCTCGTCGAGACATTCTCTGCGGTTCGGGGACGACTGCTCGGCGCCAAGATCAGCGAACAGCGTGCCCACGAAGCGACGGAGGCGCTGGCGGACGCGGCGATCCAGCGGCTTCTCACGGCGCCGCTGCTGCCTCGCATGTGGGAGCTTCGAGCCAACCTCAGCGCTTACGACGCGGCTTACGTGGCCGCCGCCGAGGCGCATGAATGCGCACTGCTCACTGCCGACGCCCGCCTGGCCCAGGCTCCCGGCCTGCGCTGCGAGGTCCGGCTCGCGGTCCCCGGAGGACGATCGGCTACCGGTCACGCCTCCGCGCCGAGGCCCGACTTATCGACCCAGTCTCGTACCGTCTGATGGTGGGTCACCCACGTTCTCCAGACGTCGTCAGCCCAGGCGTACGATGCGGCTCGTGCCACGTCTGGTTCGCCGTCGAGCGGCACCTCGAGCGTCGTGAGTCTCGCTGGCGATGACGGCGGCTCGAGCCGATGAAAAACCGGTTGATCCACCATCCGCCGATGCAGCCGGGTTCCCAATGAGGGGTCGGTGGCTCGCTCGAGAAACAGGCACAACGTCATCAGGTGGATGCCCACGGATTGGATAGCGCGCGGATCCTCGCCGTCTGGATGTTGCACGGCGTAGGTGTCGACGATGAGCTGATGAAACGCCATCCGCCGCGGATCCGCGTACTGCACGGCGAGCAGCTCGCCGTAGCGCAGCCAGCAAGCGGGCGAGCAGGTCATGTACGGATGCGCTGGTGCTTTGATCGCCGGCAGTCGGATCCGGCAGCCTGGGCAGTCAGTCTCAACGCCGACGAGGATCACGCTGCGATCATCCCGGAAACGCTGCGCGCGGCCAACCCGATTCCAGCCTGCTGCCTGACCGAGAGTGGTGTCCCGCTGCCCGCGCTTGTGCCCAAAGCCGATCCTTCCAAACGGGACGCCCGTGGACCCGCGTTCCGCGTGAACTGCGGAGCTCGAGTAGGAACGGGGGCCACGGCGAAGGCGGAATCGCAGCACGGCCCGATCGGCAGGCCGAACCGCCGTCGGCCCGATGCAGCCGCTTCTCAGCGCGGGGCGGGCGGCGGCGGGATCGCGAGCTGTCGGCAGATCGCGCGGGCGGTCCCGGTGGGGATCTCGCGGTGGCGGGGCACCGGCGCGCGCAGGTCGGATCGGGGATGTCGCCAGATCGTGTGGCGGGAGCCTTCGCGCAGCACCTCGCAGCCATGGTCGGCGAGGTGCCGCTCAGCTCTCGGCGCCTCGAGCGGCGGCGAGGTCGATCGTGACGCGATCGACGTGCCCGCCGCCGATCGGCGGCTCTCGGCCCTCGTCGCGGTAGGAGGCGATCATCTCGCGGGCGGCGTCGAGCAGCATCTCGCGTGCCGCCTCGACCGTGCGCGCGCAGGTCACGACGGCCGGCCACTCTACGAGCTGGGCCATCGTCCAGTCGCCTTCGTCGGGCGTGAAGACGGCGGTCAACGTCAGCGGCTGGCCCATCAATCGAACGGTACCGCGCCACGAGGACGATCGGCGCAGGGCGGCGTGGTTGACTTGCTCTGGTGAGGACTGCACGGACGCCGACGGCGAGCAGGCTGAGCGCGCGATCCGACTGCGGCGACTGCTGAGCTGGCGCGCGAGGTCGGCATGGATGGTCGTCGACCACTTCACGCTGGTGGGCGAACGGCGGTTGGTGGCGAATTCGCTGCTCTTGCCGTAGAAGATCATGGTGTTGACGCGGTTCCCGGGGTCTGTGTCCCATTCCACAGCTTGCACAGGACTTGTCACAGGCCGGGAGCTCCCTCGCGCGGGCGCCCGGACTTCGTGCAAGGTCACCGCTCTAAACTGAACCAACGCTATGCCGGAAACGCGCACCGCCATCGACCCGGGGCCGACCGCCGTCGGAACCTGGAGCGGTGGGCGATTCATGCGCTTCGGCGAGCCGCTCGGCGACGAGCGCTTGATCGCGCTGCTCACGCCCGACGAGTCGATCAGGACCGTGATGAGCGCCGACACCTACGGGTCAGGTGAAGCCGACGCGATGCTCGGACGCGCGCTCGCCGGGACCAGGCGCGAGGAGATCTGCGTGGTCGGTGCCGTCGGTCACGACTTCTACTCAGGCGAGCGCGACGGTGCCAAGGGCTTTCCACGCTTCACTGATCCGCGGTTGCGCGATGCCTCCGGTTATGCCGGCTACCTGCGGATGGCGACTGAGCGCAGCCTCGAGCGCTGTGGGATCGACAGCTTCGATCTGCTGCTGCTACACAACCCCGACCGGATCGGCTACACGAGCGAGGATGTTTGGCGGGGGATGGCGGCGCTGCGCGAAGCCGGCCTGACGCGGATGATCGGAGTCGCCCCCGGCCCGGCGAACGGCTTCACGCTGGACCTGATCGATTGCCTGGAGTGCTTCGGCGCGCTGATCGACTGGGCGATGATCATCCTCAATCCACTCGAGCCCTGGCCCGGAGAGCTGTGCCTCGGCGCCGCCACGGCGGCGCAAGTCAGGGTCATCACCCGTGTGGTCGACTACGGCGGACTGTTCTTCGATGACGTCCTCCCGGGCCAGGAGCTTGCGCCCCACGATCACCGCGGCTTTCGTCCGGCGGGATGGATCGAAGCCGGGCGCGAGCGGATGGACAGGATGCGCCCGATCGCGCAGCGCGCCGGGCTGAGCATGATCCAGCTCGCATGTCAATGGAACCTCGCCCACGAGGCGGTCGCCTGCGTCGCGCCGACCTTGATCCAGGAGGCCGGGCCAGATGCCCGGCCGGTGGAGGACAAGCGCGCGGAGCTCGCCGCGCTGCCCTCCGATCTGCGCCTCTCGCCTTCCGGCGTGGAGACGATCCGCTCGCTCGGCGAGAACGCCGGCAGCATGGCACTCAAGGGCGCGAGCCCCGATCACGCGGGCGAGGAGCGCCCCGACCGATGGGGCATGGACGAGCACCTTCGGGAGGTAGCAACGCGCTGGAGGATCGAGCCGGAACGCGATCTGGTCCAGGCCGGGGCGTCCTAACGGTGCGCTCGCAAGCGCCGATGATACGTTCTTCCTCAAACCGCCCGCCGCCCCGCCCGCAGGCGGGCGGCGGCCGACTGAGCGACGCCCCGGACTCACGGAGCTGAGCCGATTATCGAGGCTCCCTTGACCGGAGGATGCGCCTGCGGATCGGTGCGCTTCGAAGTCACGGCGCCGCTGGGGGCGGCCGGCTACTGCCATTGCCGGCGCTGCCAGCGCCGCACGGGCGCGGCCGCGTCCGCCCAAGCCCGCGTGCCGCCCGGTTCCTTCATCGTCACCGCGGGTCTCGAGCTGATCCGCGAGTGGGCTCCCGAGCGAGGGTTCGCGAAGAGCTTCTGCTCCCGCTGCGGCGCTCAGCTCTTCAGTCACCATCCCACCGACGCCACGATCATGAGCGTGCGCCTGGGCGCCTTCGACGAGGACCCCGGGGTCCGGCCGTCCTACCGCCAGCGCGTGGAGAGCGCCGCCGCGTGGGAGCCGCTCTGGGATGACGGGCTGACTCGCTACGAGGGTCCGAGCCCGGGGGTCGCCGAGCGCTAGCTCCCGATTACGGCGTCACGACGCCCGGCGAGGCACCGCCGGGACGCCGCCGGGACGCCAATACGGTCCACGCGGCACGGCGGGCGGCCGAGAGCGCGGACACCAGCAACAGCGCCGTCTCAGCGGCGTAGATGCGCGTCTGGCTCGCTCCGCGGTTGGGCCAAGCCGGCCCGCTGTTGCACCAGCTCGGCGCAGATCCACTCGCATCCGGCCGAGATATCCTCGACCCCCATCGCGGCCGCAACGTTGAGCCACATGCCCTTGCTGACGAACTCGTCGATCCGTTCCCGGTCGGCTTTCGAGAGCGTCTCGATGTGCGCGACGAGCCGCGCGTAGCACGCCCGGACGCGATCGCGAACGATCTCGTCCCCGCACGCAGCGTAGGCCTGGTGCTGGAGCATCAGCGCGTCGCGGTCTGAGACGATCAGCTCGATGTAGGCCCCGCCCATCGCGCTCAGGACATCCTCGCCCGGCGCAGCGGTCGCCGGGTCGAACTCGGTGGCCGCCAGCGTGAACGTATCGGCGGCCAGCTCAAAGGCTCGCTCGACGGCGGCGAGGAACAGCTCGAGCTTGTTGGTAAACAAGCTGAACACGTACGGCTGGGCGACGCCGACGCGGCGCGCGATCCTGTCAACGGGAGTCCCGTGCAGCCCGCCGTGGGCGAACTCGTGCACGGCCGCATCGATCAGCGCGTCCCGGCGCTGGGCTGCCGGGACGCGCTGGCGAGGAGAATCGCTTTGGTTTGTGGATGGAGCGGGGGTCATGCCGTTCAGCTTCGATCGTAGGTGACGCTCAGGCAACCAGCTCGGCGGCCCCCCTTTCGAGGATCGGTGCAGGACCGTCTGCCAAGTCCTCTGTGCTCGCAGCGCGAGCGCCGAACGGAGGCATCGCGGCGGCGATCAGCGCCCCGAGGACGACGACGCCCGCCCCAACCCAGAGCGCCGGCGTCAGGCCGTTGACGTAGGCCTGCGGCGAGGCGTAGCTCCCATGGCCGGTGAACACGCTCGCCAGCACCGCGACCCCCAGCACGCCACCGAGCTCGCGGATCGCGTTGGCGGCTCCGGACGCCTGCCCGGCCTGCTCGGTTGCCACCGAGGAGAGGATTGCGTTGGCCGACGGCGCGATCACGAGCGCCATCCCGGCGCCCGCGAGCACGAACGGGACGACCAGGCTGCTGTAGCTCTCGTGTACGCTTGCCAGCGCCGCCAGCAACCCAAGCGCGGTGGCCTGCGAGGCGAGCCCGGCGACCATGAACCACCTGCTGCCGTAGCGCTCGGAGAAGACTCCCGCCAGCGGCGCCACGACCATTACCGCGCCTGTCCACGCGAGGAGCTTCACCCCTGCCTGCAAGGGACTGTTGTGGAGCACGTTCTGCAGGAACTGGCTCAGAAAGAAGATCGAGCCGAACATCCCGAAGAACATCGCCAGCGAGATGGCGTTGGTGACCGCGAAGCTGCGGTTGGCGAAGAAGCTCATCGGGAGCATCGGCTCGTCGGTGCGCAGCTCGTGGGCGATGAAGGCGAGCACCAGGACGGCACCGGCGATCAGCGCGATCAGCACCTCTGGACTGCTCCAACCCTGCGATTGCGAACGCACGAGTCCGAATGCGACTCCGAACAGACCGCTCGACACGAGGACGAGGCCGCGCAAGTCAAGGCGCCGCGACGGGCCATAGCTCTCGGTCAGCCGCGTGCTGCCCAGTGCGACCAGCGCGATCCCGATCGGCACGTTGATCCAGAAGATCCAGTGCCAGGAGATCGCCTCGACGACCGCGCCGCCGACGAGCGGTCCCAGCGCGACGGCGACCCCGCTGATGCCCGACCAGACGCCGATCGCGATCCCGCGCCGCTGCGGCGGGAACGCATCCGCGAGCAGGGTGAGGGTGAGCGGGAGCACGATTGCCGCGCCGGTGCCCTGCACCGCGCGCGCGGCGATCAGCAGCGCAGTCGAGGGCGCCAGCGCCGCTGCCGCCGAGGAGATTGTGAATAGCGCCACCCCGCCGATGAACATGCGCTTACGCCCAAAGCGGTCTCCCAGCGCGGCGCCGGTCAGCAGCAGGACAGCGAAGGTCAGAACGTATGCGTTGACGGTCCACTCGAGTGACTGGATCGATGCGCCCAGATCGCGGTGGATGCTTGGCAGCGCGATGCTGACGACGAGGTTGTCGAGGACGACCATGAACAGCCCGATCGAGACGATCGCGAGCGTCCAGGCGTTCCGGCGCGAGGCGGTGGTCTTCGTGGTGTCATGCGGGGTGCGGCTACGTGGAAAACGCATAATGAAGAACAACCCTTCCTTAGTGAGTACTAACTATTCAGAACTTAGCAGTCGCTACTATTCTTGTCAAGGGGTGAGCTTGCCACCCCTTCCAGATACGAACGGGCCGTTGACACGATCGAGACATGCGAAAGGACCATTCCGTGCTCGGGACGCAGGCGTCATCCACGCCGCCGGGCCCGAACGCGCGCGATCAGCGGATCGGAGCAATATCGTTCCGCGAGTGACCCCCACGGATGAGCTCATGACTCCGCGGCTGCGTCTGCGGCGCTGGCAAGCCCGGGACGAAGCGGCCATGGCCGTGATCAATCAGGACCCAGAGGTCACGCGTTACCTCAACCGGCCAGTCGATCCCGCGGCCACCGCCGCCTTCTATCTGCTCGTCCAAGATCATTGGGCCAAGCATGGCTTCGGCGTCTGGGCGCTCGAAGCCCGCGGGTCCGGCCTCGAGCGCGAGTCCGGCCCCGAGCCCGAGCCCGGCCTGGCCGGCCAGTTGATCGGCTTCGCCGGTGTCGACTACCCGGCATTCCTACCCGAGCTGGCCACCTGCCCCGAGCTGGGATGGCGACTCGCGCGCCACGCCTGGGGACGCGGTCTCGCAACCGAGGCAGCCAGCGCAGCCCGCGACCACGCCTTCGACACGCTCAGGCTGCCCGAGCTCATCTCGGTCATCCACCCCGAGAACGTCCGCTCGCAGCGCCTCGCGAGGAGGCTGGGCATGACCCTGAGCCAGCACGTCCACAACCCCGTGCTCGATCGCTACGTCGAGGTCTGGCAGCTCACCTCACCTCACAGCTAGCCCGAGCGATACCTCGTGGCCCTCCTCCTCGGTACCAATCTGCACGCTGCCCGAGCTTGCATCCCCGCAACTCAAATGCGAACATGTGTTCGCTCATGCCCTATGTCGAGCTCCACTGCCACTCGGCCTTCTCCTTTCTCGACGGAGCTTCGCTTCCCGAGGAGCTGGTCGCGGCCGCGCTCGAGCTCGGCTATGAAGCGCTGGCGCTGACCGACCACAACTCGGTTTCGGGCTCGATGGAGCTGGCCGTCGCCGCGCGCGCGCTGGGGCTGCGCGCGCTCCATGGAGCGGAGATCGACCTCGACGACGGTCGCCACCTGACGCTGCTGGTGCAGGACGCTCGCGGCTGGTCCAATCTGTGCGCCATCTTGACCCGGGCCCACGCGCACACGCGCGAGGGAGCCGGACGACTCGAGCGCCACCGAGATCAGCGAGGCCGGATGCCCGGCACCGCCGGCGCAGCCGGTGGTGGGTGGCAAGCAGCCGGACGACTCGAGCGCCACCGAGATCAGCGAGGCCGGATGCCGAGCCGGTGGCAAGCTCGAGCGGGAGCGCCACCTTCGCCACCGTCGGCACCGCTCGAGACGGTCCTCGAGCACGCCGAGGGCCTGGTCTGCCTGAGCGGGTGCGCGCTGCGTGGCGTGCACGACGAGCCCACGTTGAAGCGATTGCGAGAGGGGTTCGGGCGCGAGGGGCTGAGGATCGAGCTGCAGCGGCCGTTCCTGCGCGAGGACCGGGCCCGCAACCGGCGGCTGGCGCAGATCGCGCGGGGGCTGGCGGTGCCGTGCGTGGCGACCGGAAACGTCCACGGGCACGCGCGCTCGCGTGCCCCGCTCCAAGACGCGCTCGTGGCCGTGCGCCTGCACACGACGCTCGACGCCTCAGAGCCGCAGCGGCGCGGCAACTTCAGCCACGTGCTCGCATCGCCGGCGGCGATGGCCGCCCGCTTCCCGGAGTATCCGGAAGCCGTGGCGGAGACAGGACGGCTGGCCGAGCGCCTGCGCTTTGACTTGGCTGGCGGCCTGCGCTACCGCTATCCGGGTTCCGAGGACGCGCAGGCGACGCGCAAGCTGACCGAGCTGTGTGACGTGAGGCTGCACGAGCGCTACCGCGGCGCGCCCGCACCGGTGCGCGAGCAGGCGGCGGCGCGCCTTCACCAGGAGTTGGCGATCATCGAGGCGCTGGGGCTCCCCGGGTTCTTCCTGCTGCACCACGACATGCTCGAGCTGGCGCGGGAGGTTGCGGTGCAGGTGCGCGGCCCTGACAGTGCCCGCGTGCTGCTGGCGCCCGGACGCGGACGCGGCTCGAGCGTCTCCTCGATCGTCTGCTACCTGACGGGCCTCTCGCACGTCGATCCGATCGTCAACGAGCTGCTGATCGGGCGCTTTCTCAACGAGGAGCTCACCTCCCTGCCCGACATCGACCTCGACTTCCCGCGCGACATCCGGGAGAAGCTGATCCCGCGCGTGCACGAGCGCTACGGGCGCGACCGTTCGGCGCTGGTGGCAGCCTTTCCGACGTATCGCGCGCGCGGCGCGATCCGGGAGCTCGGCAAGGCGCTCGGGCTGCCCCCCGGGGAGATCGAGCGCGTGGCGCGCAGTAGCGAGGGATGGGACGCGCGCACCGTGGACAAAGACATCGAGAGTGCGTTCGGGGGCCGCCGCGCCGGTCGCTGGGCGTGGCTCGCGCGCCTGGCGGCGCAGGCACACGGGCTCCCGCGCAATTTGAGTCAGCACTCGGGCGGGATGATCGTCGCCACGCGCCCGCTGCTCGACTGCTGTCCGATCGTCCCCGCCGCGATGGAGGGGCGCCAGATCGTCCAGTGGGACAAGGACTCCTGCGCGGACGCGGGCTTTCTGAAGATCGACCTGCTCGGCCTGGGGATGCTCTCGGCGGTCGAGCGCTGCGTCGAGCTGATCGCCCGGACCCGGGGCGAGCGCATCGATCTCAGTCGAATCCCGTACGACGATCCGGCCACCTACGAGTGCATCCAGAGCGCGGACACCACGGGGGTCTTCCAGATCGAGAGCCGCGCCCAGATGCAGTCGCTGCGCCGCACCCGTCCCGAGAGCCTGCAGGAGATCACGATCCAGGTGGCGATCGTTAGGCCCGGTCCGATCCAGGGAGGGGCGGTGAATCCGTACATCGCCAGGCGCCAGCGGCTGCGGGTCGATCCCGACTACGAGATCCCTTACGAGCACCCGTCGCTCGAGCCGGTGCTGCGCGAGACACTCGGGACGATCATCTTCCAGGACCAGGTGCTCGAGGTGGCGATCGCCTTCGCTGGCTTCTCGGTCGGGGAGGCGGAGGGCCTGCGGCGGGCGATGAGCCGCAAGCGCTCCGAGGCGGCGATCGAGGCCCACCACAGGCGCTTCGTCGCCGGCGCCAAGCGCCTGCACGAGGTCGACGAGGTGACCGCCGAGCGGGTATTCGCGATGGTCCAGGGCTTCTCGGGCTTCGGCTTTCCCAAGGCCCACGGTGCCGCGTTCGGCCTGCTCGCCTACCAGTCGACATGGTTGCGCGTCCACTACGCCCCGGAATTCCTCTGCTCGCTGCTAAACGAGCAGCCGATGGGCTTCTACCCCCCCGACGCGCTCGTCCACGAAGCGCAGCGGCGAGGGATCGAGGTGCTGGCGCCGGATGTCAACGAGAGCGGAGTGGAGTGCGAGATGGAGTGCGAGATCGCGCTCGAGACCTCGGTGAGCCCGGCCGGCCTGCGGGAGAGGCCCCCTGGCCTGCGGGCCAGGGGCCATGAGCAGGGTGCCGTCCGCATCGGCCTTGGCTACGTACGAGGGGTCCGGGAACGGGAGTGCGACGAGCTCGTCGCCGCCCGCCGGGCGGGCGGGCGCTTTCGCAGCCTCGCCGATCTCGCCTCGCGCGCAGGATCGAGCGCATCCTCGCTGGAGATGCTCGCGTGGGCGGGGGCGTGCGATTCGCTCGCACGGCAGGCACGGCAGGTGGACGGAGGCTCGGTGGGGCGGTTGGACGCGGGCTCGGTGCGGCAGGCGGGCTCGGGCTCGGTGCGGCGCGCGACCCTCTGGCAGCTCGGCGTCGCCACCCCGGGTGTCAACGTCCCCGGCGGGATTCAGCTCGCGCTCGCCCTCGACCTGCCCGCGGCGCCCAAGCTGCGAGCCCTGTCAGGGTGGGAGTCGATGCTCGCAGACTACGGGAGCACTGGCCTGACCGTGAGCTCACACCCCCTCGCGCTGCTGCGCGATCGCCTGCCGGCTGGTGCCTCGAGCAGCAGGGAGCTGGAGGCGGTGAAGCACGGCGCGCGCGTGCAGGTCGGTGGGCTCGTGGTGGCGCGACAGCGCCCGGGCACTGCCAACGGGGTGGTGTTCGTGCTGCTCGAAGACGAGCACGGGACGATCAACCTGATCGTGCCCTCGCAGGTCTACGAGCGTCATCGCCTGATGGTGAGGACCGAGCCGCTGATGCTCGTCGAGGGCAAGCTGGAGCGCTTCGCGGCGGCGGGAGGGGCGATCAACGTGCTCGTTGACCGGATCGGCTCGATCTCCTCGCCCGACCGGCTCCTCGCCGAAGTCAAGGACTTCTCGATGCTCGACGAGCGCGAGTTGACCACCGCTCGCGCGGGTCAGGCCGCTGGCGGGGGTGAGGCCGCTCGCGCGGGTCAGGCCGGTGGTGCGGACGAGGCTGAGGACTTCCGGGCGGTCGCGCCGGAGGTGATGAGCTTTGGGGCGGGACGGCGCCGGTGAGGACCGCAAGCGATGGGCTGAGTAGCGATCAGGTGGCACCTACGTGGCCGATCGCTCCCCATCCGCGCCGTCCGCCCGGTATCGTGCCCGCGCACCGTGATTGCAATCATCCTCTTCGCCGGCTTCTGGATCGTGGTCGCGCTCGGCCTGTTCTACGTCGCGATCCGCGGTGGGGTCGGCAATGTCCGCGCGTCGCTCCAAAGCCAATCGCGTGAAGGCCGCAAGACGGCCGGGGTCGTGTTCGCGATTCTGTACGCCGGATTTGGGATCGCGGTGCCGATCGCCCTCTTGACGGGTAACGGCGCGAATGCGAGTAGCCAGATCGGGGGCATCAAGCTCACCGCGGCTGAGAAGACTGGCCGGGAGCTGTTCGGCGAGCACTGCGCGGTCTGTCATACACTATCCGCTGCCAGTGCCGTCGGCAAGGTCGGGCCGAACTTGGACGTCCTTGCACCAGCGCAGTCGCTCGTGCTCCACACGCTGGCCAACGGATGCCTTCAGAGTCCGCCCTCAGGCTCCTCGCAAACCTGCTTGGGGCAAGGGACGATGCCCCCCGACATCGTGGAGGGCGCAAACGCCACCAAGGTTGCGGCCTTCGTCGCGAAGGTGGCCGGTAAGGAGTAGGCGATCAGCGGGCTACGCGCCCGCGGGCTACGCGCCCAGTTCGCCAGGATTGAACCTGAGTGCCCGGGGCCAGTCGGCGCTGAAGGCTTCACCGCTCCGCACCTGCGCGACGGAGCCAACTCGCCCTCGGCCGGCCGGTTCTTACGCGTCTGCGACGCGCAGCACCACGAGCGTTTATCGCCCTTGGTAGAAGGAAATGACATGTATCTCCCTCCGTCCAGGAGCCGAGTGCTCAGTGCCCCAAGCGTCCGCAGCCCGGTGCTCAGCGCCCCAAGCGTCCGCAGCCCGGTGCGCAGCGCCCACGGGCGCATGCGCACAGAGCCCTTGCGCAACGAGCGTCAGGCAGCTAGACTTATAAACGGTAAGCAGGTTCCAAAAGTAAAGCGAAGATAATGGGTTCGTCTACACGGCGGCCCGCCCTCTAGATCCTCCGGTGGTCAACGATGTTTACTTCTATGAGCAGGTTCCAGATTCACGATGACTTGACAGCGCCCGAGGGCTCGATGCCGGTGCTCCGGGGCGCCCTTGCCTCAGGTGGTCAACTCCCCAACTTCCTCGGTGTGCTCGCGGGCTCACCGGCGGCGCTGCGCGCCTATGCGCGGTTTCGCTCCGAGTTGCGCCACGGCAAGCTGACGCTCGCGACGCTCGAGCGGATTGCGCTGGCAGTCGCCGAGCACTATCACTCTGAGCCGGGGATCGCGATGCACTCGCGTGCCGCGCGCGGCGCCGGCCTTGCCCTCGACGAGGTAGCGCTGGCGCGGGCGTTCAGCTCCAAGGACGAGCGCGAGGCCGCGCTGCTGCGCTACCTGCAGGCTGTGCTCGAGGTGGGGCGACCGCCGATGCACCTCCACGAGGAGGCGCGCGAAGCCGGTTGGGACGACGAGCAGATCCTGGAGGCGATCGCCGCGGCCGCGCTGGAGGGGTTCACCGCGATGGTGAACGTCGCCGGCGAGGTGCCCGTCGACGGCTCGAGCGAAGTGTCGCGGGCACTGCAA
>JAABUZ0100005998.1_pt1 | contig 15506 bp, 14 predicted proteins | sample 5562091 | NCBI WGS metagenome assembly JAABUZ01 (sample SAMN12813069, study PRJNA571459) | rock metagenome | isolation source: Antarctica rocks | place: Antarctica: Victoria Land, Linnaeus Terrace sud | collected 2015-12-21 | reverse complement strand
GTGCTCGTCTCGAAGTCGCATAATCTGCGTGCGATGACGCTCTTCGCGGAGACACTGGGCGACATCTGCAACGGCGAATTGGATGAGATTTTTCAGACTCGCCAGTGGGATCAGACGCGACAGCAATATGATCGCCGCATTCATGGCAAAACCGCCGCGCTCTTCGCGACCGCTGCCGAGTTCGGTGGCATCCTCTCCGGCGCACCTACCGATGCGGTGCAGGCGCTCCGCGCATATGGAACGCAGATCGGCATGGGCTTCCAAATCGTGGACGACGTGCTCGACTTGCGCGAAACATCAGAAGACATCGGCAAACCCGCTGGTTCCGACCTCCGACAAGGGACATTGACGCTGCCGATGATGTTCTACATCGAGCGGTACGCGGATGGCGACGATCTCGCACTGATTCGCAAGGTCGTCCTCGGAACAAAATCTGACGACACGGAGATTGACGCGCTCATTGGCCGCGTCCGCACCTCCGGCGCGCTCGATGCCGCGATCAATGAGGCGCAAGCCGCCGTGGACAGCGCGAAACGACACCTTGAATCGCTCCCCGACGGTGAACCCCGCGACTATCTCACCGCTATGGCCGATTTCGTGACGGTGCGGAAGTCGTAGGGAAAAGGAACGGGAATTATGGAGATCCCCGCAACTCCGCCAATCCCTGCTCGATAAAGCGTTCTCCGCCCCCATAGAGCAAGCCGAAAACAAGCGTGTGATATGGTCCCAAAGAACGATAGAACGCGACGCGATCGGCAAATGTAGCGTCCACGGCGCCACCGTAGGCAGCGAGCAGTGCGGGAAGCCAGGCGGCGGGCAGGCCACAGAAATCCTGCGCCGGGTCGCCGATCGAGACATCACCCCAGTCAACGACGGCGGTGAGATTGCCGGTGTGTGGATCGAGCAAAAAATGATCGCCGCCGAGATCGCGATGCAGGAGTACGGGCGCGAAACGGAAATGCGCCGCATCATCGAGGTATGCGGCAAAGAGCGTCTCCGTTTGCGCCCGCTCTGGCAGCGTCATGCACGGGAAGAGGGGAACGAGCGCCGCGCGCATCGTGACATAGTGTGCGCGCCACGTCTCCGGGTTGCTGTCTGGCACGCCAGAGGTCACCGCGCAATCGGTTGGGAAGCGGTGCAGCGCGGTCAGGAACTGGCCGATTTGTGCCGCGAGCCGCTCCGGTGCGATGGCAGCGGTGGCCATGTCAACGAGCGGCACGCCAGGCAGTTTTGGGTAGCCTACGACTGGGAATGCATCCGTATCCGCGCCATCGGCGACGTATGCAAAACGCGGCGTCGGCACGGGAAGGGTCGGGCCGAGCACGGGCAAGAGCGCTATCTCGATTCGGAGCTGGGTCGCGACCTCGGCGCGTTTCGGGAAGCGGAAGACAAGATCGTTGTTGACTTCCCAGACGACACTGTCCCATCCTTCCGCGAGAAACCGGCATGTTCGCAGGGCAAGATTGGGGAAAGCCGTCGTAATCGCTGCGCGGTAGCGGCGTTCGTCGTCTGTCATCAGCGCGTCGTGCGAGTCCAGGAGCGCACCGCCCGCCAGTATGAGCCGTGCCACTGATGGCGCGCCTGCCAGCCGTCGAGCGCCCATCCTCCCACCCGCAAGCCGGAGCGCCGCCGCTTCCTAATCGTCTTCGCAAACCGGGCGCGAAAGAATAGCCCGCCGAGCAACCACCAGAGACCAATGATCGCCGCCGTAATGAACACGACCGACTTCGGCACGGGGAGCGGATGGAAAATGGTAAGTGTAATGACGACGGCAACGACGATCGCGAAGGCAACCCATCCCCAGAAGTGCGGGATGTTAATCGTCACCCGCCGCGTGCGCCGTTCTTGTTTGTGCTCAATCACTGCCCATGTACTCCTATCGCCGTCACACATTTCATTTCCACAGTATACCGCGCCCCGGTAGGCACCAGTAGTCGGTAGCCAGAACGCTAGCGGGTAACCGGAGCCATATTCGCGAGTAGTCCTCGTTACTTGCTGCTCAAAAGCTTACAGTTCGCTACCCATTACGCCCCGCGCCTCTTGCCGTGCCTTCTCTCCATGCTATCCTTGCACGATGAAAGGGCAGAGTGGTACGAGGACCTCGGTAAAGGCGAACAGCAACTCGGACGCGTGTGCCAACGCGCTACACGCACATAGCGCCCGAGATGGTCCAAGAGAGCGATATCACGCGGTGAACCTGCTGTGCCTCTTCGGTATGACGCCTGCCGCGCGCTAAGGACACATCATGCCTACGGATGGCCGACTATTGCCGTATCGCTGGGTCGGGTGGTGGCCAATCCGCCTCGTGCGGCGTGCGCTCGTCGTCTGCTTCTATTACCCCATGCTGCGCATCTGGATACGGCGGCTCGTCGTGGAGGGGCGGGAGCATATCCCGCCCGGCCCCGTCATCTACGCCGCGGTCCACACCAGCATGGCCGACACGCCACTCATCCTCTGGGCAGTTGGCGCACGGAGAAATCGCCTCGTCGTCACGGCGGCGCGGGATTTCTTCTTCCGCCGTAACCGCCCCGGATTCGGTGCATTCGTTGCGCTCGTCTTCGGCGCGATTCCGATTGACCGCACCGGCTCGCCGCGTCAATCGCTCCACGATGCAATAACGTGGTTACGTTCCGATTTTTCCGTGCTTATTTACCCGCAAGGGACCATCCCCGGCTATGCGGAGAATGAAACCCGTTTGCATCGCGGTATCGCGCTGCTCGCGAAACAGACTCACTGCCCGGTCGTGCCGGTGCGGATCGTTGGCGCATCGGCACTTTTACCGGCCGGCATCCACTGGCCCCGATGCGCAATGGTGCGTATTACGTTCCTTCCACCAATTCTCCTCGCCGACAAGGAAAACGCGGCACGTTTCACGGACCGATTGGGTGAGAAACTTTTTAGCGTAACAACGGAATAAAAATATAGAAGACTCTATTCCTACATCGGGACTTTAGGGCTTGCAAAAGGTCTAAAGGCATGTACACTAGCGATATGTGATACGGGATTTACGCCCTAATGTCACCCGAAAACGGGGAGTAACTGCTGGGCCTCCTCGCTCGGTTTAGCATGAAACGTGAAACGTCTCGATTACGGTTTCGTCGGCATGCAGTATTGGTCATGCAGAGGGATATATGTATGCAGATTGCCACGACCACGGTGTTGATCCGAATTGGGATCGCACTGCTCTGCGGTGCGATTCTCGGCTTGGAGCGCGAGCGACTCGAACGCGCTGCGGGACTGAGAACGCACGCACTCGTTGCGGTCAGTTCGTCACTCTTGATGATCGTCTCAACGTACGGCTTCGCGGATGTAATGGGCTTCAGCCAGGTGTCGCTCGATCCGAGCCGCGTTGCAGCGCAGGTCGTGAGCGGCATCGGCTTCCTCGGCGCGGGAGTCATTATCTTCCGCAAGAACACGATCAGCGGCCTGACGACGGCAGCAAGTGTCTGGTCGGCGGCGGCCGTCGGACTTGCGTGTGGTGGCGGGCTCTTCTCAGCAGCGATCATCGTTACGGCAGCGATTATCGCCATTCAAATTTTCCTGCGCTTCATTGAGCACCGCTTCTTCGCGCACCATACCCCGAGCACACTGAGCGTGCGAATGAAGCATGCGCCGGGGCAGATCGCGGTGATCGAGCGCATCGTGCTGGAATCCGGCGTGCCGCTACGCGGCTTGCGACTGCGGACAGGACGGAATGAGGATCGGATTGAACTGGTGATGGGGAACGCGCGTGAGACAGCAGTGCTTCGGCTCGTTAACCGCCTCGGTGCGCTCGAAGGGATCGGATCGGTAATGTACCGGAGCATGAATGGTCGGTTGCGGTCGGCAGACGAGCGCGAACTGGTCGAGCACGCGCTCAGTGTGACGGAAGAGGAGCAGCAATCCGTCGCGTAAGGGAGGTTCTCAATGCAGATTCTTTCATCCGAACGTCCGATGCCGGCGCCGCTCACATGCAGCGGGTGCCGTCACTGGGCACATGTTGCCTTCAACGCGCCCTCAGATACTGAGTTAGCGGGCCGTTGCGGTCGCTTCGCCGAAACCCGCCCCGGCGCGGCGCGCCCGCGCTGCAACATCTGCTGGGAACCGGTAGTCGCCGCGCAACCGATTCCGACAGGGGTTATTGGCACATAACTGATACATCTGGGCGCGTAGGCTTCAGCCTGCGTCCCATCCGGGGAAAATGTGTTCACAGGGAACGCAGGCTGAAGCCTACGCGCCCAGGAGAATTACCCCACGTAGTGCATCCCGATTTCCGCTATCGTGATCGGCGCGTCCTCATGCTGGCACGTCCGCGCCGACGACCCGCCCGATAGAGACGCTTCTCTTGCCTACCCCCGCATTGCCCGATAGGATGCGCGGGGGCGATGCATCGCATACGTGAGGAAGCGGGGGTTGGATGGCGAGTGAACTCTGGGCAGTCGCGCGGTTGGTGGAAGTGCGGGAAAGTATCGCGCAGTGTCGCGCCGATCTCGCTGCCTGCGATCGGATCGCACCCGATTTCGCCGCCACCTACGCGACGTTCGCGCGGCGCAATCAGCCAGGCTACTGGAACGGCTATCTGACGTGGGTGCTCGTGCAGGCGATAGCGACCGAGCGATACACGTATCTCGCCTATTCGGTGCGTGAGGCAGCGGGTCTCGTTCGCCAATTCCTCGACGAGCCTGCCGAGGAACCGACACCGCGCGGCCCGTTTGGCCTGTTGCGTTCCCATCCGCGCCCATTCCGCGAGCGTGTGCCGGAAATCGTGGCGCTGCTGGACCTCCTCATCACCCGTGGCGGCGCGGCAGCGGAAGAACGGCTCGCTCTTCTCAGCCCGGATGCCGATCCGGCATGGCATGAGGAAGGCGCGCTCTTTTTCTCCGATACCGAGCGTGATCGTGTTCTGCGATCGCTCCCTGCGTTGCGCGACCTCCTGACCGAGCCGCCGCATGGCCCTCGCTTCCACTTCTGGATCGTTCGCCGTCCGGGTCTCGCCCGCGCGACGCGTGACATTCTCCGTGCGCCGCAACAGTTCGTCACCGATCTCGAAGCGATCTTCGGCCACGCCCGCGACACCGATGCCCAGGTCTTCGTCCTCTGGGCGCCGTGAGGACAAACTGGAGAGAACCGCAGAGGACGCAAAGAGGGACGGAAAACAGGGATCATGAAGAGGATTGGGCGCAATGCATCAATCCCTTCAATTCTTCATCCTTCTCTTTCTTCTTTGCGTCCTCTGCGGTTCTCCCCGGTTTGCCGTTAGACGAGGGACGGGACGGAGAGGACGGGGAGGGTAACGGTGAAGGCGCTGCCTTTGCTGGGAGTGCTGGCAAGGGTGAGTGTCCCGCCCATCAACTCGATGAGGCGGCGGGAAAGGGCGAGGCCAAGGCCGGTACCGCTTTGCGAGCGCGCGTAGCCCGTCTCGACCCGGCGGAAAGGTTCAAAGATCAGCGTGGTGTGCTCGGGAGCAATGCCGATACCCGTGTCCTGCACAGTGAGGGCGACCGTTTCTCCACACGCGCTGACCGCGACGGTAATGAAACCACCATCGGGCGTGAACTTATGCGCGTTCGTTAGCAAGTTAAGAACGACTTGTTTGAGACGCGCAGCGTCCGCCCGCACGAGCGGCGTCTCAGGCGGGATGTAAATCACCAATTCCTGCCGTTTCGCGCCGATCTGTGGCATCAGAACGCGCTCGCAGCTCCGGCAGACGTCCCCGATCGCCACCGCTTCCGACTCGACGGTCATCCGTCCCGCGCCAACCCGTGCCATGTCGAGCAGATCATTCACTTGTGCGAGCAGTAATTCGCCGCTCCCGACAATATCCTCAGCCGCTTCGTGCAGTTCGTTCGGATCGTCAATCAGGCCGTCCGCGATCAGCCGTCCGAAGCCGAGAATCGCGTTGAGGGGCGTGCGCAGTTCGTGTAAGAGTGAGGCGAGGAAGTCGTCCTTGTGGCGATTCGCCTCCTCTAACTCTCGGACGTGCGCTTTCACCTGTCGCAGGAGGCGATCCTTTGTGATTGCCAACCCTGCCTGCTCTGCAACGAGTTCGAGCGTCGTCAGCGATTGGGGATCGAACGATGGCGTCTCGGCCCGTGCCCCCGCGACGAGTACCCCAACGATCGCACCCTCCGCGCGGATTGGCATAAACGCTTTGGCGTGATAACCACGCGCCAAGAACGCGCCGAGCAGCGGCGTCATTGGAAGCGTCGCAAGGTCCTCGAGTACCGGCTCATAACGTTCGCTCGCCGCCTCGACAGCCAACATCGTCCGCACGCCGGTAGCGTAGGTCTGGATCAACAGATCCCGGATTTCACCGTCCGCTTCCGGCGTGCGGGTCGCGTAGGCAGCGAGTGTTTGTCGCCCATCCTCGAAGGTGACGACGCGTGCATCATCGGCCCAGTCGGCAGTCAGATTGGCGAGCGCCTGCAAAATCGCCGGGCCATCCGCCGCCGAATTGCACGCCTGCGCCACCGCTGCGACGTATGCCGTGTCCCGCTCACGTCGCTGCAAGGCCGTCACCTGCGTGGTCACCCGTCGGTTCAGCCGCTCCCGCGCGATGGCGAGCCCCGCCTGCTCGGCAACAAGTTCAAGTGTTGCAATCGCTTGTGTATCCAGCGGCGGCGTCTCCGCGCGGGCGGCGACACTGAGCACACCAGACAATTTCGCCGACCGCACGGATCGGTACGGAGGCAAGGGTATGATACGCGCGCCCCCGCGCCACTGCGGCGAGCGGCGTTGCGAGCGCATCATGACGGAGGTCGAGAAGCCGGGGGCCGTTCTCCGCGACAACACGGGCTTCCAGAATATTCTCCGGTTGTTGCGCGGCCCGTTCCTCGATGATGCGGCGGATTGGCGCATCATCATCTGGTGTCCGGGACGTATAGGCGGCGAGGCGAACGCCTTCCTCCTCGAAAGTAATAACTGAGGCGGAATCCGCCCACTGTGCGGCAAGGTCCGCAAGCGTTTGGAGGGTTGCCAACTCCGAAGCGGCGGAGTTGCAGGCTTGCGCCACTGCCGCGATAAAGGCCGCGTCGCGCTCCCGCCGCGCGCCATCTGCTACGCGCTGCGCCAGTTCACTTTCCAGTTCCTTGCGCGACGTAATATCCCGGATCACACCAATCGCTCCGACAACTGTGCCTTCTTCCCGCCATGGCGAGAGCGAAACGACTGTATTGAGCCACCGTCCGTCTTTGTGGCGCTGACGGTTCTCGATATGCGTGAAACTCTCGCCATTGTCGAGCACGCGGTGCCAAAGCCCCGCCGTTTCTGGCTCATCATCGAGTGGGACGAAGGAAGGAAATTTGCCGAGCGCTTCGTCGGCAGTATAGCCGAAGAGCCGTTCCGCCCCTTTATTCCAGCCAGTAACGATACTTTCCCGGTCGAATCGGATGATCGCGTCTGCCAGGTCTTCAAGCAGCGTTTCGGACCGCTGGCGCGCATTCTCCGCCTCAGTATAGAGACGGGCATTGGCTACCGCCTGAGCCGCCAGCGGCGCGAACCGCTCGACAATCCGCACGTCGTCGTCGGTGAAGGCGTGCGTCATGCGGCGCGACGCGACAAGTACCCCGACCGGACTATCCCCGACCATGAGTGGCAGCATCAGATAGCTACGTACACTTGTCGCTGGGGGCAGGGCATCCGGCCCCCGACGCAGAACACGCGCATCCGCGAAGAGATCGGGCACATTGACCGACTGGCGATGCCGATAGACCCAGCCTGTCAGACTGTCATGGAGCGGGCGTGGCTGCGTCGTTGGATAGAGTTCGCCTTCGCCCTCGGTGCGCATTGCCACCCGCACGAGCGCGTCCGGCACGAGGCCGTCCAGATAAATCGAGGAAGACACGCACGGAACGAGCGCCATTAGGCCATGCAAAATCGCGTTTAGCGTCGCCGTACGATCAAACGACTGGTTAACCCGCGCAATCGTCTCGCCGAGCGTCGCGAGTTCGGTTCGCCGCCGCGCACTGACGAGCGCCGCGCCGTACAGCATGCCAATCGCTTCGACCGCTGCCGGGGCATCCACACCAACGTAGCGGGGTGCGGTATTGACCGCCTGGATGATCCAGAACCGGCGATCACTGACCGTCACGGGGAATGAGACAAGGTTGAAGGGCGGCTCGATACCGAGCGCGCTAAGAGCGGCGTACACGTTATTGGGGGGCGCATAGTTGGGGAGGATAACGGGCACTTGATCGCGCAATGTCCGCGCGGCGATGCTGGTATCCTCAAGGTGATGAAGAGTGATCGCGTCGCGCGCGAGCGCCGCACCAATCGTCGCGTGCGTCATGACGATCGTGCTGTCCGCCGGATTGAAGGCGTAGAACGCGGTCACGCCGCTGCCGAGTGTCTCACTGACTGCAAACAATGCCGCGCCCGTTGGATCGGGCGCGTCCATCGCCTGTACGAGACGCGTTGCTAGCGACAGCGTCGAATACGAATCAGCATAGGTAACCATAGACAATGGTGCCTCAAACGATGAAAATGATTTGTACGATGAAGATGCACCACCATCCTAAGGATACGTCACCCATTTTGTCAACGAAGGGAGAACATGTCAAAAGCCAAAAGTAACAAGGAGAGACGCACTACCACCGCCAACTTTCGCCTTGTTACTTTTGGCCTTTACGTGTTACTCCCCCGCCTGGTACGCTCGATCCATGAGCGACATGATATGTGCGACTTCCATGTCACTGCCGTGCTGGCGGAGGATGCCGCCGACCTGGATCATGCAGCCGGGGTTCGCGGAGATGACGATGTCGGCATTCGTCGCTTCGGCATTGGCGACTTTCCGCTCGCCGAGGCGCGTCGCCATCTCCGGCTGTGTGATGTTGTAGATACCGGCCGAGCCGCAGCAAAGGCTGGATTCGTTCATCTCGACGAGCGTGATCCCTGGAATCGCATTGATCAGCGCGCGCGGCTGCTTGGAGATACGCTGCGCATGGCAGAGATGGCACGGCTCCTGATAGGTCACCGTGACGTTCACTACACCCATATCCGCCGTGTTGATTGGGTGCTTTGCTAGCCATTCCGTCGCATCGTTGACCTTGGCACCGAAGGCGACCGCGCGATCCGCGTACTCCGGGTCATGTTCCATCAGGTGTGTGTAGTCCTTCAACTGCGCGCCGCAACCAGCCGCGTTGACGATCAGCGCTTCCGCGCCGCTCGCCTCGAAGGCATCAATATTCTTCTTTGCCAGTGCGCGCGCGCCATCGAGATCGCCAGAGTGCGCATGCAGGGCGCCGCAGCACCCTTGCCCGGCAAAGGCGCACACATCGTTGCCGTTCGCCGCGAGCACGCGCGCCGTCGCCCGCGTCACATCCGCGAACGCCGTGGACTGGATACAGCCCGCGAAGATGCCGACCGTATGCTCCGCCGCGCTGTTCGTGGCGGGCAGGGTAGTGCCGCGCGGGATAAAGAATTTCTCGTCCATCTTTGGCAGCAGCAATTCCTGCTCCTGGAGTTTGAGCAATGTGAGGATGCCGCTACGCCGCGCAAGCGTTTGCACGCCGGTCCGTTGATAGAGCCGCATCATCCACGAAAAAGCGCGGAAGAGATGCATGTGTGGAAAGAGTAGGCCAAAGACCGCACCCCGTGTCACCTGGACCGGCGCGGGCTGCTCGTCCCCCTCTACCTGCTGGATTTGATCGCGCGCCGCCTCCACGAGCCGCCCGTATTGCACGCCGGAGGGGCAGACCGCCTCGCAGGCGCGGCAGTTGAGGCACTGACTCATCTGGCCCGTGAAGACATCGTCCTCGATGTCCAGATTCCCCTCGCTGACCATCTTAATCAGGTAGATGCGCCCGCGCGGCGATGACGCCTCGTGCCCTGTCTCGACGTATGTCGGGCAGGAGGAGAGGCAGAGGCCACAGTGGACGCAAGCGTTGATAATCGCCGGGTCCGGCGCGTCATGGTCTGTGAAACCACGGAGCAGGTGCTCCAGCGGTTGGTGGGTCTCTTCAACAGGCGCGAGCGTCGCCATCTGGTATGTTCCTTCCCCATCAATCGGTGCGCCCGATCATTCTTCGGGCATACGTATTCACTCTCGTAGTGTACCGCGTTTCACGATCCTCGGCCCTACCAGGGGATGCCGGCGCGCTCGGCCTGCATCGCCATGAAAGCGTCATCGTCCATCGTGTCGCGGAGATGGAGACCTTGCTCGGCGTCGGGCGTGGCGGGCCAGCGTAGTTTGCCAGGTGCGGGGGCAGTCAGCGCGCGCACGATCGCGTCCGCGACGACCGATGGTTCGGAGCCGCCTGGCGCGGTGGGGCGCAGCCGGTCCGCGAGGTCGGCATACGGGTTGCTCCGGTCGTTGTAGGTGCGCGATTCCAGCTGCATATTCGGGATAAAGGCCGTCTTGATCCCGCCTGGCTCAACGATGGCGACGCGGATGTTGAACGGACGCACCTCATACGCCAGCGACTCCGAGACAGCCTCCAGCGCGAACTTCGTCGCGGGGTAGTACCCATTCAGCGCCACCGCGACGCGCCCCGAGACGGACGACACGTTTACGATGGCTCCCTTCCGCCGCGCGCGCATTGCGGGGAGCGCGGCGCGGGCCAGCGCGCACGCCCCGAAGAAGTTGACATCGAACATTGTGCGGATTTCGGCGTCATCCCCATGCTCGAACGCACTACGGTACGAGTACGCCGCGTTATTGATGAGCGCGTCGAGCGGCCCGACCCGCTCAACGAGCGCCGCTCCCGCCGCGTGATCGGTCACATCGAGTAGCGCGACCTCGCACCCTGCCTCTCGCAGTCGCGCGCCATCCTCCGCGTTTCGCACTGTTGCCACAACGAACGCGCCCTCCTGCATCAGTCGCTCCGCCGTCGCTTGCCCCACGCCGGTAGATGCGCCGGTAACGAGAATACGGGCATCTTTGAGGGTAATCGGATCACTCATGCTGAAGTCCTCCTTGTACTGGTATCCGGGCCATGAATCGTGTCACAATCATCATACGTCGGATTGACGCGACGTGGAGGGAGAAGATCATGCCGAAACCCCACATCTACATTCATCGGGCGGCCGACTGGTACGGGTTGTACATGAACGCCGAGAACGAGGCACGGCTCCGGGAGTTCGCGGACGTCTCCTCAGGCGGCACGCGGGCAGAGCCATACACGCCGGACGAACTAATCCGCGTGCTCGACGGCGTGGACGGCATTCTCTCGCTGAACGGCATCGGCGCGACGGAGATCACGACCGACATACTCGCGGCGGTCGGCACCGTGCGCGGCATTGCCATCTCCCATTGGTGGCACACCGGGCACGTCACGGCACGAGCGATGTGGGAAGCGGCGGGCGTCACCGTGATTGATGCGTCCGACGCCACGACAGACGCGGTCGTCGAGTGGGTGCTCGGCGCGGCGATCATCGGCGTGCGGCGGCTGGTGGAATTCGACCGCCGCTTGAAGTCAGGCGACCGATGGGCAGAACCGGGGCGTCGCGATGCCGGATTGCTCGGCGAGAGCGTTGTCGGGCTGATTGGCGTTGGCCGGGTCGGGCGGGTAGCAGCGGAGCGTTTCAACGCCTTCGGTGCGACGCTGATCGCCTACGATCCATTCCTGTCGGACGATGCCGCCCGCGTGCTCAGCATCCGGCGCGTTGCGCTGGACGAATTACTCGCGACGGCGGATGTCATCTCACTTCACATGGCGGTATTGGACGCGACGCGCGGCATGCTCGGCGCACGGGAATTCGCACGCATCAAGGACGGTACGATCTTCATCAACGCGGCGCGCTCCGCTCTGCTGGATACGTCCGCACTCGTGGCCGAACTGCGCAAGAACCGTTTCCAAGTCTTCCTCGATGTCTACGACACCGAACCGCTCCCGCTCGACGACCCGCTCCGCTCGCTCCCGAATGCTTTTCTCACCCCGCACATCGCGGGTGATACCGTCGGTATGTTCCACCGCTGCGCCCGCATCGCCATCGAACGGCTACAAGAGTATTTCGCGAGTAGTTAGTAACGAGGAGACGATAGGCTCTCAAACCTCGTCGCACGGCCCATCCGAGACCAAAAGGAGACGATCTTCCGCTCTTGAGCGGCAGATAACTCTCCGATTAAGCACCTGATTCCCGCCCACGGGATCGCTTCGTCTTCCCAGCAACGCGGTTACGGGTGATCGCCATAAGATAGAGAACCGCGAGTGATTCCGTGCAATAGAGCCACCAGCGCCAGCGGATGGCTGGTAGGGACATTACCCCAAAAACGAACAGAACATCCGCATACAGCCGCATGTGAATCTCTTCTCGGCGGCTTAGGATGGCATCTACCGCATGTACCAAGACTATACCCCATCCATAGGGGGCACCAAGACGGCTTCTTGCATACGAAATGGCTTTTTCTCGTCCCTCGTCGGAGAGGCCGGGATCAATCAGGCAGGCAAACGAGTGATTATCGAAGTGCGACGCGAAAGGCTCCTCAATGACGCCGCTCGTTGTCGCATGAAGAATATTCCCGCTCCCGCTGAACAAACCCGTGTGGCTCCATACGCTCTGCGTGAAATACATCACAGCCCAACTGATGACCGAACCTCTAGTATGCAGTAAAAACAGATCTCCTGGCTTGAATGTGTAGAGATCAGGAAAGTTAGCTGCGGACATCAGTCGGATATTCGGCACGCGAAAGTGCGCCGGTGCATACCTACCGCGCTGCCTCCTATATTGCCAATAATCAAGCAGCGCGAAAATCAAAGGCTTGTCTTCCTTAGTCGCTCCAACGTACCACAAATTCTATTAGAACTCTCTCCGGTATATATCTAGCCGAAAGGGACCGCTTTCTGTTGCTCCGAAAGTAGGGCTGGACAGAACGTTTCCCTCGCATGCCGCGCGGTTTTGGTCTTGGGTCGCGTTGGCTACGACCGGGCGAGGGGTGACGAGCATCTCAGGAGATGAGTACCAAGGGATTTTGAGACGTTTTGTAGGGATCTGTTCGTCATTCATTGCTTCGTGTTGAGCCAGTCGAGGGCGACAGCGGCAGTCCAGGATTGGTCGAGGGAGCCGAGCGGCTCGCCGGTAAAGGGTTCGTAGTATTCGCCAAAGAGGCCGTCCGCGAGTTGGTCGAGCGACGCCTGGCGTAACACGGCAGCCCGTTCGGTCTCCCCGGCCTGCGTGAGCGCCCACCAGAAGAGCCAGTTCATCACCGGCCAGGTCGGGCCGCGCCAGTAGCGCCGGGAATCGAATGCGGGATCGTCCGGGCTGGTGCTCGGCGGCACCGGCCAGCGGAGGCGCGGATGGCCGAGCCACGCCGGTGAATCGAGCGTCGCGAGGATCGCCGCGCGCCGCTCCGGCGTGAGATGCCCGGCGATCAACGGGGCAAACCCGCCCATCACCTGGACGCGGATCGGCACCCCGGCGCGCAAATCGTAGTCGAGGCAGAGGTTCAGTGTCGGGTCCCAGCGTTCGTTCAGGCCACGTAACCCACGGTCGCGCCATTCGGTGATGAGCGCCCGATCCGCGTCCGGTGCGTCAACGATGTCCGCAATTTCTAGCAGCGCGTCGTTCGCGGCGACGAAGATCGCGCTGAACCAGACGCCCTTGACGAGGAACGGGTTCGTCCGGTAGGTCGTCGCCTCATCGTAGCGTCCCTGCTTCATTACCTCGACGATCCAGAGATAGCGGTCGTACTCCGCCATCGTCGGCCGCATGGACGGATCGGCATGTTTGAGATCGTGCCGTTCGTAGGGTGGCAAATCCCCCACGGTAATCGCCGCCAGCGCGTTGTCCCAGGCGGGCGAGTTGTCCGCGCCGCTCTCCCACGGATGATAGATCGTCACGAGGCCGGATTGCTCCGGGTCGCGGTCAGTCGCGAGGTAGCGATGCCAGGCCAGCAAGCGCGGGTAGAGTTCTCGCAAAAAGGCGGTCGCATCGGCGGCTTCCGCCTCATTCCGCTGTCGGGCGATTTCCCAGATGTATCGGGCGGCAATGGCATGGACGGGTGGCTGGCACATACCGCTCGTCTGCATCCCGGTCGGGATATTCGGCGAGACAGCCGTCCCCCACCGTTCCACGTTCGGAAAGTAGCCGCTCGCCGCCGGGTTGAAGACGATATGTGGCACCATCCCCGTCGCCCACTGCGCGGCGAAGAGCACGCGCAATTCCTGTGCGGCACGGCGGGTATCGAGGTGCGCGAGACCGATGGCAATAAAGGCGCTGTCCCAACTCCATTGATGCGGGTAGAGGCGCGGCGCGGCCTTCGTCCAGCCGCCGAGATCATTCTCGCGCAGTATCTCCGCCGCGCGGACGGCGATCTGCTCCGGTGATCCGCCGAAGGCCTGATTCGATGTGCTCATTTGCTTGCAATCTCCCGGTGCGTCGCCGGATCGAACCAGCGCAGTTTGTCCCACTCCGGTTGCAGCCAGAGCGCCCCGTTCGTTTCAATCGGGAAATCGGTGCGCGTCAGCACCTTGATGCGCTGATCGCCGACGACTGCCGTGATGAGCAGATTCGACCCGACCGGCTCGATCACCTCGGCGCGGGCGGCGAGGGCATCCGTGACCGGTTGCAGACCGGCCTGGATATTCTCCGCGCGGATGCCAACGAGCACGTCGCCATCGTGCGCGGCTGCCAGACCTGCAGGCGCATCGAGCAGATGCTCGCCGATGGCGACGCGCGCGTGCCCATTCGCGTGATCGAGCCGCCCACGCAGGAAGTTCATCGGCGGGTTGCCGATGAAACTGCCGATGAACTCGGTCGCCGGGTTGGTGTAGACTTCCATCGGCGTGCCGCATTGGATGATCTCGCCGTCGCGCATTACGGCGATCCGGTCGCCCAAACTGAGCGCCTCAACCTGATCGTGCGTGACGTAGATCGTCGTCGTCTTAATTTCCTGGACGAGTCTCTTCAGTTCGCTGCGGAAATTGAGCCGCAGAAGTGCGTCGAGGTTGGAGAGCGGTTCGTCCATCAGCAGCACGGATGGCTCCATAACGATCGCGCGCGCTACTGCGACACGCTGCCGCTGTCCGCCGGAGAGTTGCGCCGAGTACCGGTCCAGATATGGCGTTAGTTGCAGGAGATCGGCGGCGCGCTCGACCTTGCGGCCGACCTCGCTTTTCGGTGTGTGGTGCATTCGCAGGCCGAAGGCGATATTGTCGCGCACCTTCATGTGCGGGAAGACAGCGTAACTCTGGAAGACCATCGCGATGTCCCGGTTGCGCGGCGGCAAGTCGGTGACATCGCGATTACCGATCAGGATGCTCCCGCTGTCCGGATATTCCAATCCTGCGATCATCCTGAGGAGCGTCGTTTTGCCGCAGCCGCTGGGGCCGAGTAGCACCATGAATTCGGTGTCGGCGATTCTCAGGTCAACGCCGTTGACAGCGGGTTGCTTGCTCCCCGCGAAAGTCTTGACGATGTTCTGGATGTTGATCTCGGCCATTAGTACCTCAGTTCCGAGTTCGGAGTTCGGAGTTCGAGGTTCAGAGACCGGAGTCGGTATCTCATCGAACACCGAACACCGAGGTAGTGGGTCAGTTTGAGCATTCGAGCCAGTCGTGACAAGGCCAAAAACGTCAAACTGACCCACTACC
>JAABUZ0100005997.1_pt1 | contig 15507 bp, 13 predicted proteins | sample 5562091 | NCBI WGS metagenome assembly JAABUZ01 (sample SAMN12813069, study PRJNA571459) | rock metagenome | isolation source: Antarctica rocks | place: Antarctica: Victoria Land, Linnaeus Terrace sud | collected 2015-12-21 | reverse complement strand
GTTTGCGACTGAGCCTCATCTCTCGAACGATGTCGGCCCCGGTGTGGCCGGCTTCCTGAAGAGATTGACTTGGGCGAACATCTGTTGCCGACGAACCCATCTCGCTTGCCTGGCAAGTCGCTGCTGATCTCCCGTCGCCGGCATCACATCGACGCTCAATGTCGTCGACCCAAAAGCAGTACTGGGCGGGACCCGAACGGACCACTCGAAGTGGCTGAGCTGTTTCTCAATCGCCTCCCGGAGGTTCTGGATCAGATGAAAGCGATCGGCAACTTGTTGGGCCTGCGGAGCACCGCGCCGGGCAGCCTCGGCGTAGAGGCCGCAGCGGTCACGGCTGACGATCTGAACGCTAGGGTGCTGGTCCAACCATGCCGCAGCGCTGGAAGCCGATCTGGTCTTCAGCACATCCAGAACCGTCCCGCGTGCGTATTCCGAAGATGCCGCCCGGGTATTCCAACCCTAATCCGCGCACCATTCCAATCTGATGGCGCCCACCATTCCGATCTGATGGCGCCCAGGGAGAACGGTCTCGTAGGCCACGTTCGTCATGTCACGCTGATGAAGTCTGGGTCAAGCAATCGAACTCTCCAGCCAGCATTTTTGGTTTAGTCGCGCCCGTATCCACGGGGCGGCTCGCACGCGGCGAGGTCGGTGAGGTCGAGGTCGACGACGGCCTCGAGTGCGGTGGCGGTTCGGCTGTCGCGGAGGCCCTCGGGGAGCGTCGTGAGCCACTCAGCTCGACTTTCCGCAATTTCTGTCCTGTGCGGGACTATGTGGCGGTCCAGAAGATGTCCTCGGCGGCGATGAACTCGAGGGCGCGATCGATCGATAGAGCTGCGCGTCCGAGCGGCCCGGCGCGGGTCCATCGCTCTTTCCAAAGCGACCAATAGAGAACTTCGACACGGTCGTCCTGCCCAGCCAGCCGAAACCGCGCGATCGGCTGACCGGATGCGGCATCATATAATGTATAGCCGCGGTTGCGCCGCTCGGCGAGCAACGCCCCACGATGACAGGGGAACGTCTCGATACGCTGAATGATCGGATCGGTCATCAGCGACGATACCCTGGCCGGATCGCTCGTGTCGTCCCGGATGGAAGGACTCTTGCGGCGGCGGCGGCGGTCGATTCCAAGGCTGCGATGAAAGCGAATCGCCCTGGCGCCGTCGCGGTGCCCGCCCCGCCCCTGGTTCCGCCAATCCTGGCGGCGTGGCTGTCGATCTTCCGTCCATGCTTTACCGCTCCGGTCTGGCGGCACGTTCTGATCCTGGTCGCCGGCGCGGTGCTGGCGCCCGGCAAACGGACCGTCACCCAGGCGTTGCGGGTCATGGGGCTGAGCGATGATCCCGGCTTCGGCCGCTATCATGAAGTCCTGAACCGGGCGCGTTGGGATGCACGCGCGCTGGCCCGGCGGTTGCTGCTCCATGTGCTGGACCGCTTGCTGCCCGCCGGGCCGGTGGTGATCGGCATCGATGACACGATCGAGCGCCGCTGGGGCGCTCGGATCAGCGCGCGCGGCATCTATCGTGATCCTGTGCGCTCCTCGAAGGGACATTTCGTCAAGACCAGCGGCCTGCGCTGGCTGTCGCTGATGGTCATCGTGCCAATTCCTTGGGCGGCACGGCGATGGGCGCTGCCGTTCCTCACCGTCCTGGCGCCGTCGGCGCGATGGAGCGAGGAAAACGGCAAGCGGCACAAGACCCTGACCGCCTGGGCTCGGCAGGCGATCCTGCAAACCAAGCGCTGGTTGCCGGACCGCACACTGATCTTCGTCGGCGACAACGGCTTCGCCGCTCTGGATTTGCTCGCCGCCGTGCGCCGCCACGTCTGCGTGATCACCCGGCTGCGGCTCGATGCCAATCTGTTCAAACCCGCCCGCCGACGCAGACCAGGCCAACGCGGCCGCCCCCCTCTGAAAGGGCGCGCATTGCCGAAACTCGGCGCCGTCCTGAACAACCCGAAGACGACCTGGACCACGGTGATCGTGTCTCAATGGTACGGCGATCAACAGCGCTCGTTACAAACCGCGACCGGCACTGCGCTCTGGTATCACAGCGGCATCCCGCCGGTGCCCATCCGTTGGGTGCTGGTCCACGATCCGCTCGGCGAGCATGACCCACAGGCGTTCCTCAGCACCGATCTCGATGCAGCACCCGAGACGATCCTGCAGTGGTTCGTCTCCCGCTGGCGGGTGGAGACCACATTCCAAGAGGTCCGTGCTCATCTCGGCGTCGAAACTCAACGCCAATGGTCCGATCTCGCCATCCTGCGGACAACCCCGGCATTGCTCGGGCTATTCTCGTTGATCACCGTCTGGGCCACCGAATTAGCAATGGCGGACGGCGGCACGCTCCGCTCTCACGCCGCCGCATGGTATCGAAAGAAGGACCCGACCTTCAGCGACGCCATCGCCGCCGTCCGCCGCGTGCTGTGGTCACCGCCGGATTTTTCGATGTCCCGGACGATGGCCGATACCGTCATAATGCCCGTCCGCTTGCTCAAACGATTCGTGGAGACTCTCTCGCTCGCAGCTTGAGATGCGGAAAGTCGAGCTCAGCGTATCCGGCCTGAAGCGCCAGCAGTTCGTTGACTGCATCCCGCCAACGCTGCGGTCGGCTTCGGCGATCGGCTGGGCGGCGCGTTCGGGTAATCACCGTGACAGGATCCATCACGTGGCGAACGCGATAGCGGGCTTGACGCTCGGCGTTGCTCAATGCCTGCTCGCCAGCGGGTTTACGGCCTCTCGGCATGGCTCTGTTCTCCGTTACAGTAACGCATTGCAGTGGGAGTTCAGCTCACGGCGCGCTGCTTGCGCAGGCTCTCGCCCTTGAGTTCGATGCGGTGCGCGTTGTGGATGAACCGGTCCAGGATGGCGTCGGCCAGGGTCGGGTTGCCGACGATCTCGTACCAGCGGTCGATCGGCACCTGGCTGGTGATGATCAGCGCCCCGGCGCTATAGCGGTCCTCGACGATCTCCAGCAGATCGCGCTGCTGTTCGGCGATCAGCGGCTCCGGCCCCCAATCGTCCAGGATCAGCAGGTCGACCCGGGCCAGTTGCTTCAACAGCCGGGCATACCGGCCATCGCCGCGGGCCAGCGCCAGCGCGGCAAACAGCCGCGGCACCCGCTGGTAGAACACCGACAGGTTCTCCCGGCAGGCTTTGTAGCCGAGCGCACAAGCCAGCCAGGATTTGCCGACGCCGGCGGGACCGGTGAGGAGACAATGCCGTCGCTCGCGGATCCAGTCGCAGCTCGTCAGTTTCAGGAACATCGCTCGGTCCAGACCGCGCGGCGTTCGGTAGTCGACGTCCTCCACCGCGGCCAAGTGGCGCAGCTTGGCGGCCTTGGCTCGCCCTTCGAAGCGCTTCTGCTGTCGCAACGTACTCTCGCGCTCGAGCAGAATGCCGAGCCATTCGGCATGGCCGAGTGCCGCGCTCTCCGGGTTGTCTGCCAAGTCGCGAAAGCCCTTGGCCATGCCATGTAGGCCGAGGTCGGCGAGCAGGTCGAGCGTGGGATGTGTCAGCAAGATCAATCTCCTAATGGTAGTAGCCAGAGCCGCGGATGTTCGTGTGCATCAGCGGCGCGTCGTCGGTCGGCCCGGCCGATGACGCCGTTTGGTTCAGCCGATGTTTGAGGATCGAGGCGACCGAGGCGTAGGACAGCGCGCCGATCTCGACCGCCCGGTTGCTGGCCGCCTCAACCCGGGCGGCCTCCAGGCCACGGAATAGCCGCAGGATCCCAAGGCAGGTGCGGAAGCCTTGCTCGGGGTGCGGCCGCCGGGCCATCACCGCGATGATCAGCGCTTCCGTGGCCGGCCCAATACTGCGGGCGTCGCGCTGCAGACGCTCCGGCGTCCACTCGGCATACCGCCGGTGCGCGCTCGGCATGTGCTCGGTATGGGTGCCGTGCCGCGGACCGCCATAGCGACGGGCGTGTGCCGCCACGCGCTTGCCGCGATGGAACACTTCAATCGTGCGCTGCGTGGCCCTGGTGTCGACCTGTTCGCGGATGAGCGCGTGCGGCACCGAATAGAAAAAGTCTTGCACCTCGACGTGGTAGTCGATGCCGACGCGGGCGAGGTGCCACTCGGCATATTCGAAGTCATCCTGCGGCAGTGCTCGCATCACCGGACGCTCGATCGTATCGAACAATTGGCGGCGGCTCATACGCAGGCGCCGCATCTCGCGGCTGTTCATCCGCTCGACTGCGGCTGCGATGGCGGCATTGCACTCGGCCAAAGAAAAGAACGTCACGTTGCGCAGACGCCCGAGGATGTACGACTGTGCGAACCGCACGCCCGCCTCTACGGCAGCCTTGTCCCGAGGGCGTTTTGGCCGGGCTGGGAGAATGCCGACACCATAATGCGTCGCCATCGCCCCGTAGCTGCGGTTCACCTCGGGGTCGTAGAACGACGCCTTGTGCACGGCGTTTTTGAGATTGTCGGGCACCAGGAGCCGCGGGGACGCACCCCAGAATCGGAACATGCGCACGTGCGCGCCGATCCAGTCTGGCAAGGTCTGCGTCCAGGTGGCTTCGGCATAGGTCAAGCTGGAGGCGCCGAGCACGGCGACGAAGATTTCCGCCGTGCTCACCTCGCCGGTCACTGGGTCTATGATCGGCACAAGCTTGCCGGAGTAATCCACGAATGCCTTGTGCCCAGCGGCGTGCTGCTGGCGCATAGTCGGCGACAGGCGCCGCTCAAACTCGCGGAAGAGCTCACAAAACCGGCTGTACGCGTAGCCCTCCGGGTGAACCCCGCGGTATTCCTCCCACAGCACCAGCAGGTTCACCCCGGGCCGCTTGAGCTCACGCACCAGCGCCGACCAGTCCGGTTCAGCGTGGAACCGCGCCCCGGCTCGAACACCGCCGTTGACGAACAGCCGCGCCATCAAGCTATCGTCGGTCACGTTTGCCGCCAGCGGCCAAACAATCCCAGCCGCAGCCGCTCGGCTCAGATACTCACGCACCGTGCTCGGCGCCACGCCCAGCTCATACGCGATCTCCCGCGTGCTCGCTCCGGCACTGAAGCGCATCGTGAGCAACTGCTTAATCGCTTAATCCGCCGCATGGACAGCCTCTGTGTCGGCATCCCGCCCCTCCATCGATTGCGATGGCGGCACTGGAAGCCAGGTCATTGCTGACCCGCGAGACAATCCTTTCCCGGATGCCCTCTACCCCGCTGGGGTGGGCGGCATCATCGGAACGGTGGGCGGCTTGAGATTGGAACGGTGGGCGCCATCACGTCGGAACGGTGGGCGGCATCAGATTGGAATAGGTGGGCGGCTTACGTCGGAATCCGCATCCCGCGTTCCAGGTCGACCAGGATCGTGCCGTAGCTCTGCCCTCTGCGCCACGCCCAATCATCAATGCCGATGACGCGGGGTGACGGTTGAGACCGGCAATCCTTCGCCGCCTGCTTCAGATCCCGCAAGATGGTGTCGTCGCTTACCGATAAGCCGAACCGCTGCATCAGCCTTTCGGCCGGGCGCCCTCCAGCGCTGTGACCAATCAGCCGAACCAGGTCCGTCACTCGGCGGGTGCGCTGGGCAAATGGCGCCACAACCGCCGCCGGCATGCGCTCGGCGAAAACTCGCCGCGAACAAACGGAGTTGCGGCATCGCCAGCGGCCCGCTCTCAGCTTGAGCGTCACCGGCACCCCTTGGACTGGGAGGTCCTGAACACGCCTAATATATGAGCTGTGCCGTGAGATGGATACGGTTCCGCAGCGTGGACAGGCTGGACGTTCCTCGCTTATGGCCTCAACGATCCATCGCTCCCGATTAAGAGTAGCTTCAACAACCCTGATCCCTGGACCGATCGTCCAGCATCTATCTTCGTTCATCCAACCAATATGGGCTCTCTACATAGCCGCTGCCGTGCATACCGGCATGGCGGCAATTCCTCTTTCGGTGCACCAAGGTTGAGGAAGACCCTCTTTGAAGGAAACTGACAGAATCGGAACCAATGGCTGCAATCGTCGGAATGCGTAGATGAACAGCGGAACGAAGCCGTGCGTCTCGCCGAGACGGGGTCTGGGGAGCAACGGAACAAAGGAACGCAACACCTACGCGCCACCAGCGCTGCGGCGATGGCGCCCGCGCTCATCGCGCCGCCTTCAGCCGATCGGCCGTGCGTGTGACGGGTGCGTTCCTCACGATCGACGAAGGCATCACGTTGGATTTGTCATCTGACGGATTGGCGTCCGCATCATCAAACTCGCCGAACGTTCCAGGGATAGCGAACTGAACCGGCAAGCACGCCTTGCAGATCGGCGCGATAGGCGGTCTGCGGGAGGTAGATGCCCAGCGGCACAGTCGGCATGTCGCGGAGGGCGAGTTGTTCGACCTGCCCAGCGACTTTCTCCGCTTCAGCGGGGGACTCGGCGGATAACCAGTTCTGCACCAGGCGTTCCATCTCCGGACTGTCGTACCAGCCCGGCCAGCCACGCGCGCCCTCGCCGCGGATCGTCGTGTTGAGGACCGGGTTGGCGATAGAGATCGATGGCCAGGAGGAATGGAAGATGCTCCATCCGCCCCGGTCGGCTGGCTCCTTGGAGAGACGGCGCTTCAGCAGCGTACCCCAATCCATCGTCTGCAGATCAACCTTCATGCCCGCCTGCTTCAGCAGGTCCGCCGTCACTTCGCCCAGCGGGTAGAGCTCTGCGCTGTCGCTCGGGTTGAGGATGACGATCGTCTCGCCGGCGTAGCCGGCAGCCTGCAACGCTGCCGCGTATTTCGCCTTCTGGCCGGCAAGTGCGGCGATCACGTCTTTGCCGATCTCGGCATGGCCCGGCAGGGTGCAGGGAAAGATGGCCCGACAAACAACGCTTGGCACCTCGCCGCTGCCGGTGACGGTCGCAAGATAGTCCGGCTGATTGACGATCGCGGCGACGAAGCGCCGCAAACCCGGCTTGTCGAACGGCGGCGTCACCGTGTTGAAGCGCAGAACGAGTTCGGTGCCGAGCGGATCGGCGGTCAGCCGCGTGATCTTGTTGTCCTGACCAAAGATGGGAAGCAGGTCGGCGCTTGGATGTTCGAGCCAGTCCACCTCGCCGGACTGCAGCGCGGCCGCCGCCGTCGCTTGGTCAGGTATGACCTGCCAGGCGATGCGCGCGAAGTGCGCGACCTTGCCGCCGGACGTCCATTCGGGCTTCTCCGGCCGCGGCACGTAGCCGTCGAACTTCTCGTACATCATGCGCGATCCCGGCACGTAGTCGCTCGCCAGGAAGCGGTAGGGACCCGAACCGATCATCTCCGTCACCTGTATGCTCGGCGGCGTCCTAGCGAGCCTCTCCGGCATAATGAAGGCCGGGGACGAGTGCGGCTTGCCAAGGGCCTCGAGCAGGCGCGGGAAGGGACGTTGCAGGTGGACCTTCAGCTCCCGGTCGCTCGCCGCCTCGTATCGATCCACCGCAAGGGCCAGCGTCTTGCCGAACGTATCGATCTGGCTCCAGCGCAGGAGACTGGCCACACAGTCCGCAGCCCGGACCGGACTGCCGTCGTGGAACTTTAGCCCCTCGCGCAGCCGAATGGTCCAGACTCGGCCGGCCGCCGAGACGTCGGCCCTCTCGGCCATCTGCGGCTTCGGCTTGAGTTGCGCGTCGACACCGTACAGCGTGTCGAACACGTAGTAGCCGTGCTGCACGGCTACGAGCGCGGTGGAGAAGACGGGATCGAGCGAGACGAGGCTCGTAGAAGGCACGAACCGCAGCGTCTGCGCGCCGCGGTCCTGGGCGATTGCTGGGGTCGTCAGCGCCGTCGCTGCGGCAGCCGTCATCAGCGTTCGGCGAGTGAGTGTCACACTGTCCTCCTCCGTGGGCGCAGCAATCATCCACGTCAAAGGTTCTCAACACAATGACCGGAAGGTGCGGCTTGGGGGAGCTGCTTAATAAGCGGTAAAGAGGCCGTCGCAGCGAGCGGGACCGAACATGATCCAGCAGGAGTACGACTACATTATCGTCGGCGGCGGCTCGGCCGGTGCGGTGCTTGCCGCGCGGCTCAGCGAGGACCCGCCGGTGCGCGTGCTCCTGCTGGAAGCGGGTCAGGATCTGCGCACGGCAGACACCCCGGAGCACATCCGCATCCCGAATCCCATGCGCGCCATTGCGGACAACGATTTCCGCTGGCCCAGGCTGATGGCGCGCCGCACCGAGCGGCAGGAGCCGGCCCTGCTGTGGCGCGGGCGGGCGATGGGCGGCAGCTCCACCATCAACGGTCAGATCGCCATCCGTGCGGTGCCTGACGATCTCGATCGCTGGGCGGCAATGGGCTGCTCGGGGTGGGGCTGGGACACCATGCTGCCGTACTTCTGCAAGCTCGAGACCGACATGAACTTCGGCGACGCGCCCTATCACGGCAATGACGGTCCGATCCCGGTCTACCGCGCCCCGCTTGAGGACTGGGGCAGCGTGGATCGCGGCTTGCGGGAGGCAGCACTCGCGCTTGGCTACGGGTGGTGCGAGGACCATAACGCGCCGGAGGGCACCGGCGTGTCTCCCTACGCGATCAACAGCGTGGCCGGGCTGCGCATTTCCACCAACGACGGCTACCTGGAGCCGGCGCGAGGGCGCAGCAACTTGCAAATCCTTGGTAACGCGCTGGTCGAAGCCGTAGAGATTGAGGGCAACCGGCCGCATGCCAGCGGAGTGCGGGTGCGGTGCGGCGGGGCGACGCATTCGCCCCGCGCTGCGCGGGAGGTGGTCCTGTGCGCCGGCGCCATCCATTCCCCGGCGATCCTGCAACGGTCCGGCATCGGTCCGGCCTTCCTGCTCACGGAACTCGGAATCGCCGTTCGGTGCGACCGCCCCGTGGGCGAGAACCTGCTCGATCATCCAATCATCGGAGCGCTGCTGCACCTGCGAGATGACGCCCGGGTGGGCACGCTGATGCACCGGCATACCAATTGCTGCCTGCGCTACTCCTCTGGCTTCGCCGACGCTGGCGAGAACGACATGATCATGATCGCCGGCAATCTCGCCGGCGCCACCTTGAGCAAGAGTGGGCCGAACGCGGCTCTGGGCCGCATCGCCGTCTCTGCTTATCAGGCGTTCAGCCAGGGTCGCGTCCGCATCACTTCGCCCGATCCGACGCTTGATCCGAACGTGGAGGAACGGATGCTGTCCGACCCGCGCGACCTGCTGCGCATGCGCGATGGGGTGCGGCGGCTGCGTGAGATCTGCCTGCAGCCGGCGATCGCCGCGATTGCCGAGCGGGTTGAATACGGCACGACTGGCCGATCGGTCGCGGAGGAGATGGACGACGAAGCGCTCTGCGAGTGGCTGCTGGGGCAGTGCGGCGACGCCCAGCACGCGAGCGGCACTTGCCGAATGGGAGCGGCCGACGATCCGCGAACCGTGGTTGACCCGGAATGCCGCGTGATCGGTTGTACGGGGTTGCGGGTGATCGATGCTTCCATCATGCCCGAGGTGCCTCGCGCCAACACGCATCTAACCACGGTGGCGATCGCTGAGCGTATGGCCGACGAGCTGCGGGGAGCAACATCAGCGCAGGCAGGCAGGCGGCCAGCCGTCGGTCAGGTGGCAGCGCTGGCCGCCTCATCAATCAGGCCGGCGTAGAGACCGCACAGGGGACCATCGAGGCAACCGACATCTTCTCGATGGTTAAGCTATTTGCCCCACTTGCTCGGAAGCAAACATTGCGGCGCGTGATTCTGCTCGGCGGCTTTGCGCCTATTTCAGTCGTTCAGTTGCGCTTGTGCTAGCCCCGAAAGAGGAAGCGCGGCCAGGGCTGTTCAACGCTGGTTGGGGGCTACGACGTGAGTCCGAAATGCCAAATGGCTCCGGCAATGCACCGTCGGGATAGCGCGGAGGGTTCCCGAATCGGCTAATCTCTGACTCCTGGGGCGGTAACCGAATCGGAGGTTGCCGTGACGACGCTCGCCCCATTCATGAGCCTGCTGGAGGACGTGCCCGACCCGCGCCGTGCCGAGGGCAAGCCCTACAAACTGCCGCACGTCCTGCTGTTCTCCACTCTCGCCATCGTCAGCGGCTGCAACTCCTATCGCGGCATCGTCACCTTCATCGCTGTCCACCGTCGCCGCCTCAATAGCGTCTTCGGGCTGAACTGGCGCCGCGCGCCGGCCCACACCGCCATCCGCTATATCCTGCAGGGACTGGCCGCCAATGCCGTCGAAGCCGTTTTCCGCCGTCATGCCGCAGCGCTGCAGGGCGCTTGTGCGGGTACTGCACGCGCCAGCCTCGCGCTGGACGGCAAGACGCTGCGCGGCAGCTTCGACAATTTCCACGATCGTGCCGCCGCACAGGTGCTCAGCGCGCTCGCCACCGATACCGCTCTCGTGCTCGCCCATGTCGACATCACCGACAAGTCCAACGAGATCCCGGCCGTGCAGGCTCTGCTCGCCGAACTCGGCATCGCCGGTCGTCTCGTCACGCTCGATGCGCTGCACTGTCAAAAAAACAGTCCGGGCCGCCGCTGAGGCCGACGTCGGTCTGATCGTCCAGCTCAAGGACAACCAGCCAGGTCTGCATCGGCAGGTTCAGCTTCGCTGTGCCAACGCGCAGCCGCTCGGCAGCGCGAGCAGCACCGACAGGGCGCGCAACCGACACGAACGCCGCAGCGTCGCCGTGTTCGATCCCGCCGACAGTATCGCCGACCCAGACTGGCGCGCCCACGTCGCCGCAATCATCCGCGTCGCGCGCAATGTCCTCACTCGCAGTGCCGCCACCGGCATGTGGCACCGCACGATCCATACCGCCTACTACCTGTCCAACGCCGCAATCACCGCCGAGGCCGCCGCCGCCGCCATCCGCGCGCATTGGACGATAGAGAACACCTCGCACCACAGCCGCGACGTCACCATGCGCGAGGACGCGTCCCGCATCCGGTGCAATCCGGGCGTATTCGCCCGATTGCGCAGCTTCGGCTACAACATTCTTAAGGCGAACCAAACAGACACGCTCGCCCAGGACCGCTATCGCGCCGCGCTCGGCGGCATCAAAACGCTGCTCAGACTGGCCGGTGAACGGAAGCGTTGAACAGCCCTGCCCCAACCACGGTCAAAAAGAGGACGGATCCTGCTTATGACCGAGGGCATTCAGGGGCAGGGTCAAGCCGGCTTGGCTGTGCAGGCCTAAGAGGCTGACCCGGAATGACATCGGAATGGTCTCCCATTGCTAATCAGCGGCTTGGCGATAGCTTAACCGCCGTTTGCGGTCGGTTGCTGCGAGGGGGTTGCGTAATTCCAGCGGCTTCGATTCTCTCGTGGTTGCGAAGACACGATGGAATAACTCGATGGCCTGGACTGAAATCACGCGTGCCAAATATCGCCGCGACGGCTTGCGCTATGCAAGCGATACTAAAGACGCCGAGTGGGATGTGATTGAACCGCATCTGCCAGCGGCGGCGCGTCAGGGTCGGACGCGCGAGACCGACTTGCGAGATGTGGTGGATGCGATCTTCTACATTGCGCAATCCGGCTGCCAGTGGCGCCTCCTGCCCAAGGAGTTTCCGCCGTTCACGACGGTGCAGCGCTATTTCTACGCATGGCGAGATAACGGCGCGTGGCAGAGCATCAATCATGCCATGCTGATGTCGGTGCGCGAGGCCGCGGGTCGCCAGGCAAGTCCGACCGCAGGGGTGATCGACAGCCAATCGGTCAAGACCACCGAGTCTGGCGGCCCGCGTGGATACGCGGCAGAGAAGATGATCAAGGGGCGCAAGCGCCACATTCTGACCGACACGATCGGCCTGCCGGTCGGGATGATCGTTCACCCCGCCGATGTTCAGGACCGCGACGGCGCACCAGGGTTGCTGGCAAGCGTTCGCCGCACCTTTCCGTGGTTGCGCCATGTCTTCGCCGACGGCGGCTACGCCGGTGACAAGCTGCGCAGTGCCCTCGAACACCTCGGCGATTGGACGATCGAGATCGTCAAGCGCTCCGACACGGCAAAGGGCTTCGTTCTCCTGCCGCGGCGTTGGGTTGTCGAACGCACCTTCGCCTGGCTCAACCGCAACCGTCGCCTGGCCAAGGATTTCGAGGCGACGATCCAGAGCGCGACCGCTTGGCTCTACATCGCCAGCGTCAAGCTGATGTCTCGGCGCTTGGCGATCGCATAACCGCCGTGACGGACCCGACTCTTCAGCTCAATCAATGCAATAAACGTTCTATCGGCGTTCCGAGTCCGACTCTAACCACTATCCCGTCGCGGAGCGTCCGCGGCCATCGGCCGCGGCAGCGCCGGGCAGCCGCGACAGGGACCGGCTGGGACCGGCTTCGGTGATCATGGCGATGAGCATGCCTGCGACGCAGAGACAGACGCCGAGGACAGCTAGGCCCATGGAGAAGCTGTTGGACTGCGTGCGGACGTAGCCCACAACGAACGGTCCCACGAAGGCGCCCAGCACCCCGATCCCGTTCATGATGCCCGACACGGCGCCGGCAAGGTGACGGGGGACGATGTCGCCCGGGATCGACCATAGGATAGGCTGCGAACCGTAGAGCATGGCGCCGGCCAGGGTGAGCAGCGCCATGTTCATGACGAGCCCGTTCCCCGTGTAGGTCAGTGCCGCCACGAGCAGGGAGCCGCCACAGATTAGGATGGGCCAGGCTGCGAAAGTCCGGCGATCGCGGGACCGATCGGACCAGCGGGTGAGGAACTGCATGGCGACGATGGCGGCCGCGAACGGCACGGCGCTGAGCCAGCCGATGGTGGCCTGGCTCAGGCTTGCATCCTGGTGAAGGACACTGGGCAGCCAAATGATGAAGCCCAGGAAGCCGATGTTCCAGAAGAACACGGCAACGCAAAAGATGAGCACCGAACGCCGAGCCATCTGCGCGCCTAGCGTAGAGCCGGTTTCGGCGGCGGCCGGAAGCTCGGGCTCCGCCTCCAGCCGGGCAACTAGGGCGCTGCGGTCGGCGGTGCTCAACCACCGCGCCGTCTGGGGCGATGCAGCGACGCCCCACAGCCAGACCGCGGCCCAGATGATGGGGAAGATGCCTTCCACGATGAACAGGCTGCGCCAGGAGCCATGCTCCAGTACATAGCCAGCGATAGGGCCGCTGAGCATCGCAGCAAGAGGATAGGCGAGCTGCCAGACGCCATTGGCGCGAGCCCGCTCGGAGGGGGCGAACCAGGTGCGGACGAACAGCAGCATAGTGGGGAAGATGCCGCCTTCGAAGAAGCCGAGGGCGAAGCGGACGAAGGCGAGTTGGGTGGGCGTCTGGATGAAGCCGAGCGCGATCTCGGCGGTGCCCCACAGCAGCATGAGGACGGCGATGAGGGCACGGCCATAGCCGCGGTCGGCGATCCAGCCGCCGAGCGGCTGCGAGATGCCGTAGCCCAGGAAGAGCACACCCGATACGAAGCCGAGTGCGCTTTGATCGAGCTTCAGCTCCGCGCCCATGGTGGGGATGGCAAAGCCGATGTTGGTGCGGTCCATGAAGGCGATGATGAAGGCGACCATCATGACTGGCAGTAGGCGGGTCCAGCGAGAGAGCAAGGCAACCTCCCTTATTTTCTTATGGGTTTTTGGTCTCGTGCGGCGGCGGCCGGCCCGGTTCAGGCCGGGGCGGTGGGGTATGAAGCGTGGTCGAACACGCGCGGGTCGTGCGATGGCAACACGAGGGCACCCAGCGCCGCCAGGCGGTTGAAACTGCGCTCGCAGGCGTAGAGGTCGGTGTGGTTACCGTTGGGTATGCGGGTGCCGTCGCCTGGCCAGTTTTCTTGCAACGGGACGAGGTCGCCGGGCAGCAGATGCGGACCGGTCGCGGTGTTGACGAGAACGCCTTGCGAGCCGCTCGTGTGGCCCGGCAAAATGACGGTCGAGAGCCCAGGCATAATGACGCTGTCACTCTCGAGTGGCACGTAGCGGCCGAGGATATGGACCCAGGGCGGCAAGCGGCCGGGCTGGTTGACTTCATAGATGGCGCGCTGGAACGGTACGGGGCAAACGGCTTCCTGCAACTCCTGGAGTTGCACGTGGAAGGTGGCGTTGGGGAACAGGCGCGCGTCGCCGACGTGGTCGTTGTGAAGATGGGTCAGGATGACGGTCTCGACAGCCTGTGGGTCGATACCGTGCCGGGCGAGTTCGAGCGGAAGGAAGTGGTCGGGGTCACCGGGGCGGTAGTGCTGGGGGGCCACGGCGCGGGGTCCAGGGCCCGTGTCGACCAGGACGGGGCCGCCGGGTCCCAGGAGCAGCCAGGCGATGCAGGGAGCGTCGATCCGGGCGTCGATCCGCGGGCTGCTTGGGGACGCTCGATACAGGAAGCTGCCCACTGCGTGATTGATCACGTGGCCGCAGCGCAGCGGCACGATCCGGAAATCAACCACGGGATGGCACGAAGGCGGGCGCAAAGCCGGACACGAGATCGCGCATCCGGGTCACGGCCGCCTCGGGCGCGGTGAAGACGGGGGTGTCGACGGTGGCGCGGACGGCGGCGGCGGCGCGAGAGGTGGAGAAATGAGCGAGCATGATGGCGTCGCAGCCGGCCAGCCGCGCTGCATATTCGGCGACCAGGCGGTTGTGCGTGTCGGCATCATCCGCGCGCAGGCGGTCGATGGCGTCAGGCACGACAATTGTGGTCAGTGTCGCCCTGGATCCGACACTTGCGACGTATTCCTCGAACTCGTCCGTCATCGTGGGGACGGACGGCCCAAACGTGGCCAGCATGCCGATGGTGCTCTGGGCGGCATTCCCGGCGGCGACTGCGGCATGGAACATGGCCTCGTTCGGCTTGAGCACGGGGATTTCGAGCGACGCGGCTAGCTGGTCGATGGCGGGGCCGAAAGCGGAGCAAGTAAGGACTCGGAAGGATTTAACCGAATCGGCTCGCATTGGAAGAACGGGGTTTATCAGCGTGTTATGCTGCTCCGGTCGATCAGTTGATTGCTGACGACCCCTAACAAGAATGCCGTCCGCGTCCATGGCGGCGCCGTACTGCCCGAAGGCGATGAAGCGGGAGATCATGCGCGCCGAGAGATCGGTTTCGCGGGCGCGGTCGATGGTGAGGCCGTCGTCGAGCAGGTTGACGATTTCGGCGTCTGGCCAAGCGGACGCGAAGGCGGTCTGAACGGGCGCCATGGCGATTGGGGTCGCGTGCAGCAGGACGATACGCGGTGCTTTGGCCATGGTCGTTCCCGTGGGTCGTTGCCGTCGCGGCCGCATGGCGGGACATTCCTGCCTGACCGTTCTTGTAAGCGCGTACAGTAGGCGCGCGAATTTCGGGGCGTCAATCGTCTTTGTTGCGCCGTGCGCGCAGGGGCGGGGCAGTGCTCCCGCGGACAATCAACTCGGCTGGGATCAGCGTCTCACGCACGGTCGGCTGCCCGGCCATACGGGCCAGTAAATACTGCGCGGCGGCCCGGCCGATCTCGCTCGCATGGACCCGGATCGTGGTGAGCGGCGGGCTGAGATAGGCGGCGTAGTCGGAGTCGTTGAAGCCGATGACGGAGAGCCGGCCGGGCACGTCAATGCCTTGGGCACGGGCCTCGATCAAGACGCCGAAGGCGAGCTGGTCGGTGCCGCAGACGATG
>JAABUZ0100005995.1_pt1 | contig 15511 bp, 16 predicted proteins | sample 5562091 | NCBI WGS metagenome assembly JAABUZ01 (sample SAMN12813069, study PRJNA571459) | rock metagenome | isolation source: Antarctica rocks | place: Antarctica: Victoria Land, Linnaeus Terrace sud | collected 2015-12-21 | reverse complement strand
ACCGCCCGGCCAGCATATCCAGCACGCCGTCGAACACGCCCTGGCTCATCCCCGCATACGGTGCCGCACTCCGCACAAGTCCTAGCAGCCCGTCATAGCTGATCCCCGGGCTCGACTCTTCCTCCGTCTTTCCCTCGGATCTCCGCTCCGCATCCGCCACCCCCAGCGGTGGATGCGCGACAATCGCCACCATCTGCTGCGCCAGCACATCGATCGGGTTGCGCAAAAAGCGCGTCGACTCCACGTGCCCCTCATGCATCGCCTTTGTAACCGCCGCGCAAGCAACGAGGTCGGCGCGGTACTTCGGAAAGATGATCCCGTTTGAAGGCGCCCCCACCTGGTGCCCCGCGCGCCCAATCCGCTGCATCCCACTCGCTACACTGGGAGGCGCCTCAATCTGGATCACCAGGTCCACCGCCCCCATATCGATCCCTAGCTCCAGCGAGCTCGTCGCCACCAGCGCCTTGATCTTCCCCTCCTTCAACAGCTCTTCGATCTCCGTCCGCTGCGCCGCCGCCAGGGACCCATGGTGTGCCCGCGCAATCTGCTCCCCCGCCAGATCGTTGATCGCGCCTGCCAGCCGCTCCGCTACCCGCCGCGCATTCACAAAGATCAGCGTCGACGTCCGCCCTCGAACGATCTCCAGCAGCCGCGGATGAATCGACTGCCAGATCGACGTCCGCTTCGGTCCCTGACTCGCCGGCCCACTCGGCTGCTGTTCGATCTCGCCCAGCCGCGCCATGTCCTCGACCGGCACCTCGACCTTCAGCTCCAGCACCTTGCGCGCCCCCGCATTCACCACCGTCACCGGACGGTACCGCACTCCGCTCGCCACCTCCGCCGCATCCTCATGCGCGTTGTCCGAAACCTCCAGCATCCCCGGAGCAACGACCTCTCCAGCAGCCGCCAAACCGGGCGCTCCACCGCCAGACTCACCTCGCACGGCTGAACCGGGTGCCTCACCCTCTCCGGCAGCCTCACCGCCGGAAAGCGGGGTCCCCGCCAGCTCGGCTGGTGGGGTGCAAAGGATGGGGTCTGGACCACCCACAACTCTGTCGGCAGAACCACCCTCTGCCCCACCCAAGAACCGAGCCACCTCCTCCAACGGCCGCTGTGTCGCACTCAGCCCGATCCGCTGCAGCCTCCTTCCCGTCAGCGCCTCCAGCCGTTCCAGCGACAGCGCCATATGCGCTCCACGCTTCGACGGCACCAGCGCATGAATCTCGTCGACGATCACCGTCTCCACCGACCGCAGCGACTCCCCTGCCTCACTCGTCAGCAGCAGGTACAGGCTCTCCGGAGTCGTAATCAATATGTCACCGGGATGCTTACGAAATCGCGCTCGCTCCTTCTGCGACGTGTCCCCCGTCCTCACGCTGATCTCCGGCGTCCGCACCGGGACCCCCTCGCGTTGCGCCATATTCGCAATGCCCATCAGCGGCGACCGAAGATTCCGTTCCACATCCGCCGCCAGCGCCTTCAGCGGCGAGAGATACAGCACCCGGCAGCCCCTCTCCGCATCCGCAGAGGTCTGCAGCATCAACTTATCCAGGCACCATAGAAAGGCAGTCAGCGTCTTGCCCGTGCCCGTCGGCGCCAGGATCAGCGTCGACTCCCCTCGCGCAATCGCCGGCCACCCCTCCACCTGCGGCGCCGTCGGTCCTTCAAACACCGCCCGAAACCACTTGGCCGTAATCGGGTGGAACAGCGACATAACGTCGTCGCGATCTCCTCCGATCTGCACGGCGTCCATCGTCACCGCAGTTGCAGAACTCCCGCCGTCGCGCTTTTTCGAGGTACGCTTTGCCGTAGTCGCTCGTTCAGGCTTCTTGACACTCTTTGGCATGCCATCTCACCGAGAAGACGCCCAACTTGGACGACCCACAGCATTAGACGCCCAGAATACCGAGCATAGGAGGCCTCGATTGAACCTCCGAACGGGGTGCCGCGAACTGCCTTTTCGCCACACAATCATCACCGCTGATTCGAGTCACCCGGCCAAACTGGAGATCGCCCGCCAGCCTCATCAGCCGGAGGTCGCCCGGGAGCACTCGCCAACCGCGTCACCCGACTTGCTATGGACCTCCTTCGCCGCGTAGCCTCCTCCTCAGCATGGCATCCCCCCTGACAACAACACTCACTCCATCTCAACTTGGACGGCTGGGAGACGCCGCATTCGCCGTCGCTCACAACGCCTACGCTCCGTTCAGCCACTTCCGCGTCGGCGCAGCCCTTCTCCTGTCCCAGCCGGCCTCCGACACCATTGTCACCGGCTGCAACGTCGAAAACGCCTCCTTCCGCCTCACTACCTGCGCGGAGCAGTCGGCCGTAGCCGTAGCCGTCGCTCAGCACGGCCCTGGCATCCGCATCCTCGCGGTAGCCGTCGCCAACCTCAACGGGCAGCCCTCTCAGCCCTGCGGCGCCTGCCGCCAGACGCTGCTCGAGTTCAGCCTCCTCGAGACCCTCATCCTCTATCCCGGAGCCAACGGCCAGCCCGAGCAAAGACTTCTCTCCGACCTCCTGCCGAACAGCTTCGCGCTCGATCACGCCTGAGCTCCGCCGGCACACAGGAACATGCCCGACACACCCGACATGCCCGACACACCCGACATGCCCGACACCTCCCATCCCCTCGACACCATCCGCCGCAAACGCGACGGCCTCCCGCTCACCTCCGCGGAGATCCAAAGCCTTGTCCGCGCCATCGTCGAGCACAGGATGTCCGACGCCCAGATCGCCGCCTTCCTCATGGCCACCTTTCTCCGCGGCCTCACCTCCAGCGAGCTCGACGCCCTCACGGAGGCTATGCGCTACTCCGGCGAGGTCCTGGACACATCGCTTCTAAGCACGTTCACAGTAGACAAGCACTCCACCGGAGGCGTCGGAGACAAGACCTCCCTCCTCATCGCCCCCATCATCGCCGCCGCAGGCCTCCGTAATACGCCCTCTATCTCCATCCCCATGATCTCCGGACGAAGCCTCGGCCACACCGGCGGAACGTTAGACAAACTCGAAACCATCCCCGGCTTCAATACGCAACTCTCCCTGGCACAAATCTACAAAGTCCTCGGGAAGACCCACGCGGCCCTCGCCGGCCAGACCCCAAACCTCGTCCCAGCCGACCGCATCCTCTACGCCCTCCGCGACCACACGGCCACCGTAGAATCTCCCTATCTGATCTGCGCCAGCATCATGAGCAAAAAGCTCGCCGAAGGCCTGGACGCCCTCGTCCTCGATGTAAAAACCGGCAGCGGCGCCTTTATGCAGAAGTTTGAAGACGCGAAGTTCCTCGCCGAACTCATGGTCCGCACCGGCGAGTCGGCCGGCACCCGCACCGTCGCCCTCCTCACCTCCATGCACCAGCCTCTCGGCCGGTTCGCCGGCAACTGGCTCGAGGTTTGGGAGTGCGTGGACATCCTCCGAGCCGGTCGCGATCAGGTCCAACCGCACCCACTCTCCGCCGACCTCATCGACCTCTCCTTCCAACTCTCCGGGCACATGCTCCACCTCGCGGGCGCCGCCTCCACGCCCGAGTCCGGAGCTGCCCTCGCCGCCAACCTCCTCCACTCCGGTGATGCGTACCGGTCCTGGTTACAGATCGTCGAAGCGCAGGGCGGCGACATTTCCAGCTTTGAGAGCCCTGCCGCCTTCCACCAGCCCACTGCAACTCGCGCGCTCTCTGCTCCGCACAGCGGCTACCTCGCCGCCATGAACTGCACCGAAGTAGGCTGGGCCGTGCAGCGCCTCGGGGCCGGCCGCACGAAACCCGGCGACCCCGTCTCCGCCCACGCCGGCATAGAGATGCATGCCAAACTCGGCGACCGCATCGAAGCAGGCCAGCCCCTCGTCACCCTCTTCGCCGAAGTCCCCAGCCTCCTCGACGAACCCGAAGAGATGCTCCGCAAAGCCATCACCATCGGCGAAGGCCGGCCCACACTCTCCCCCCTGGTGCGGGAGATCGTCCAGTAGGAGTGAATGGGCGATCGGCTCGGCACAGGGAGCCGCACACCCGCATCACGGGAACTTTCTTCCGCCGGAAGTGTCTGATGGAGGGACGCACGGAGGAGATCGAATGAGGCTCTCAGGTCCTTTTCGGCCCGGCGCGATTCTCCCCTTTGCGCTACTCGCTTGCGTACACGCGCAAATCACCCTTACAGCTCACGAGCGCGCTCTTCTCGATCTCACCAACCAGACGCGCGTCGAGCATCACCTCGCCCCACTCGTCTTCGACCCCTCGCTCACCCGCGCCGCCCGCCTCCACGTCGCTTGGGTTCTCGGCGGGGCTGGACCTCTCGAACACCAGTACGCCGGCGAGCCTGACCTCATCACCAGAGCCAGGGCCGCCGGAGCACACTTTGAAACCATCGCCGAAAATCTTGGCAGCCACGCCGAGTCTCCCATGCAGCTTCAGGCAATCTGGATGAGCACACCCGTCCACCGCGCCAACATCCTCGATCCCCATCTCACCGCGATCGGGGTAGGCGTCGTCGAACACGCCGGCCTTCTCTATGCGGTTGAGGACTTCGCCCGCTCCGTCCCGGTCCTCACTCGCGACGATGTCGAGCACAACCTCGCGCAGCTCCTTCTTACCCACGGCATCCCGTCCGCCATCACGACCGAAGACGCGCGCCGCACCTGCGAACAAAACTCGACCTCTGCGGCGGACGCGAGACTCGTCGTTCAGTGGGAGGCCTCTGACCTCTCCAAACTGCCCGATGCCCTCCTGGACCGAATGACGGTCACCTGGTACCGCTCCGCCGCAGTCGGGGCCTGCCCCGGACGCAACCTGGCAAACCACGGCTTCACGACCTTCCACGTCGCCGTCCTCCTGTACTGAGTAGCAAGCCGCCGGACACATCAACCTTTCTCCCTCTCCTCCCCCCTCAGCCGGTACACTCGTCTTCAAAACATCAACTCAGACGGCATGGAGCCCTCTTGACTCGTTTTACCGGCCTCCTCGGCCTCCTCACCTTTCTTGCACTCTCCTACGCCTTCTCCACCAATCGCCGAGCCATCCGCTGGCGCACCGTAGCCTGGGGCCTCGGCCTTCAGATTGTCTTCGCCTTTCTTGTCATCAAGTGGACCTTCGGCCAGACCATACTCCACGCCGGCTCCCAATTCGTCACCTCGCTCCTCGCCCACTCCGTCGACGGCTCCTCGCTCGTCTTCGGCCCCCTCGGCACTCCCGGCAATCCCCTCGCCGTCTTTGCCTTCGCCGTTCTCCCCACCATCATCTTCGTCTCCGCCTTCTTCGCCGTCCTCTACCACATCGGCGTCATGCAGATCGTCATCCGGGGGGTCGCCTGGCTCATGCAGCGAACCATGGGCACCTCCGGCGCCGAGTCCACCAACGTTGCCGCCAGCATCTTTATGGGCCAGACCGAAGCCCCACTCACCATCCGCCCCTTCCTTGCCGGCGCCACCAACTCCGAGCTCATGACCATCATGACCTCCGGCATGGCTCACGTCTCGGGAGGCATCATGGCCGCCTACATCTCCTTCGGCATAAACGCCCAGGACCTCCTATCCGCCGTCATCATGACCGCACCCGGCACCATCTTGGTTGCAAAGATGCTCGTCCCCGAGACCGAAACCCCAGCCACCGCTGGCATCGTCCGCATGCCCCCAGGCGAAGAGCATAGAAACGAAAACCTCATCGCCGCCATTGCCCGCGGCACCATCGATGGCGGCCAGCTCGCCTTCAACGTCGCCATCATGCTCATCAGCTTCCTTGCCCTCGTAGGCCTGGTCAACACCATCATGCTCTCCATCTCCAACCTCGCCTGGGCCCACGGCATTCGCACGCCGCACTCCCTCAACAGCATCCTCGGCGTCGTCGGGGCGCCCGTCGCCTGGCTCATCGGTATTCCGTGGCACGAGGCACCCGCCATCGGCAACCTCCTCGGCACCCGCGCCGTCCTCAATGAGTTCGTTGCCTTCACCCAGCTCGGCCTGCAAAGACACACCCTCTCCCCACGCACCTTCTCCATCGCCACCTTCGCTCTCTGCGGCTTCGCCAACCTCGGCTCCATCGGCATGCAGATTGGTGGCATCGGCGCCCTCATCCCCGCGCGCCGCAACGACCTCGCCCGTCTCGGTCTCCGCGCCATGCTCGCCGGAACCATGGCCAACCTCATGTCCGCCAGCATCGTCTCCATGCTCCTCAGGTAACCTATGTCCGACATCTACAACCGCGCTCTCGAAGCCACCACATACGTCCGCTCCCAAACGTCGCTCTCGCCCACGATCGGCATCATCCTGGGCTCCGGCCTCGGCGACTTCGGAACCCACGTCGAGAACGCCACCACCATTCCTTACGCGGACATTCCCAACTTCCCGCAATCCACCGTCGTCGGTCACTCGGGCAACCTGATCCTCGGCACCATCGCAGGCGTCCCCGTAGCCGTCATGCAGGGCCGCGTCCACGCCTATGAAGGCTACGCAATCACCGACGTCGTCTTCCCCACCCGCGTCCTCGGACTGCTCGGCTGCCGCACCTTGATCGTCACCAACGCCGCGGGCGGCCTCAACACGGGCATCGCTCCGGGCTCGCTTGTCGCCATCTCCGACCACATCAACCTCACCGGAACCAACGCCGCCGGGGGCCCGAATGAGCCCCGCTTCGCCATCAGCCCCGGCGCCGGGGAGCGCTTCTTCGACATGGGCGAGGCCTACTCGTCTACGCTCCGCAAACTCGCGCAAGAGGAGGCGGCCCGTCAAGGAATCCCTCTTCCCGAAGGCGTCTACCTCGCCGTCCTCGGCCCCAGCTTCGAGACCCCCGCCGAGATCCGCGCCTTTCGCATCCTCGGTGCCGACCTCGTCGGCATGTCCACCGTGCATGAGGTCATCGTCGCCCGGCACATGGGCCTCCAGGTCCTCGGGCTCTCGCTCGTCACCAATCTCGCTGCCGGCCTCTCCCCTGAGGTCATCGACCACCACGAGGTCATGGAGATCGGACGTCGCGCCGAAGCGCGGTTCACCCAGCTTTTGACCGCGCTCATCCCGGAGATCGCAGCGCGCATCCCAGCAGCCTGACCGCCCGCTGCTCCCAGCTCGCTCTGGTCCCCGATCGCCCCTTCCCCCAGCCAGCTTGCAGGCAACCGCTAACCCACAACCTCCAGCCGGTCCTCAGCGGGGACGCGCTCATCGCTCAGAGCGCAAACCGCTCGGCGCGCCTCGGTTGCGACCAGCTTGCTCGAGGACGGTGCAGTGAATTGAATCGGCGAGTCAGCAATAGCCACCTCCGCACGAACCCCGCGCAACCCGAGAAACCGGAAGATGTGAGGGGGCATCGGCTGCTCACCCCAGTACGCCACATCGTCACGCACAGTCCGGCTTCCGTTATCCCGCGTCAGCGTGTACCGCAGATACGCCCCGGTCACCGGCTGCTCGCTGGCCAGCGCCTCAGCTAGAAGTCCGCTGTGGAATCTCAGAACCGCCTCTCCGTTTGACGTGGTCCCCTCCGGGAAGAAGACTACCGGCAGGCCCGCATCGGTCACTGCCCGCATGCCGCCGCCGGCCTCCTTCGCGCTGCCTCTCCTCCCGCGATGGACGTACACCGTCCCTGCCATCGTCGTCATCCATCCCAGCAGCGGCCAACCTTCCACCTCCGCCTTCGAAACAAATACGCACGGGCTGATCGACGCAAACACAACAATATCCAGGTAGCTCAGGTGATTCGCGATCAGAACGCCGCGCTCCGGGAATGGGCCTCGCACGCCGACCTCGACACCAAAGGTCTTCGTCGCTCGCCGGCACAGCTGGTGCAGCCACATCGCGCGCTCCTGCCGCGTTGACGGCCTCCTCACGATCAGCTGCATCGAGGCAAGGAGAAGCACACCCAGCAGTCTGATCACCCGCCACATTGATCGGATGGAGCCCAACAGCTTAACGTCCTCCTCGCCCTGGGACATCAGGGCTTGGCGCAGTTTATCCTGTCATCAGTGCCGGCAAACGAACCCACCCCAGATCTGCCGAAGCACAGTTGGGCATACCGCCGCATCGCCCTCCCTATTCTTGCGCTCCTTCGCCGCGGAACCAGCCCCGAGCGCCTCGCCTGGAGCCTCGCGATCGGCCTCGTCGTCGGCATCAATCCGGTACTCGGGTCGACCACCGTCGCGTGCCTTGCCGTCGCCTTCGTCCTCCGCTTGAATCTCGCGGCCTCGCAACTCACCAACCACCTCGTCTACCCGCTGCAGGTCGTGCTGCTCATTCCGTTTCTTCGGCTTGGCTCCCGCGTCTTCGGCACGGCATCGCTTCCGCTTTCGCCCGCAAACCTGCTCCACTCGGCCCGCACCCACCCAGTCGCTCTCTCTCGCCAGCTCTGGGCGTGGGAGCGTCACGCCCTCGTCGTCTGGCTTGGCCTCGCGCTCATCATGGCTCCCATCTTCGCCGCCATGCTTACGCCTGTTCTCCGCCGTCTGCACACCCGCATCGAAGCACACCAATACCCTCTCATCCCAGACCTCCTCCCAGACCCGCTGGCGAGCGAGCTCGACTGACATCTGAGCGACACCGTCCGTGCGGATATCAAGCCGTCAGTGATACGGCTCACGCGCTGTCTGGCACTGGATCCGCGCTCCTTATCCAGGCCGTGTAGATCATGTCGCGCAGCTCGATCGCGCCTGCCGCTAGCCGCTCTTCGGTGAAGCTCTTGGCCTCCGGGCTCCCCGCACCCGTAAAGCCGCCGGCCTTCTCAATCTGGTACGTTTTGGCGACTAGTCCGCTCGTATGCCTCAGATACCCGACATAGCTTTCAAAGATGTCGCCCCCCAACGCCTTTGCTGGCGCCGCCTTCATCAAGGGCGCGACTTCGCTCGCCGGGACGTTCGCCGCAACGTACTCACTCTCAAACTGCGAGTGGATCCTGTGCTCCGTCGTATACCCGTTCGGATTCGCGCCGGTCCATCCGTTGTACTGGATCGTCACATGCAGCGGCTGCGCCCCGTCGGCGACATAGTGCCCCAGCCAGCCGGCATAGAACACGATCGCCGTCTCCACCGGCTTCGTATCGGCGTTCGCCGCCACCAGCCTCCGGTACTCGCGCATCCCTGCCTTCAACCGCTCCCATACCTCGTCCGCTGCATACGGCTGCATCCCCACCTTCTCTGCCGTCAACGTCATCTCCGGATGCTGAGCCTGTGCCTTGGCAAGCGCACGCACAAAGTCGTACCGATGGCGCGGCAGCGGTCCCACCAGATCCGCCCACTCCATATCGATGTAATGATCCGGAGACGACTCAGTCGCCAACTCCTCCTCCGCCCTGCTCTTCCACCGGTCCGGCTCCGGTCCGAGATAATCCATCAAGTCAAGCGCCGCGCCGTTGTGGAGGAATGCCGGAACGTCGTTCGGCAGATACGTCGCCGCCAGCCGGTTGATCATGCGGTGCCCGTCAGAACCCCACCCAAAGCTCTGTTCGGTCAACAGGAGAGGCACCATCGCCAAAGCCAGGGCAAACCGCGTCGCGCGCCACGCAATCTTCATGCAAAAAGTATAGTGACCGCCCGTGACGATTCGGAGACACGCGCAAAACGCCAGGGACTCTCTCACCCTGGCTTCATCGACGCGGTTCTAAGATGGTCATGATGATGCTCGATCTACACCCAACCGACGCCCTCCTCGTCATTGATATGCAAATCGACTTCCTTCCCGGCGGCGCGCTCGCGGTATCCGCAGGCGACAAGATCATCCCCGGCATCAACGCCCTCGCACAACGCTTCGATCACGTCCTCATCACCCAGGACTGGCATCCCCGCGAACACATCTCCTTCGCCAGCGCACACCCCGGCAAGCAGCCTTTTACGGACACGATCCAGGCCACCTACGGCACCCAGCACCTCTGGCCCGATCACTGCATCCAGGGCACCCGCGGCGCAGACCTCCACCCTGCCCTCCACATCCCTCACGCCGAGCTCATCCTTCGCAAAGGCTTTCGCCGCGATATCGACAGCTACTCCGCCTTTACCGAGAACGACGGCACCACACCCACCGGCCTCGCCGGCTACCTCCGCGAGCGCAGCCTCAACCGCCTCTTTTTCACGGGTGTCGCCTACGACTTCTGCGTCGGCTTCTCCGCCATCGCCGCCGCCCAGCTCGGCTTCGAAGCCGTCGTGCTCGAAGACCTCACCCGCGCCGTCGACCTCCCGGGCACCGTCAAGGAGACTAACCACCAGTTTGGGGATCGCGGTGTGAAGCGCATGGCCTTCGCGCCATGACCACGAAAGGCAGCTCCCATGATCCTCCTTGGGTCGAGGCTATCGCCACCGTGAGCACCTGCAAGTACCGGTTCGGCAGCCTCAGTGCGATGGCCTTCGGCGTCCCCGATCGCGACCACTTCCTCATTACCTTCACCTACCGCGCAGGTTCTGACACGCACACCGGCACCCTCACTTCACCGGTCGCCATTCCACAGGGAGACACCTTCCCGATCGCCTACAATCCGCTCGGCCCCAAGCAGATCCGCAGGTCTACCTCGTCGTCTTGATGACCGTTTGATCCACTCGCTGAAGAGAATGCGCCGCCCCTCATCTCTACAAAACGCACCCTAAACTCCGCAGCCGCCTCGTCAACCCGTAACCCCCGCCAGCCCCAGCTCTCCAGCCCGAGCCTGCATCGCCAGCAGACACGTCCTCACATGCTCCTCAAGCGGCACCTTCAGCATCTCCGCTCCAGCAATCATGTCCTCCCGCTTCACCGCCCGCGCAAATGCCCTGTCCTTCATCTTCTTCTTCACCCCCGCAGGTTCGACATCCGCGATGCTCTTGCTCGGTTTCACCAAGGCACACGCCGTCAGAAAGCCCGCCAGTTCATCACACGCAAACAACGCCTTGTCCAGATGTGTCTGCGGCCTTACTCCCGAATAATCGGCATGCGCCAGAATCGCATGGAGAATCTCCTCCGGCCACCCAAGCCCGCGCAGGTACTTTACTCCAACAAACGGGTGCTCCTCGGTTGACGGATGCCGCTCGTAATCCATGTCGTGCAGCAGCCCCGCACACGTGTACCGGTCCGCAAAGTTCTCCAACTCTTCACCCGAGAGTTGGAGCCGCAGCCCCTCCAGACGCCCGTAAGCCTCCGTGCACGCCGCCACCGCGAGCGCATGCTTCCGCAGACTCTCACCTTTCGTCCAATCCTCAAGCAGCGTCTTCGCGGCTCCGCCCGTGTAGCGCCCCGCCTCTTTTCCGGTGTCATCCATACAACGATTCTCGCATTGCCGCTCCCAAAGGCTCACCCGTTAGCGGGATAGGCACGGTGTTAACTCCGCAGGTTCAACTTCCGGCTTTCTTCGGCATTGTCCGGTCTTGTCCCGGTTATTGCCCTTGACGACTGAGATACCCGATGTCACTCTAAGCACATCACACCGTTCCGTTATCGGACGTGTGCTGCGGTCTCTGCTCTGGGTCCGCCCGCTACACACAACTTATGGCAACCATGATGGCTTCCGTCGAGCAGCGAGAGGTAATTCGCTGCGATCACTGCAAGCTCGTTCAGTTCAGCACCCCAAGCACCGTCTGCCGCCGCTGCAAGACGTGCCTGGAGGTCGAAGTTCCAGAGCCCGCACCAGCGCCCTTGGTTCTCGTCCCAACATCGGCCGCCGCGGAAGGAAAAATCCAGGTTGCAACTGCGGTTCGTGATCTCCGCCACGTTCGCAACCTGTCCCAGCGACAGCTCGCGGCTCGTATGAACGTCCCCCGCACCTACATCTCCAAGATCGAGAACGGCAAGGCCATGCCAACCCTCTCCTCGCTCTCGCGCTTGGCGAATGCCCTGCAGGTAGACATCTCCGTTCTTCTCCGTGACTCCAACAATCGCCACAAGGATGAGACAGCCGTTCTGATGAACGACCCCTTCCTCGCGGAGATCGCCCACTACGCCTCGCAGCTGGACGCCCTCCAGCGGTCGATCTTTCTGAACCACGTTCGCGAGCTGGCCGCCGGCCGGAAACGTACGGCGTAGGCAGTTCGCTACGGTCTGTAAACCTCCGCCGCGAGCGCGTCTGCTACCAGGCAGCTGACGCGCTCGCGGCCTCTCCTCTCGCAACGCCCCAGCTAATCCTGAACCGTCCCTCTTGATCGATTGCACGCCCCCCACCGGTGTGCTAGCGTCTTTCTTTGCGAGGTTGTCTTGCGCCCGTCTTCCCCCACCCGAGTCCCTTCACGTCTCGACGAACTCTCCCCGGAGGAGCAGCACGTCTACCGACAGCTCGACCCTGCCCGCATCCCCCAGCACGTCGCCATCATCATGGACGGCAACGGCCGCTGGGCCGGCAAGCGCGCGCTCAAGCGCTTCCTCGGCCACCAGCAGGGCGCCGAAAGCGTCCAGTTCGTCGTGGAGACCGCCTCCCGCATCGACCTCCCCTGGCTCACCCTCTACGCCTTTTCGCTCGAGAACAACCTCCGCCGCCCCAAGTCCGAAGTGAGCTTCCTCATGAAGCTCCTCAAGTCCTACCTCATCGGCAACGTCAAGCGTATGAACGACAACAACGTGCGCATGAACTATATCGGTCGCACCCACGAGCTCCCGCCTGAGGTGCAGGAAACCATGCAGTGGGCCATGGAGTCCACCGGCAAAAACACCGGCACCACCCTCACCCTCGCCCTCAACTACGGCGCGCGCACCGAGATCGTCGACGCCGTCCGCCGCATCCTCTCCGATCTCACCGCCGAGGCCCACAGCAACGGCTGCTCGCTCGAAGACCTCCTCGGCGCCGGTGCCCTCGACCGCCTCGACGAGCCTGACATCTCCCGCGCCCTCTACACGGCGCGCATGCCCGACCCCGACCTCGTCATCCGCACCTCCGGCGAGCAGCGAATCTCCAACTTCCTCCTCTGGCAGATCGCCTACGCCGAGATCCTCATCACCGATCGCCTCTGGCCCGACTTCCGTGGCATCCACCTCCTTGAAGCCATCGCCGACTACCAGCGCCGCGAACGCCGCTACGGCGGCCTCGGCGAAAACGAGACCGACGAAAACGTCTCCACCCTAGAACCCGCCGACCAGGTCGCCGACGAAATCAAAACCGAACTAGACCCCCACCCAACGCCCGCCCTCACCCGCCGCTAGCGTTCGTCTCCCCGTCACCCAATCGCCTTAGGCTTGTCGCCGTAGCATCGCCCATTCGCTCGAACACACTGCCGCACGGATCATCCGGCATTCTAAGGAGAACAGGCTGGAATGACTACGTATGTACTTGGGGCAGGGCCATCGAAGGATGCTGGTTATCCCTTGGGGAGTTCGATGGGGCAAAAACTCACCTGCTGGATGGCTGCTCATAAGAAATACGAGCAGACGCTCATCTGGATACGAGAGCGGTTTGAAGATCCCTACGATATCGAGCGCGTTCTGACTAAAATGGACGACGTCGTCGCCCGAGGTGAGCCTTCGTCTGAGTCTGTCCTGATAGCCAATCAATACAAGCGAGATATCACTCAGGCATTACGTGCATGGTTTGTAGAGATTCGTGAGCGACAAGAGGGCTCATACAGCTTGTTTGCTCGCCAGGTAGTACAGCCGGGTGACACGGTCATTTCCTTCAACTACGACGATGCCTTAGATCGGCAGCTCAAAGCTTCGGGCCTTTGGCGATTGGGCGACGGGTACGGCTTTCCTGTTGAAGGATTCGAGACAAACTCACCAGTCAAACTATTCAAGCTACACGGGAGTATCAATTGGTTTGCAGCTCTATTCAAAGGAATGCGTGGCGGAACATTCAACCTAGCCGACGCATTCGGTTCTCGTCCTGTATTCGTTCCACCCGACACTCGTTTCTTGGGCTATGCGGATAAGTCCGATCCTCGAACCCCAAACAAATTCGCTTTCGATCAGCCACTCATATTGCCAACGAAGCGTAAGAAGTTCTACTTCGACACAAACTTGGGACCGCAATGGAAAGCGTTTTGGGACAGCCTTTGGGAACGAGCGGCTCAGGACTTAGGGCGCAGCCAAAAGGTCGTCCTTTGCGGGTACAGCATGGTTGCCATTGACGAACGAGCACACACCTTGCTGCTTGGGGCTATCCCAACGTCAGCTCAGATCGAGGTGTGTTGCGGGAGCGATACAGAGCGAATCATCGGAGAGTTTCGCGAGAGGGGACGCGCTGCTCGCGCGGCCGAATCAGCATTTTTTGGTGAATGGGTGAATCAGAGGGCACAGCAGTAATTCAGATACTCCGCACACGCGATATATCCTCAGTAGCGGCCATGAAACGCATCCTCACCGCCCTCATCCTGATCGCCGCCGTCCTCGCCCTCTTCTTCTTCGGCCAGCTCTGGATGATCACCCTCTTCGCCGCGCTCGTCGCCGAGCTCGCCGCCTACGAATACCTCCAGCTCGCCGCCGTCGGTGCCCGCGCGCACGGAGCCACCCTCCGCATCCCCATCTGGTGGATGGCTCTCGCCACCGCCCTCGCCTTCGTCGTCACCCTCCCCAACTTCCCCGTCGAAGCCCAGCTCCCCATCCTCAGCGCCCTCACCCTCGCCCTCTTTGCTTGGAACGGCTTCCGCTCGCCCCTGCACCAGGTCCTCCCCGACACCGCGCAAGGTCTCTTCGGCCTTATCTGGATCGCCTACCCCCTCACCCTCGTCCCCCTCCTTTGGAAACAGGAGGACGGCATCGCCCTCGTCCTCCTCCTCATGCTGTCCGTCTGGGCCGGCGACACCGCCGCCCTCTACGTCGGCCGCGCCATTGGCCGCCACAAGCTCGCCCCCCGCCTCTCCCCCGGCAAGACCTGGGAAGGCTCCGTCGCGTCCATCCTCGGCTCGCTCGCCGCCGCCGGCCTCCTCATCCTCATCTCGGACCGCCTCTCCGCCCGCGGCAACACCCTCATCCACATCGCCGAGCCCGTCTGGCAGACCCTCGTCCTCGCCGCCATCCTTAACATCGCTGCCCAGCTCGGCGACCTCCTCGAGTCCGCCGTCAAACGCGGCGCCGGCGTCAAAGATTCGGGCACCATGCTCCCCGGTCACGGCGGCATCCTCGACCGTATCGACGCCCTCCTTCTTGCCGCCCCTGTCCTCTGGTTCGCCCTCACCCTCAAGGACTACCTCGGCCTGGGCCGTTTCTAGCGATGGCGTAAAAAGGACAACCAGCTTCGTCGATAGTGGATAATGGAGCACGCAAGTGACCTGTCAGCTCCGTAGGAATGCAATGAGCGACTCCGCCTCAACTTTGGACGAAATTGGCTTAGAGGTCCTCGACATCGAAACGGATGCCGCGTTCGCCTCTCGCAGACTGCATCACCGTGACGCGGCTCTGCAGATGGAGGGTATGCAGCGGCTCACGCACGCCTTCGTCACCAGCCCTGAAACCATCCTGCAAGTGCTGGTCCATGCCGCGGTCCAGCTGTGCGGAGCGGACAGCGCCGGAATCAGCATCGAGAGAGATGACCTGACCCAAAACCCAAAAACTAATCCGCTTTGAGGTTGAGAGATTTTGCTTGTGATGGTTCTCTGGAAGGACGAGAGGAGAGCCGGTCTATGGGCAAGAAGGGACACAGCGAAGAGGAGATTCTGCG
>JAABUZ0100005994.1_pt1 | contig 15512 bp, 13 predicted proteins | sample 5562091 | NCBI WGS metagenome assembly JAABUZ01 (sample SAMN12813069, study PRJNA571459) | rock metagenome | isolation source: Antarctica rocks | place: Antarctica: Victoria Land, Linnaeus Terrace sud | collected 2015-12-21 | reverse complement strand
GCTACACCGGAGGAGAAGACAACTCTTCCGCATCCCGCGAGCCGAGTGAAGAGCAGAAAGCCGCTATCGAGGCAAATGCCAGCGCCGCTGACCCTGCTTCGTATGGCGTGGAACCCGTCCGCTCCCTCTCCTCTGTGACTTCCGCTCCCGTAACGGGAACCGTTCCGCGCCATAACGGCACTCATCCCGGCACAACGGCGACAACGGAGCCGGACCACGGGGCCTGATTTTTCCTTGAGGTCCGATGGCTGACGAATTAGAAGAGCAAAAAAGCTCAGGCAACAACTCCTTACCTGCAAACCACCCCGGCCATCAGTCGAATGGGGACGCGCACATTCCCGATGAACTCCCGGAAGCTGGCGTTGAAGCTGCCTCCATTTACAGCAGCGGATCGGAACCCTACGGCGAAGCGATCGCGGTGCCCCCGCCGGTCATAAATCCTGCCGTAATTGAGAAAACACCCGAAGCGATCAGCCCGGCAAACACTCAGCTTGCGCCCGCCAGAACTCCTCCCTCCTCGCCCCCTCCTCCTCCGCCGCCGGACGAAGACGAGGAAGATGGCAGTCCCGAAGAGAAAGGGATGCTCCGGATGTCCTTTATGGAGCATTTGGAGGAGCTGCGGACGCGCTTGCTGCGGTCCATTCTCGGGCTGGCTGTCGCCTTTCTGGCCAGCATGTTCTTCTCGAAAGAACTTTGGAAGATCGTGCAGGAACCCGCTGTTAATGCCTTAAACCATCTGCATGTAAACCCGCCCGAGTTAGTCACGATTACTCCGATGGAAGGCTTCAACATCATCTGGCTCAAAATGCCGCTGCTGGTGTCGCTTTTCTTGGGTTCGCCGTGGGTGCTGTATCAGGTTTGGGCCTTTATCTCGCCTGGACTCTACAAACGGGAAAGACGTTGGGCGGTGCCCTTCATTCTATGTACCGCCGGGCTCTTCATTGCCGGCGGATGCTTCGCCTACTTTGTTGCTTTTCGTTACGGACTTGAGTTCCTGCTTGGCGTCGGACTCGACGTCAGCGTGAGACCCATGGTCACCATCAACGAGTACTTCGATCTCTTTGTCAATGTCACGCTCGGCATCGGCCTTGTTTTCGAAATGCCGGTGATCATCTTCTTTCTAACGCTGCTGCGACTGGCTTCGCCGCGCTTCCTGGTGCGCCATAGCCGTTATGCCATTCTCGGCATTACCGTGCTGGCCGCGGTCGTCACGCCCACGCCGGACGTCTTCAACATGATGATCTTCGCCGTGCCAATGGTCATGTTGTTCTTTGTCGGCGTTTTTGCCAGCTATCTCCTGGTCATCAAACGCGAAGGCAAGAAGCTTCCCTGGAGAAACATCATTCTTGTTCTGCTGGCAATAGTTCTGGTAAGCGCCGGAGTAGCGGCCTATTTCATCTATCGCTACCATTACCACTTCATCCCGAAGTGGCCGTATCTCATGAAATAGCCCGGAGGGGCCTCAGTACTTCCAGAGCGCTACTCCTCCTAATAGCCCATCCTCGTTCGGAATGCGGGTGACATGCTTCGGCAGATCAAAATCAATTTTGGTGGCGTTGCCGCCGCCGATGTAAAGGTGATCGTAGTTGAACAGCGATTCAATCTGCGGAATCGCTTTCGCCACCAGCTTGTTCCAGCGCTTGCGCCCGTGCTTCTGCAATCCTTTTTTCCCCAGAAAGTCTTCATACGTTTTATCCTTGCGCCAGGGATGATGCGCCAGTTCAAGGCCCGGAACCAGTTTGCCCTCGATATACAAGGAGGAGCCGAAGCCGGTGCCGAGAGTAATCACTAACTCTACCCCCTTGCCCTCAATCGCCGCCAGTCCCTGCACTGCCGCGTCATTGGCGACCCGCACCGGCTTCTTCCAGCGGCGCGCCAGCACCCTTTGCAGCTCAAAGCCAACCCACTTCTGGTCCAGATTATGCGCTGTCAGAGTCGCTCCCTTTTTCACCACGCCCGGAAATCCTACTGACGCTCGGTCAAAGCTTCCCAATTTACTGACAATCTCGTCCATGAGAATCAGCATGGCTTCCGGCGTTGCCGGATGAGGCGTCTCGTAGCGCAGTCTTTCGCTGACGGGCTTGCCTTGCGGATTCAGCAAGCAGCCCTTGATCCCGGTTCCACCCACGTCCAGCGCCAGCGTGATTGCTTCCGCGTTCTGTTGTTCTTGCGACGGAGTATCCGTCAACTTAGCCGACATGCTGTTGCTCCTTGTACACAGTACTGATTACTTATTTACGTTACAACGTACCGTGGGAAACTGTGCCCGCTGATCCGGCATTTCATTCGCATCCGTAACGCTTTCCGTTGCGTCTGTAGTTTTTGCCCCTGCGGTCTCGAACCGCGTGTACGTAAGTTGTTGAATGGACAATGAAGCTGCAAATGGCATTTGGTTTGCTCAAGTAGTTGTAAATCCCACTCATGGGTGAAACGATCGCGAGATTTATAAATCGCGACTACTGGTTATTGATTAGTTGGAGGACTTATTTTAATGGAGCGCAGGTTTCGGTCTTTTTATGTCGGCGCGCTGGCTGTTATCGGCATTGGCCTTCTCGGCGCATTGCTGGTGCCTAAAGCGCACGCCGATGTCTGGGATAAAAAGACGATTGTTACCGTGAACGAGCCGGTAATCGCTGGCAATCAAGTTCTGCAGCCCGGCACTTACGTTTGGAAATTGCTGGATTCACAATCGAACCGGCACGTTGTTCAGATTTTTGACCGTGACCAGCGCCATCTCCAAAGCACGATCCTGGCGATTCCGAATTATCGCCTGCAGCCCACTGGTAAAAGCCAGTTCGCATTTTGGGAAACCCCGGCGGGCGTTCCTAAAGCGGTGCGTGCCTGGTTTTATCCCGGTGACAATTTTGGACAGGAGTTTGCTTATCCGAAGAAATTAGTCGACCAGTTAGCTTCAACAGCACCTGTGCCGGTGCCGAGGGAATACGAAGCGGTTGAACCGGTTCCCGCGCCTGTTCCTGTTCCGGAAACTCAGCCGGTTCCTCTCCCGGAAGCAGCGCCTGCTCCTGTTGCTCAACCGGCCCCGCTGCCTGAGCCGCAACAGCAGCTTGTCGGCGATCAGCGTGTTTCCGCTCCGGTAGTAAGAAGTTTGCCTCACACCGCCAGCCCCAGCGCGCTGATCGGCTTGATTGGTCTGGGCTTTTTAAGCCTTGCCGGTATCATTTCACTTTTTGTCAAGAAGAACGCATAAACCGGGTTAGCCTGGAAATACATTTCGGACGCTTAAGCAGAATCGCTGCTTAAGCGTCTTTCCATTTAGAGGGATGAGGCAGGGGAGGAAGTGCGAAAGACTCTTTGGATCTCTTTACTTGCTGTCGGCGTTGCCGTTCGCGGCTTAGGGCAGGAACCGCCCGGCTTCACCATCTCCGACAACGTCGACTTGGTTCTGCTGGATGTCAGCATAAAAGACGCTCGCGGAGGTTATGCTGCGGACCTGAAACGCGACGATTTTCAGGTGTTTGATAACGGCCATAAGCGCGTCATTACCCACTTCAGCAGCGTCGATACGCCGGTAACCATCGGATTGATTGTCGATAACAGCGGCAGCATGCGCCCGAAACGTTCCGAAGTTGTTTCTTCGGGCTTAGCATTCATCAGGGAAAGCAATCCGCAAGACGAGTTCTTTGTCCTTAATTTCAACAACACCGTTGTTCCGGGACTTCCCGGCCGTATATTATTCACCGACAACTTGCAGCTCCTTCGGGCTGCTCTATATTACGGCGAACCTGTGGGACAAACCGCGCTTTACGATGCCGTCGCTTATGGTCTCAAACACCTGGAGCTAAGCCGCCGTGATAAGCGGACTCTCGTGGTTGTCAGCGACGGCGGCGATAACGTCAGCAAAACCAGACTTCCCGATCTTTTGCGCTTGTTGGAGGGTTCACGCGCCACGGTTTACACTATTGGGTTGTACGATCCCGAGGATCGGAACGCGCATCTCGGCGTGCTGAAAAAATTGTCGAAACTGAGCGGCGGAAAGTTCTTTCAACCAGCCTCCCTTGCCGATATCCCTCCTGTTTTCGACGGAATCGCCAGGGACATTCGAAACTGTTATACCCTTGGCTACGCCCCGGATGACACTAAACCCAACCGTAATATCCATACGGTCAAAGTGATCGCGCGTGAAAATGGCCGTAAATTAGAAGTGCGTACGCGAACCACTTACTCGGTAGCCCCTTCGTCACCGGCGGCAGGCCGGCGAGATCGCGGCTAGATCATGACTCGCCCCAACAATCCCGTCATCATCCGGCAGCCTTCGGCGCGGCGATGGACGAAACCGGGTCTGCACACTTACAGCGTTCGGCGTCGATTCAATGCTGTTCGTGAGCGCATCAGCAATCTCAGCATTCTGCAACTCTGCCTTGTCGCCCTGGGCTTAGCCGGAGTTGGCTATTACACATACACCTTGGCGGATGAGCACGTCTACCAGTCCTTCCAGAACTGGGCCTTCGATCAGGGTATTGCGGGCCGCGCCGATGTCACGTTTGTTGATTATCTGAGCGAGCGTACGCTTTGGGGTTTCCTGACGCGCGGCAATCATGCAACTGCGGCTGCTTCCATAGCGGCAAAAGCGGACACTTCGGACACCACGCCCAAACCAGCCGCGGCCGCCCCGACGCGTCCTGCCCACGGCGCGCTGCTGGGTCGTTTGGAAATCCCCCGTTTGCGCCTTTCCGCCATGGTGCGTGAAGGCGTTGACGACAAAATCTTGAGCGTGGCCGTCGGCCATGTGCCTGCGACGGCCCTGGCCGGACAAGCGGGCAATTTCGCGATTGCCGCTCATCGCGACACGCTGTTTCGCGCCTTAAAAGATATCAGAAGCGATGACCTGGTTACCTTTCAGTCGCCGGACGGCGGCGCTTACGAGTACCGGGTGGCGGCCACGCAGATTGTCAAGCCTTCAGATGTCAACATTCTTCGCGCCGACGGCGGCGGCCTCATCACCGGCGGCGGTTCCACGCGGGGAATGCCGAAGTTGCTGACCATGATTACCTGTTATCCCTTTTCCTATGTCGGTTCAGCGCCCAAGCGCTTCATTGTGGAAGCGAAGCTGACCGAGGGTGAGGAGGTTCAAAAAACAATCGCTCCGGCGGCCCTTATGGATCAAACCCCTTCTGCTCCGCCATCCAAAGGGGACGTATCAGCGCCTGTTGGCAAACTACCTGTTCACGCCGCCGCTCATCGGAGAAGAACGCCACGCAGCAAACATGCAACGGGCAGGATTGCGGCGGCTCCCCCACGGTCTTTTAGCGTTCCGGCAAAACCCGCCAAAAAGAAAGGCTTCTGGCGCAAAATCTTCGGCAATGGTTGACCGTTGAAAACGAAGCTCGGAGCCGCTTTGCTTGCTACACTAATAAAGAACTGTTGGGAGGTCGTCCAATGGTAGGACTGCAGATTCTGGATCTGCCTATCGGGGTTCGAGTCCCTGCCTCCCAGCCAGCTTTCTGTAATCACTAACCCGCGTTTTTATTTGCACAACTCGGTGTTTTTCACTTACACTCGACTAAATTCTAGTTGAGGTGAAATCCCGAGCCATGAATCTGTTCGAACCGGAACTTGCGCTAATAAAAGAAGTCACTGGAGAATTCACATTACACTCGGTGACCTTAGTACCTAACGCCTGTTGGCAAGCGGAAACTGGCGCAAAGGCCACCCCCTCCGGACAAACCCTCAGGACCGGGCAGCAAGGCGTCATTCTGCCGGTCATGTACCGGGACGCTGCGCCTTGTGTGCCGCTGACCCATGCGGTTAATCACTCCATTCCGCAGGTTGGCGGTAGCGGCGTTGTCGAGATTGTTGCTTTCGTGGTTGACAACAGGGGAACTCTCAAGGGAATGTCCAGCGCCTCTTTTCAGCCAATGTTTACAGCAACTGTGACTGCTGCCCCCGTCGGAGAGCCGATCACAATGGAAGATGCGACGGATGCGGTGCTGCAGCCGTTAAGGAACCGGGCTGTTCCACTCAGCACCACTTTGGGAGATGCCGTGGGTCGAAGCCATGATCGCTTAGCGCTTTACCAGAGCAGCGTGGCTTCCAACATTCATCATAAGGGCTATCAAATCTCACCCGGAGTCATTCCCAATGACGAGGGAGATACGCTCGATGACGTTCGCCAGGTAGTCCTTGATAAGGCGGTTAAGGCATGATGTTGCGGGCATGTCTCCTGCTCGGAATGATCTTCGCGCCGATTTCTGGAGCAACACAGTCGTTCAGTTTAATAAGCGCCGGCAAGGCGGAAACCTGCCGGAACTCAATGGGGGTTTTCGCACCCTGCAAGCGTCTATATGTCACCTTCAGCAAGTATGTGCCTTCTGACCTCCAGCTAAAGCTGGAAGATAAAGAAATTTGGCGGATCGAGAAAATCTCAAAGTCCGATCCGTCAACCCCATTGCCGGTTCAACTGGAGCAAGCGCGGTTTCAGCGTGCGGATGAAGTAAAACCCGGCCAGCCGCGCATCGCGGATAACACGTTGATGCTGGATTTATCAGCAAACGTAGAGTTTACGGGCAGCGACTTCATCGTCCGGCTCATGTCCTACAACTATCCAGGCACCTCCACCCTGGACCGCCGTGCCAAAAACGCCGGAGCTTCGACCTACGCTCCGGCCAGAGGCAAAAGCGATGCGGATATATACATCAGCGGAACATTTCAAGCGGCTGGAAATAGCGCTCCGCTCTTTGCAATCGACTCTAAGTTGGGCGGCTTTGTTCAACTCAGCAAGGCTCACGATTACGGCGCATTGGGTGTCCGCTCTGTTTTTGTGTCGAACCAGGAAACAAACGCCGACCCCGACAGTATCAAGGGCATGATTACTTATGAGAAGCCAATCCCTTTAGCCCATGATTTTGGCCTGATGCTGCGTTCGGACGTGCTCGGGGGAGAGTTTAATCGGCAAAACAGTGTGCGGAACATTGTCAACGCGGGTGAGGTTGGCATTGTGTTGCCGCGAGTCGATATGAAACATGCCTTCCTTGAAACGGAGTTGTTCGGCGGCTATGAGGCGGGAGCAAATCTTCGCAATCCGGTAAACCCGAACGGCTCGGGCCGGATAACCCGCTTCTTGTACGGCATGGATCTTTACTTTTACCCTCCGAAAGGCAATGCCGGTTTCCGCCGTTGGGACTTCAACGGTTCTTTTCGAGAGCGCGTGCTGGAGCGACCGGAAGTCTTTGTCGCCATGGCAGCGAACAACAAGCAAATCATCGCCTACGGCACTAACCCACGACCTAACATCAATTTTGAATTAAACTACAACTTCGTTTCGTCGTTTGGTGTCACAGTGAAGTATTTCTGGGGGTCCTTGCCGCCGGAATTTACCTTTGTCGATCATCAGGCAACGGTAGGGCTAAAAGTGGCCTTTCGCCAGAACACCCACCGCCGTGCTCTGGATCGAATGGACCAATGATGCTCAGTTGTTAATGGAACAATACAACCCTGCCTCTCAGCCAATAACCTGTCTCTCATTTCCTCTGCGCTTCATCTCTTAATGCAGAGTGGAATACACAAATCTCGGCAACACCGGACTGAAGGTTTCCCGCCTGTGCCTCGGCTGTATGACCTACGGCACGAGCCAGTGGCGTGAATGGGTTCTGAATGAAGACCAAAGCCGTCCCTTTATCCAGCGCGCGCTCGAAGCGGGAATTAACTTCTTCGACACCGCCAATATGTACTCAAACGGCGTCAGCGAGGAAGTGGTCGGACGCGCCCTGCGCGACTTCGCCCAGCGTGATGAAATTGTTCTCGCCACCAAGGTTTACAATCCGATGCGCAAAGATCCAAATGGTCGCGGTCTTTCGCGCAAAGCTATCCTGACCGAGATTGATCACAGCCTGAAGCGTCTAGGCACGGACTATGTAGACCTGTATCAGATCCACCGCTGGGATTACGACACGCCGATTGAAGAAACCATGGAAGCCCTGCACGATGTGGTCAAATCCGGTCGCGCCCGTTACACTGGCGCGTCCTCCATGTTTGCCTGGCAGTTTGCGAAATCGCTCTACACGGCGGACCTGCGCAATTGGACCCGCTTCGTTTCCATGCAAAATCATTACAACCTGATCTACCGGGAAGAAGAGCGCGAAATGATCCCCCTCTGCCGAGATCAGAAGATCGGTCTGATTCCCTGGTCTCCGCTGGCGCGCGGCTTTCTGGCGGGCAATCGCAAGGCAGGTGACGGCGGCGAAACCACGCGTGCCAAGACCGATGACTACGCCAAGCAGCTTTACTATCAGGAAGACGATTTCGCCGTGGCCGACCGCGTTTCGCAAATCGCCGCGCAGCGCGGCATTCCCAACATGCAGATTGCGCTCGCGTGGCTTCTCTCGAAACCGGAAGTAACCTCTCCTATCATCGGAGCCAGCAAAATGCGCCACCTGGAGGAAGCCGTTAATGCTTTCTCGGTGAAATTATCCGGCGAGGAAATCAAACAACTGGAAGAGCCCTACAAGCCTCATCGCGTTCTTGGCCACTCCTAAACGTTGCCGCTGATCGCGGGAGATACTATGCTAGGGAGAAGCTATTATGGTGATCGAAATTCACAGGCCCGAACTGGAAGCTCTTATTACAGAGCGTTTACTAAGCGGACCCTTTCAAACGATCACGGATTTGCTTTTGCATGCGCTGCAGTCCGAGCCCGTGAAACAGGAAGCGCCTAAGCCCAGGAATCATTCCAATAACGTGATCGAGTTTTTCCGTAAGTCTCCCGTGGTTGCCGGAGAATTTGACCGTAAAACAAGCAAAGACACAGCCTCGGAATTCGAAGACTGATAAGGCTTGATGCCGGAAAGGTACAGCGGAAGTCACCCTGCTTCATGTTCCGGCTTTGCTTTCTTCGCGACGGTTTCAGTAAGCTGCATTTCTCAACGTTTTGTTTGTGCGCTGGACTATTAACCGGCATTTGTTTCTTGCCCATGCGGGCCGAAGCTCCCACGCAGGGCGAGTGGGGCGACAACGGTAACGGCTCTTATGCGAATCCGATCCTGCCGATGGACTTCAGTGACCTTGATGCCATCCGCGTCGGGACGGACTATTACGCGATTTCCTCCACGATCCAGTTTTCGCCCGGCATGGTGGTGCTCCGGTCCAGGGACCTGGTGAATTGGACCATGATCGGGCATGTCGTGCCGGATCTGACGCGACTCGATCCCCATCTGAACTGGGACAAGATGGATCAATATGGAAAGGGAGTTTGGGCGGGTTCCCTTCGCTTTCACGAGGGAAAGTTCTGGGTGTACTTCAATGTGCCGACGACCGGTTTCTTCCTGAGCACTGCCGAAAATCCGGCTGGTCCCTGGACGCTGGTCCGCAATTTGTGGAACGTCGAAGGATGGGATGATCCCTGCCCTTTCTGGGATGACGATGGACAGCCCTACCTGGTGGCTACTCATTTCTCCGACAACTACAAAATTCACTTATTCAAGCTCAACGCCGAGGGGACATCGCTGCTGAAGGACTCGGATCAAGTCATTCATCAATCGAAGGGCAGCGAAGCGAATAAGCTGTATAAGATTAACGGCGTCTATTACCACCTGTACAGCGATGTCCGGAAAGAGGGGCGCGTTCTTAATATGAACCGTTCCAGGAGTCTTTCCGGCCCTTGGGAAACGAAGCAACTGATTCACGTGGATCGCAAAGTCGATAAAGAACCCAACCAGGGTGGACTCATCGAAATTCCCACGGGGAAATGGTTCTTTTTCACCCATCAGGGAACAGGCGACTGGGAAGGGCGCGCGGGGGCGCTTCTTCCGGTAACATGGATCGCGGGCTGGCCCATTATCGGCCAGGTAGGTGAGGACGGAATCGGCCGGATGATCTGGCGCGCCGCCAAGCCCATTGCCGGCTTTCCCTTGACCAGGGTGACAAAGAGCGACAACTTCGAACAACGCGCCTTAGCGCCGGAATGGGAATGGAACCACCAGCCGCGCCGGGAGAAATGGTCTCTGGCAGATCGGCCCGGCTTTTTGCGTCTGCATGCCTTCGCCGCCTTGCGCGCGGGAGATTTCTGGACAACAGGAAACGTTCTCACCCAGCGCTCGATACGCACCAACAAAAGCGAGGTCACGACCGAGCTTGAAGTTGCTGGCATGGCGGAGGGCCAGCAAGCCGGTCTGGTTCATTTCGCCAAATCGTACTGCGTTTTCGGCGTGGCCCAAGCCCATGGCGTGAGGCGGATCGTCCAGGACCAGGAAGGGCAAATCACCTGGGGTCCGGAGATCCCGGGGAAAACTCTTTGGCTCCGTTCAACGTGGGGTTATGATGGGCAATCACAGTTTGCTTACAGCTTCGACGGAAAGGCTTTCATCCCGTTTGGTCAGCCGTACGGCCTGACTTGGGGCCGGTTTCGCGGCGACCGGATTGGCCTTTTCACGGTGAACCAAACGGACGGGAACGGCTATGTTGATATCGATTGGTTTCATTACGAGGCAGCCCGCAACTAGCTTTCTCTAAAGGAGAGTTCATCCTAATGGCTCATCAATCCAGACGGCGCGACTTCCTCTTGGGCGTGCCTCTTGCCATAAGCGCAACGAGGCTATTACCGGCGGTCCAGGCGGAAGAGAACGCCCACGCGGATGGATTATCTCTTTGGTACAAACAGCCTGCGGAACTCTGGACGAATGCTCTTCCGGTCGGCAATGGACGGCTGGGCGGCATGGTCTTCGGAGGACTGGCAAAAGAACGCCTGCAGTTGAACGAGGACACCTTCTGGTCTGGCGCGCCCAAAGATTGGAATAATCCAAAGTCTTTCGAGCATCTGGCTGAAGTTCGCCGCTTGGTCGCCGAAGGGAAGTACCACGAGGCGGATGAAGCCGCCAAGAAAATGCAGGGCCCTTATAACGAGTCGTATCAGCCCGTCGGCAACTTGTATCTGGAGTTTTCCAACACGGCTGGCGCAGCAAACTACCGGCGCGAGTTGAATCTGGACACAGCGCTGGCGCGAGTCAGTTATACAGCGGCGGACGCTGAATTTGTGCGGGAGATCTTCTCTTCGTCCGTAGATCAGGTGATTGCTGTCCGGCTGACCGCTTCCCAACCGGGCCGAATCAGCTTCGAACTCTCGCTCGATAGCCCCGTCCGCTCTGCGAGCATTGTTGAGGGCAAAGACATGCTTCGCCTCTCCGGCAAGGCTCCGGCGCACGTGGACCCGAATTACGTTCGTTCCGCGAACCCGATTGTTTATGACGAAGCCGAAGGTAAAGGCATGCGCATGGAATGCCTCGTCCGCGTTCTGCCGGAAGGCGGTGCTTTACAGGCGAGCGGAAGCGCGTTGCGAGTCAGCGGAGCAGACGCGGCAACTCTGCTGATTGTTGCCGGAACGGGGTACAAAACCTACGGGCAGGCTCCCGATACACCGGCGGACGCAATCCATGCGAAATGCCGCGCGCAACTGGATTCTGCTTCAAAGAAGACATACGTCAGCTTGCGTTCGGATCACGTGCGGGACCATCAAAAACTGTTCAGGCGGGTGTCGCTTGACCTGGACCGGAGCGCTGCCTCCGCGCTTCCCACCGATGAAAGGCTGAGAAGTTTTGCGTCCCATACGGATGACCAGGACTTGATGGCGCTCTACTTCCAATATGGCCGTTATCTGCTGATTGCCAGTTCCCGGCCTGGAACGCAGCCCGCCAATCTGCAAGGGATCTGGAATGATCAAATGCAGCCGCCCTGGAGCAGTAACTGGACGGCGAACATCAACGCTCAAATGAATTACTGGCCGGTGGAAACCTGCAACTTGAGCGAATGCCATCAGCCATTATTTGATTTGATTACCGGTCTGGCGGAAACCGGACGAAAAACGGCGGAAGTGAATTACCACGCGCGGGGCTGGGTGTCTCACCATAACGTTGACCTGTGGCGGCAGTCCGCGCCGGTGGGCGATTTCGGAAAAGGCGAGCCGACCTGGGCGAACTGGCAGATGAGCGGCCCGTGGTTCTGCGCGCATTTGTGGGATCACTATCTGTTTACGGAAGATCAGAGGTTTCTCCGCGATTGCGCCTATCCGCTGATGAAGAGTTCGGCGCAATTCTATTTTGATTGGCTGATTGACGATGGAAGGGGCAAACTCACGACGTGCCCGTCTTTCTCCACCGAAAACCGTTTCACTGCTCCCGACGGGAAACCTGCTTCAACCAGCGCCGGTTGCACGATGGATATCGCGCTATTGCGGGAACTCTTCGCCCATTGCAGCGCGGCCTCGAAGATCTTGGGCGTGGATGCGGATTTCCGGGCTGAAGCGGAAAAGAAACGGTCATTACTTCCGAGTTATCAGGTTGGCAAACACGGCCAACTGCAGGAATGGTCGAAAGACTTTGATGAACCGGAGCCGGGACAGCGGCACATGTCGCATTTGTATCCGCTGTATCCAGGCAGCGAGTTTACGCCGCAACAGATGACCGGGTTTTGGAAAGCGTCGCAAGTATCTTTAGAACGCCGACTGGTGGCGGGCGGCGGCTATACCGGATGGAGCCGGGCCTGGGTGATCTGCCTGTGGGCGCGGCTGATGAATGGCGACCGGGCGCATGAATCCGTCAGCGCATTACTCCAGCACAGCACCGGCCCCAACCTTTGGGACACGCATCCCGCCGGGAAAGGCTGGATCTTTCAAATTGACGGAAATTTTGGAGGAACGGCCGGTGTCGCGGAAATGCTCCTGCAAAGTCACAACGGCGAGATCGTTTTCCTGCCCGCGCTTCCTACCGCTTGGCCGCGCGGCAGCGTCAAAGGTCTGCGGGCGCGTGGCGGCATGGAAGTTGACATGGCCTGGTCAAACGGACGGGCTACGCAGGTTGACTTGCGTCCGGCCATTAGCGGCGAACGCCGTTTCCGTTTGCACGGCCATCAAAGAATATTGAGCCTATCGACGGATCATAAGCCAGTCCTGTTCAAAGCGGATGGCGATGTGACTCGTATCGCGCTGCAAGCCGGGAAATCCTATCAGCTTCGCTTTGCTTAAACCAAATCCATGGAAGGTCACATGTCTGTTATCAAGCGCTTTTCCTTGCCGGCTGTTCTTTTCTTTTTCTCCGCCGGGGCCAGTTTCGCCGAAGTAAAACTCGCGAGCATTTTCGGCGATCACATGGTCCTGCAACAGGGTGTATCGCTTCCGTTCTGGGGCGTCGCTCATCCTGGTGAAAGCGTTTCGATCACGCTGGGGGAAGACACGAAAAGCACAACCGCCGACGCTGATGGTAAGTGGCAAATACAGTTTAGGCCAATGAAGGCAGGCGGTCCGTACGATATCGGCGTTACGGGTCAGAATGCTTTCTTGTTGAAAGATATCTACGTCGGCGAAGTCTGGCTGGGATCGGGCCAGTCCAACATGGACATGACTGTCGCGGCGGAGGACCGCTATTGGTGCGGCGTGATGAACGAGCAGGCGGAAGTTGCTTCCGCCAATTATCCGCAAATCCGAATGTTCAAAACCAGGCTCAACATGACCGATACTCCGCAAACAGAAGCCGGAGGACAATGGGTTGTCACCACGCCGGAGACAGTCAAGAGATATTCCGCCACCGCCTACTTCTTTGCCAGGGAACTGCGGGAAAAGCTGCATGTCCCGGTCGGAATTATCGACAGTTCCTTCGGCGCAAGCACCGCGCAAGCCTGGATCAGTCCAGAGGCGCTACAGAAGAATAAAGATTTCGCGTATCTGCTCGAAGCGTACTCAAAAGCAAAGTCTGACTTTGCCGCCAACGGCGTCGCCAAAACCCGGAAATACGAAGAGGACATGAAGGTTTGGACTCACGAAGCGGCCAAGGCCGCCTCGGAGGGGAAATTCCTTCCTAAAGGACCGAACTGGGGGAACCCTCACCAGAATCAGCACAATCCCGGCGTTCTCTACAACGGCATGATTGCTCCGCTGATTCCGTTCCCGATACGTGGCGTGATTTGGTACCAAGGAGAATCGAACGAGGATGAGAGCGTCAAAATTTACCGCCGCTTGATGGAGACGCTGATCGGAGATTGGCGGCAGCGCTGGAATGCCGGGAACTTGCCCTTCCTTTATGTGCAGCTTGCTAATTTGCACACCTTAGCTCTTGAACCTGCTGATAAAGCGCCTATCGCCAAAGTCCGCGAAGCGCAACTTCAAAATCTGAGCGTGCCGGATACCGCCATGGTGGTGACCATCGATATTGGCGACGCCGATAACGTGCATCCCAAAAATAAGCAGGAGGTAGGCCGTCGCTTGGGACTTGCCGCGCGGGCGCTCGCTTACAAAGAGTCGGTTCCGTATTCAGGCCCGCTCTATCAGTCCATGGAGGTAAAGGGAAACTTGGTTGTAATTCGCTTCAAGGATTGTGCCGGCGGGCTACATGCCAAAGGCGGAACGCCCATCGGCTTCGCGATTGCCGGAGAGGATCGAAAGTTCGTCTGGGTCAACGCAAAAATCGAGAATGATTCGGTGGTTGTCTCCAGCCCGCAAGTGGCCCTGCCGGTTGCGGTCCGTTACGGTTGGGCGGACAACCCTCCCGTTAACCTTTACAATAAAGCCGATCTCCCCGCGTCGCCCTTTCGAACGGATGAATGGTGACCGTTCCCATAATTAAGTTAGCGGGATCAATGCCGGGAAAGAAAGGGCTATCTCAAGGCTACATCCCAGATCTTCTCGCGCTGCGTCTTTCCTTGCGGTCCGTCTACTTCGAGCTTCACGATGTAATCTCCGCCTTTCCCGTATTGGTGAAGGGGATTCTGCTCCGTTGATACAGCGCCGTCGCCGAAGGTCCATTTCCATGAATTGACCGCGCTGTCGGTTTCGTCCTTGAAAGCGACCAGACGCCGCTCTGCGTCCACTATCTTGAACGACCAATCCGCTTCGTATTTTTTGAGCTTCGGTTCGAGCGGCATTAAACGGAACGCCGCCAGTTGATCCGCTTTGCCGTACATGGTGTGCTGGCGGGACAGGTTCCAAAAGGCGTGCTTCTCGCTATCGGCGTTGTCGTAGTCGAGGATGGCCCACGCCAGGCCGATGAGTTTGTTTTCGCTGAGCACGGATTCAACCGCCCGTAACGGGCCCTCGCATCCGGCGTAGTCGAACGGAGTAATCCAGAACTCAAGGATTAATTTGCCCGATTCGCCAGGTTTGAACTTATAGTTGTAGGCGGCATTCGCATAAGGCAGCTTCTTGACATACGAGTTGCAACCCCACGACAGGGCCCAGTCTTTACCAAGGGCAGGCGTCATGATGTGGTAGTTTTGCGCCTGTACGCCATGCATGGAAAAGTGGGCGTCTCTCTCGCTCAACTCGCTCGTGGGTTGAAAGCTCTCGATGAGCGGACCGCCGGAGAGATCTCCGTCAACAACAACTTCAAAGATATCGTTATGAAGACCGGGTTTCGCAAAGTCCCAATAGTTGTCATAAGCCTCATACAGAAAGTAAAGCCGGTTCAGCCCCTTAACCCAACTCCAGTATTGAGTTGCTCAAGCCGGGAGGATACCGGCGTGGCACAGGTTGTAATGAATGACCTTCAGTTGCAAGTTGTTCCAGAGCCCACGCCAAG